>Ga0307517_10013240_pt1 | contig 11227 bp, 4 predicted proteins | sample 23_EM_MG_FD_194515 | JGI IMG/M metagenome (GOLD analysis project Ga0307517, IMG submission 194515) | Populus trichocarpa ectomycorrhiza microbial communities from riparian zone in the Pacific Northwest, United States - 23_EM | ecosystem: Host-associated > Plants > Roots > Unclassified | place... | reverse complement strand
CAAAAATAAATAGCGATAAGAAAGAGCAAATGAAAAGCAAACACAAGCAGTTGGCTCAACCCTAAGTCCCCAGTGGAGTCGCCATTCTGTCGATACACGACGTCGGGCGACGGCTCCCGCTTTTTTTGTTTATTTAACAAAAAGGGTTTTTTTTCTCGATTGGGGGAAACAAAGATTTTATTGGAGTCGCCATCTAGTAATTTGAGGGAACTAGAAATCCCAAATTAGACACTGGTCCCAGAGATTCGGGTACGGGGTTAGTTATGATTAAGGGAAGGTAGACACCACCCTTAAAACATCCTTTCAAAAGAAAGGTTACCCTTACTTGTGTGTTTTTATTTGATTCAAATGCGATTATATTTTGGGCTTATTTGTAAATTTTTGTAAATGATTAACGTCGGTCCCTAAAAATAGGAGACACGTTAAAAATGACATCAGTCCCTAAAAATTGGAGACTCGTCTGAGTTACCAAAAGAAATAATGGATATAATCCATTATATTTTGGGTTTATTGGTAATTTGTTTTTTTTAAATGGTTAACGTCGGTCCCTAAAAATAGGAGACACGTTAAAAATGACATCAGTCCCTAAAAATTAGGAGACTCGTCTAAAATATTGACGTTTGTCCCTAAAAAGGAGAATTACGTCTGGGTTACCAAAAGAAATAATGGACATAATCCATATTTGGTATTTACATTTTTGACATCGGTCCTTTTAAAAAAAGAGACGTGTCGACTTTGGTTTTTGTATTTTTTACAACATGCAAGAAAATTTACAAGCATTTATATATAAAAAATATCAAAAATACCAGTAGAAACCCCGAAAAATTACCTGAGTGCCACTGTATAGGTAAAAGACTGAAATACCCTCGGGTTTCTCCAAAATTTACAAAAATGCCACTGGCGGCGCGTGTGGCACACGCGCGGCTACTGTTGGCGGCGGGGAGATTTTCCGGCGCGCTTTCTGGCCAAACGATGGTCGATCCTGGTAGATCTGATGTCGAGGATTCTTATGGTGGTGGTCTTGACGGCCGTTGATGGCTGATGAGCGAGAATCGACGACTTGAAGCTTCGGTGGCAGCCGACGATCGCGGCCCGTTTCCGGCCAAATAGAGCGGCGAAAACGCTGAAATCGGCCTGGGTTTTGCTTTATATGAGGAAGGAGACCTTTCTGTGGTGGTTTTCAAGCTTGCGGTGGCCGGATATGGGAGATCGGAGGAGAGAGAGGGAGTCGCCGGCGAGAGGAGAGAGGTGCTCTGGGTTATGCTATGGTGAGAACGCAAACACGGTACACCAGTGCAGTTGATGCTTGTGATCCGTTGGATCTCTGATGGAAAGATCGTGCGGCTGTGATTGGCCCGATCTGCAGGTTAATCGGACGGTCCGGATGAGCAGAGGTGGGATCGGGTGCGACGCGGTGCACCGAAATTTCGGTACACCCGGTGACGTGGCGCAACGGGATCAAAGCTTAGATTATTTCAAGGGCTGAGATGTGTTTGGGTTTTAATCTGGTGTGGTAAGCCCTATTGTATACTCTTAAATCAACGGTTCAGATCTAAACACTATTAGATCTAACGGTAAGGATATATTTGGTATTTTTCATATTGTTTTTAATAAAAATCAATATCCTACTCTCGTGAAGAAATAGTAAAAAAAAACTGAATAGTATGTATGTTATCTCTCTTCTTTTTTTTCTTTTCTTTCTCTTTTTTTGACGCAGGCTATTTATAGGCAATGAGAGGGGACAGCAAGCATCTTGGTTAAATAAAAAAATGTATCCATTCAACTGCTCGCCTACAATAAATGTAACTGCCCCGCCTAATATGACAATTATGTATTATTAATTTTGTTTTATTATATATAATAATATATATTTATATAGGTAAAATTAAAACTTAAATCAGTATTAAAAAAAGCCTGATTCAACCGCTAAAAATCAATTTTAATTACCGAAAATTATGTTGAAACATAAAAAAACTTTCAATGGATATAAACCCGGTGGAACGGGTTTTGACCAAAAAATAACAGGTTTGACCCAAAACGGCATGAAACTCATTTTTTATCCTGGTCGACATGGTTTGACCCGTATTGACCCGGTGAACTCGGTTTTGGTCAAAAATGACGGTTTTGACCCGAAACGGCCCGAAACTCATTTTTTACCCTGGTCGACATGGTTTGACCCGTATTGACCCGGTAGACTCGGTTTTGATGGAAAGATGCGGTTGACTCGAGAAAAATATATTTTTGAATTTTTAAACTTTTTCTTAATTTTTTTGGATTTTTATAAATAATAATAGAAATAAAATAACATTCAAGAAAATCTTGGTGAATCCAAAATTGGGTTACAACATGAGTTGAAAACAATTTGCTTTTGAAATCTTGCAACTCCCTAGTTATTTTTCTTAGAAATGACAGACTCCTTTTTCCATAATAATATATTGATTTTGCTAACACCCCTTGTTGTTGGCTTCAAGATTGTTTGTGTCTACATAGCATGAACATAGATGTCCACTCGTGCTTTCTCACAGGACTATTTTATGATATTGCAAGCGTGATTAAGAAAAAAAAAATCATATTTTTAGACACCAACATGCTGCTATACATATTTCGTCAGAATACGTATTCTTATTCATACTAGTTGTTCAAATAAATTATAAGCATGCAACAATTGTATTCTTATTAGTAAAGTAAGTGAATGGTGGTCTATTTAAAAAAATGAATAAGGGACAATCAAGTAAAACAAAACATCAAGATCATATAATTTTAAAAAATATTAAAACGACAACATATTAGATTAACTCGGGTTAACACAAGTGAATATATAAAATTTATGATCTCGGTCAAAAGAACATAACAACATTATAGAAAGTAAATAAAAGAAAAAATATATTGAAGCTCAATTTTCAATCAATCCACTATTGAAGAATAAAACTGGAAAAATCATTAAAAAGGGAAAAAAAAACTTATGTCAACCCAGGTTAATATATCAAACCTGGATCATTAAACTAAGATAACCCAATAGAAAGCAAATTAAAATAAATTATGAAACTCAATTCTCAATCAACTCAATATTGACCGATGAAAGTGAAAGAAAAAAACTAAGTCATCCCAAGTTAACCCGTCAAAACCTTGACTTAGTTCATGAGACTCTGATAACCTCATAGAAAGCAATCCAAAAAAAAAACATGACAATTAGAAGAACATGGATAAAAATTAAAATATCAAAAAAAAATATTTTTGATTGAAGGGTGTATTTAAAAAGAAAAATCAATTGAATAAAAAGACCAAAAAAAAATCAAAATAATGAGGATGAAAATTAAAATAAAAAATAAAAACATATTTTTTTATTGAAATGTGAAATTGAAAAGAAAAATGAATTTAACAAATTAAAGGCCTAAAAAATCAGAAGAATGAGGATCTTGGAGAATATAATATTTAGTAAATTAAGATTGAATGATGAAATTGAAAACAAATAAAACTTCTACAAAAAAGCGAAGAACAAAACCTATAAATCAAAAGATTAAGGACTGAAGTAGAAATATCAACAACAAAGGAGGGCAAGTTGTAGCTTTTAGAGGAGGAGAGAGAAAAGAAAAGAAAAAGTCCACCCGCAACAAACCAGATCATCATCGTTGACACACGTCGTCCAACCAGGAAAGAACATGATGGTGCTTTCAACAACATGACGAAAAGGAATTTTTGGATGCCGAGTGGCATCGCCTAAACTACGTGGGCACCTTCCATGCATGCGTACCAATCTTTTTTATGTTATTATTTTCTCTTTATGAAAAGACTCAATTGCCCTAAACTGCCTTGCTAATCAAGAAAAAAGCCTTTTAAAAAAACAAAAAAGTCTCTTGTTGCCATTTTTTTTATTTTCAAAGGCATTTTGGTCATTTCCCCATGCTTTTGATTTTTTATTATATTTTATATTTGATCAAGTACGAAATTGTTCCTCATCTTACATGATAATAAAATAAAAACCATTTTGAAAATATTAAATTGCCCCTTAATGCTAGTATTAAAGATTTTACTTTTAATAGTATTTTGGTATTTTCACTATGCTTTTGAAATGCAAAAAAAAAAATTTACCCCTGATCAATTTGATAATGACTAATGTGTTATATGAAAAGATTTTAAGTCTCTAATAACTAGGTTTAAGTTATTTGATGGTGGGACAAATACATTATTATACTATTACATTAATAAACAGTGAAAATAAATCTAGAACTATAGTATTTTTCAATCCATATTTAGCTTTTGTTAATAATACTATCTTTAAATATTTATTATTTTCTATCAATTAGAAAATACTAGATGTCATTAATTAGACTACGACAAAACATACTTTTGAGATTAATTAGACAACGATACTAGGAGGTTTTTATAACAAAAAAAGGAATCTCTAAAAATATTCAAAGAATTTTTTGATGATTTGTAAAAATTATAAAAAAAAATAAAAGTTTATTTTTTAACAATAAACATACATTTTTTGATGTAAGTAACCATTAACAATTTTCTGCAATTTATTAGAAAAACTTCAATGAACCCTCGGAAAAAAGCTTAGAAAAAACATGACTACTTTTGTTATAAATATAAAAAATTCCCACTGTCAAACATAATTTCAATTAATAAACATATATTGTGTTAAGGGTGTAGAAAAATTTAAAAAAATAAATTGTTATGAATGTTTGATAAATGTGTAAAAAATATGTGTGTAAAAGGTTCAATAAATAGTAAATCAATGTTTAAATTAAATATAATCATAAAAATTATATAATGGATGTTTGTACCCTAAAGGGCATAATAAATAATTAAATGCCCCCTAATTGTTTTCTCTCTTTTTCTTAAAAATGAACCAATAAGGTTAAAGAGGCTTAATCTATATCCCTCTTTAATCTAAAACCAAACACAATTTAAAATAATAACAACAACTCACTGACTCACACCCTAAAAGAAATACATATAATGTAACTCCTCCAAAAAAAAATGCAAAGGGAAAGAAATACTATATAATATTTAATGTACAGTTAAATGAATACATATTTCAATACTAACATCATCTCCATTTCTCCATGAACAAAAGAAGGTATTCAATAACATATTAAAGAACTAACAGAAACACAAGCACTGGAAAGGCCACGCCAATTGCAACTCGATGTGATGAGGATCTTGTGGAACCTGCAATTTTGCCAAGCGACAAGTATATTTGAATTCCAATTTACTATCAAATCAGGAATTGGACCAACAATTTCAAAAAAATATATAAATAAAAAACTCTGGAATTTTTTTTTAAAATAAAGAAATATCAAATTTCAAACAAACAAAGAGACACAGAGAGCAACAATTGAATAATTCACAAAACTCACCTCCCTTTGCTGCAGGTGTTGAATAGTTGAAGTAGAACTGGTAGTCATAGTACCACATTCTACAACTAGATCCAGAAATATCCCAACTTCTCATATAATTTCCAATAATATTTAAAGATGTCACCAATTGGAACAAGCACTTGCCACAGTTACTCTTGCTGAGATCTCTAGTGCATTGAGCCATGCCATACCTCTTCCCACTCTGTCCAACATCCAATACTGCGGTATAGAACATCGAAGGCTGGTTAGGAGTTTTAGAAGCAAGCGTTTTTGTGAAGTTAAGTCCTTCAGAAACCACTTCTGCATCTTCAAAATTGGTGTCATTGTAAATTGCCATTATTCCTGATTGATCCCATTCACCGAAAAAGCTCCGGTCTGAATACCTTACGAGACACCACTGAAACCAAAGCGTAACACCTTTACTGTTTGAGCAGCCTTGTAGCACGGTAACATTCTTGATGCAGGCTGCACAGTCTGTGGCAGAAATATCACCTCTGCATTGTGTAAGGCCATAAATCTTGTTAGCACCTTTACCTGCTGCGGTCATGTAGAAGCCATTTTGGATAGGCGCATTAGCAACAAGTGAATTCTGCAGCTCGCTCAGATTGGCTTGGTATTCACTGCTATTGGTAGCATTATCAACTTCACATATCGAACCGAGATTGGAATTACTGTCAGCATGGCAAGGGCTAGATAACAGCAGAAAAGTTGAAAATATACTGAATATTAACAATTCCATATTTTGAGTCCAGGGGAAACGAAGGGCAAAGGTCGTGAATGGGATGTGTTCTCTATTTATGTTCATATCATAATCAAAACTATCAAATCGTTGCATTTGTGGAATGTAATCATGCCGTGTTGAATTTGTTTAGCACTACAAAATTAAAGTCAATGAAACCTAGCTAGTTGTACTTGTTCATATCGTAAATGCATCATTATATATTTGTTTAGCACTACAAAATTGAAATCAGTGAAACCTAGTTGTACTTGTGCATATCATATATGCTTAGCAATAGAAAATGGAAGTGGATGAAATCATTTGCTTAAATTAAGCTCCATATGGATATGCTTTGCAATATAAAAATTGAAGTCAAACAAAACTAGCTTCTTGCTTTTTGTTGAATTAAAGCTTCTGGTCCTATAAGGCTGAAGTTTAAATGGAACGCCCATTGTAAGGTTTCAGTTTTTTTTGGATGGAATTTGATTTCAATAATTAATTTTAACATGATATCAAGCCGTTATGAGGTCTAATGGCCTAGAAAAATATTCTGAAGCCCAAGTCACTTGACAGAGGCCAAGAGACGGGCTACAAGTGAGGAGCATTGATGAACATATCCCATATTAAATAAATAAACTCCATAAACTTATAAATTTGAGAAAGAGTCATCCATCATAAAACTTAAAGTCCAGACTCAACTATTCACATAAACATTTGGGCGAATATATATGAAAGACCTAACGCATAATGATGTGAAGTGTCTTGTTAATGCGTTTATGAATTGGGTAGCGTTCTTGATGCAGGCTGCAGTGTCTGTGGCAGAAATATCACCTCTACATTTTGGGTAGGCCCATTTGTAGCACGGGAATTCAGTAAATTGATGAGATTCGCATGGTATTACTATTCGCTGTCCATGGTAGAATTATCTGACACTGAACATAGAGAGCCAAAATCCAAATTACTCTCAGTAATGTAACTAACAATACTATTGCTTTGAAATTGGGTTTCTTCATCCCTTCTGAAATCTAAGAAGCAGGGAAGGTGGAGAGATTGTGAAATGTGCTATGTTCTCTAGTAGCATATTTTGCATTTTTTTAAAAAAAAAAAAAACAGAAAAGGTCAACTATTTATGCTTTGATGTAACAATAGTGCTTGTGAAAGTGGGATAAACTTGTCCATAATTACAAAATTGAAGTCAACTCATGAACTTAATTGCACCCAGTCATATCCCAAGATCACGTATATGCTTAATTATCAATATAAAAATTGGAGTTGTTTTTTTAATAATATTTGAATGTTCTGAGGATAATTAATGCATGATTCCTCGTGGTTTTCAAACACTATAATCAATCAAACCATGATTAATTTTTTTAATATATCGCGTAACTACTGACAGCTAACAGGAATTTTATTGATTTGACCAAATTGATAGTTGTAAGAATGCTTTTATAGATCATGAGGGAAATCATTAGATTATACTAGTTTATACATCGCTGCACAGGCACATCAAAATAAATATTTTAATGTAACAAAAAAATATATAGATTATAAAAACTTATTTGATATCATTATTAAATTTGACTTAACATATCAATTATGTAACCTTTTAATTTAACTTATTACTAGCCTGAATTTAAAATTAAATCTTATGAAAGTTAGCTCGATATAACCTAGTCAACATAGCCAATTTAAAAACAACTCAGCTGATCTATATAAATAATATGAGAATAAGATTGAGAAAAAAATAATAAAATTGACAAGAAATAAACTTCACATCCCAACTTTTTTTTCCTAGTTGGAGTTTAAAATTAAATAATATTAGAGTTTTCCTGACGTGATCCAGTTTATTTGGCTAGTCTAAAGGCAACTTGGGTTATCGATAAAAAAAAATCTTAGGACGAAATTAAGAATAAAAAGATGAAATTAATATAAAAAAAACCTCTCGATCTGATCCTTACTTAGCCCGGGTTTAAAATTAAATTGTATCGAAGTTGTCTTGACGTTATCAAGTCAACTTGGTCAGTTCAAAAACAACCTGAACGATTTCTAAAATATTTTGAGGATGAAATTAAGAAAGAAAAAAATGACAATTGTTTTTTGAAAAAAAAATGAAAATGGAAACAAAAGGATGAGGGGATAAATTAAAAAAAATAAAAAAATAAAAAGTTTTATTATTCATATAAATAGTAAAGCTCATAATACTTTAGTTGTATTATATAATGAATCCTAAATTTGTTTTTCTTTTAACATCTACCGTATCATATCAAATATAGTTTTTAGATACATGTTGTTATATAAAAGAAATGCTAAAGGAAAAAAAATAAGTGAATTAATTAATCAACAATAGAATCTCTAATTATTGGATAGCAAAGTAAAAAAAAAAAGTTGTGAATTATTTTTGCCAAGTTTCTGGCTCGGGGGAGAGGTTTATCGCGTAACTGAATAGTACAGCATGTGAGTCCATGGTCCATTCACAAATCTATTCCCAATCAACATCTACTAAATACCAATGTATTTTTTGGTTTGGAGAACAATTTTTCACTGGAAAAACAAATTATTAAAAAATTATATAAATTATATATTAAAATGTTACATTATATTTTGATATTATATCATAAGGATTACAATTCAGAATATCATTATATCATTCTAATTAATAAAATTTTTCGAACGGCTTTCATTTAAATGAATAGATAAGAGAATAATATATATAGCAATGTAAATCATAAAATACTAAAACTCTATTAAAATTAGCTGATAAAAATAAGCTTGTATATATTTTTATTTATTATTTCTTTACCGATATAATCAATTTTATTCTTAAAATAAATAAATATAAATATGGGAGGATTCAAATTTAAAATTCTTTTTTTTTCTAATTAAATGGATGACAGCTACTGGATCCGTAGATTAAAAGTCCAATTGGAAAGAGGAGTCTTTTTCAAACTGTTGGTTGGATAAATAATTATATTTTATATTCAACAGGATAAGATCTGCTTTTAATAATAATTATCAATATAATTAAAAGAGACACGATTGTACAAACAGTAAATTAACTAATTTGATATATTATTTTAAGCGTTACTTTAATAAATTATGCTGTAATTCATTGATTAAAGTGCGTGGGGCTTGAGCAACAGTTTTTGTTTTTTTTAAGAGGCTCATGGCCTTTTTTTATTGGATTTTTTTTGCCAATTTTTTTTAAAATTTTATCTTTAATATGAGCTTTTATTTTCTTTGAATTTTTTAGCCTTTTTATTTATTTTTTCCCATATATTTCATTTAATATAGAGTTTTATTTAATTTTATTCTTTAATATTATGTTAACAATTTATTTCTCCGTAGAATGCCCACAATATTTGAAACCACGAAGATAATTAATTGATAAATACGGGGACTAAGTTTATGAATCAACATGGTCAAAGTTGCTTCCACGATGAGTTTATTCTTTCCTTTTCTTTTTGTCTTTTTCGAGATAGGCTTAAACGAGACATCATAAGAACCCATTTGATGATGCTTATGTATTTAAAGAACCTAATTCACGTGACCAAGCTACTATAAACATGAATCATTCTGGATTTATATTTAAAAAAATCCATAATTAAAGAACCTAATTAATACCTTGTTTTTGTTGTAATCCCTTCATAACTAATCTCGCTTTGTAGCATTAATTTACTGCCATCATATTCTTCTTTTTAGCTCCCATATCTGATTCCTTAACAAGAAATCCATCTCATCTTTCATAGCCAACTCCAACATAGCTCCCATATCTGATTCCTTAACAAGAAATCCATCACATCTTTCATAGCCAACTCCTACTTGCTTGATTCTTCAGCATGCATAGCTTCAAGAGCGGAGGCATGCATGGGCTAGGATGTATTCTAGTCTAGGTCAAGATTTTATCAATATTTATTTATTAGTTTTATGAAAAGAAAAATTGTAATTCTCAATTGAGGTATCAAAAAATTCTAAAAATTTACGTAGAGCCTTCTAATATGATGTTTTAGATTGGGTTAAAATTTCAGAATTTTTAGAGAAATTCAGAAATTTAATAAAAAAATCACAATTTAACCAATTTTACGTTATTGGGTGTAATTTTCAATCCGACTATCAAATTGAGCTGAAATTTTACGAGGGATCTTAAAATATATTGAATAAAATATGGTTAAAATTTTAGGATGAACAGAGTTTGGTATTTCTAACAAAAAAAACATCAAATAAAGCAAAACGACTCATTAAGGGTAAAATGATTATTTGCCATTAAAAAAAAATCAGTTCTTCCTTCCTTTTATATGTTGCCGACTGGGCAGAAGCAAAATATAAAAAGAAAGAAAAGAAAAGGCGAGAGAGGAAGAGAGAAAAATAAGGGAAAATATAAAAAAAATCCAAGGAAAAAAATAAAAAAAAAAAGGTGAGAGAATAATCTTGTAAACTTACAAAGTCCAAATTATAAAATACTAATTTAAGGAAGAATCAAGTGAAGGAAGGAGGAATTGAGAGAGGAAAAAAATTTAATTACTTTGTTTTTCAATTGACATGAGATTTTTGTTTTATCCCGGTTGAGGGGTTGTTACAATATCAATTCAGATTTGATTATAGATGAATTATATTATACAAAACATCGAAGGATGTAACTTTAATAGTGAATTTATTTTTACTTTTATTTTAATTTTATATACTTTTAAATTTATTTTTTAATATTTTAAGTAGTATATTTGAATTAAAACTTTACTGTTAATTTTAAAAATTAATGTACATGAGTTAATAATTTATCTTAAAAACATTTTATATATTTATTTAATAGCTCAGAACATGAAAAATTAAAAATTCTTGACTCTTCCCTTGCATAGCTTCGTCATGATTTTTTTGCTCAATATGTATTTCAGTGATGGTGAGAAAAGTTATGGAGGTCTGATAGTCTTGGAAGATCTTTTGACAATCATTATTGGAGTATATGGCTCTAATTATGGATCAACATTTTCTTTGTTTTGACCACTCTTTTGTACAATGCTCTCAGCAATATCATCCATATCAACATTTTCTTTGTGTAGCATTCTTGATGCAGGCTAGCTGCACAGTCTGGAAGAAATATCACCTCTACATGGGGTAAGGCCATAAAGCTTGTTAGCACCTTTCCGAACCG
>Ga0307517_10013239_pt1 | contig 11228 bp, 4 predicted proteins | sample 23_EM_MG_FD_194515 | JGI IMG/M metagenome (GOLD analysis project Ga0307517, IMG submission 194515) | Populus trichocarpa ectomycorrhiza microbial communities from riparian zone in the Pacific Northwest, United States - 23_EM | ecosystem: Host-associated > Plants > Roots > Unclassified | place... | reverse complement strand
TTAAAACTCAATTGGTTAGAGACCGGGTCAACAAATCACCATGTTGACTCGCCAGTTGGACCAATCTTATTAAGATGCTTAGGTTCTTCACTGTAACGTATAATGCAAATGTGATTGTTTAAGAACGTGATAATTTTTATTTTTGGCATTCTACATGAAAAAAAATTAAATGAATTATTTTTTTAATATTTTTTTGCAGATTTGATATGTTTATATAAATGCTAATCGAAAGATTCTTTTTTAATTTTTTGTTGTGACGTTTTCTTTTTGTTGCACGTGACCGTGCATATATATTATACGCACAGAGACGATGACGAGGGTAACAGAAGTAAAGGTCAGATTTATTAACTAACTATTAGACTCTCGTTAGCAATATATACTGCTCTAATATTTAGAACTTCATCGAGTTATGTTTGAATCTCAAATTAATTACAGTTAAATACATGAAGTTTTCTCCACTTTGAAATAATTAAATTGATTAACCTTTATATTTATTTTGAATACTAATTCTTCTACTGGAAGCAAGTTTAGCATGACAAATGAATTTTAAAATTCTGAAGCGCATGCAGAGTGAAGCTTATGAGTGAAGCAAAAACAATGGAACTAGAATATTATAAAAGGTGAGCAAAGTCTTTCGTGTAGGAGTGCTTTCATGAGAAAAATAAGGCTACAGCGTCTCTAGCTAGCTTGATAATTCCAAGAACATTCCATTATTCCCAGCTCCACATGCATTATTAAGATACTAATATGTAAAAGAAATTATTCTCCTCGGTATAATTTATATTTTTATTCCATGACCGACCTACACTCCTCCCTTGAAACAATTTTCAATGTGACAAACAAACAACAAAACCCTTAAATCTCGAGGCAGCCATGACTAGCAGCTGAGGAACATAGACGTTGTTTCGGGACTGAGGGGAATATAACGTGTCTGTTCCGAATTGCCAAACATTTGTCGGGGGAGGAGTGTCTTTTTCCTTCGCCCCTCTTTGTTTTTTTTTTCTTCCTCCACTTTTCTTATATTATATTTTATGTTCTTTAGCTCTCTTCTTTTTCTCGACCGAAAGAAAACAAAATTGAGAGTAAACAGTTCTCACTTGTCCTCATCTTCTTTTACTTATATTCGATCTCTTGAGCTAGGTCTATTCATTTTTTATTTTTATTTTATACGCAAACTGGCAGGAATAGCCATCCCGTAAGACAGAGTTCATCAATAGCATGGACCCGCTAGCTAGGTTTTCACTTCTATTTTCTTTTTCATATATTTCTTAAGCAGACGACACTTCTGGTTGAAGCATTGAACCTGTCCGCAAACTGTTACGTTGTGTTGCTATCCAGAGGACTCATATATGCACCCAAGATTTTCATTTGTACGTGGATTTATCTCATTGTAGAGCAATAACGATGCATAAAAAAGCCATTATTTCCGTGAGATGATCATAATTTTGGAAGCAAGTCTTAAAAAGCAAATTCGAGATGCCAATAAGAACATTACATGGGAAATTTTGATAATTCTTGTGTATCAGGCAGTTGTACGTCACTTCATTTACGATAGCAATGAGCCCTTGCCTCAAAATTCATGTCTCAAACCTTAATATTTAGGGATATGACGAACTTCGAGTCATTTGCTTCGTCTTTTGTCGAGAAGATCTTAGAATTCTTACCGACACAATGTTGAATTAGCACGACTCGAAGCCCATATTTCTCAATATCTTATTAGTTACAATACTTACTATCTAAATCAGCAATCAGTTTTCGTGAACTCGACATTAATTCTATATGAAAATCGGCATGTCGTTTCCTTGAAGTCGAATATATTACTCATCAAAGGGTGTGTTTTTTCTGTTTCTACTTGTTCATGCTTGATCATCGGATTCCTCGTCACATGCTTTATTATTTCTTTACTCAATCCACTAATTCCTCTTTACGATCCCAAGATGGTTTATTATATAGAATGTACCCTTGAAACCCTAACACTTACATTTAAATTTAGAGGCTCCCAAGACAAAAAGGGAATGCTATACGTAGCTAGTATATCATCTTTTCCGAGTAACAAAAGCAACACATGTAGCTAATATCATCTTTTCCAAGTAACAAATGCAACACATGTAGCAATATTAGAGTAATGATTTGTAGATATATACCTTCTTTTGTTGTATTATAATGTGTGTAATTAATTAAGGTGCTAATTATTGACCTATTACTTTTCTAAGTTTGGTTGCAAAAAACTTTTCAGTAATGTAAGGGAAGCTTTATAAAATCTCATTTCAATCCCTATGAGTTCTTTACATAAATGATTTTTTAGTCCTTCTATTTTCTTTCTATTCATAAATTAGTCTATAGATTTTTTGGTCCTTGTATTTATTAAAATACATTTTAGTCCTTATAATAGAACCTTTTTGCAATCAAGTCACTATATGTGTGTGTGTGTGTAATTCTTATAATGTAAGAGACAATTATGATTATAATCTTCCATTAAATACAATTTTTAAAATTATACAATGATGATACGTTAAAAAACTACACGGATGTTTTATACAATATATACATCTCTATAAATATTTCTATAAAAATTCTAGATGTTTATAAGATATTTATATTAAATATCTCATAACTTAGTTATTTAGGAGATATTTATGTAAAATATTTATATTCAATATCTTAGATATTTCTTAAGATATTTATCTTAAAAAAGTCTATATAAACAGGTCTTCCTAAAAGCATGAGAAAAGTCAGAGCTCATCTCTCTAAGGCTCATCTCTCTAGACTTCATGTCTTTAGAAAACACAAGACTCAACACAAGTTTAACACTACACAAGTCTAATACAAGAATTAAACAAGGTTTAAGAAACATTTAAGCCAAGAGAATACTCATTCTCTTCATCACTTGTATAAATAATATACTAACTTAAGCTTTAGAATGTTTTTTTTAAGTGTCGTCAGGCCCACGAAGCCCTCCGGTTCTAGTTTTATCAGCCTATGATAAGTGTCTCTAATCTTTCTGCTGGGGATATTTTCCAGACTTATCATTTGGCATTGTTTGTAGGGACTGAACAAAAAGTTAGTTCATTCTTATTTCTCAAAAGCTCTTTTCATGGATGACAAAACCCCAATGCAACGACTATGTCTACGGCTACGCCATCAACATATCAACAACTAAGCCATCAATTTTACCTATGATACGCCCTACGCCAGCAGTTATGCCAACGGCTACGTCCACGTGACTATGCTAGCGACTATACATGGCACACCCACGGTGATGCCCATGGCTATGTCTACGCCTACAGTTATGCCCATGGCTACGCTCCACGGCTATGCCACAAGGCTACTCTCATAAATAATTTTTATGATGACTTGTACACGCCAAAAGGTGTCACCGGGACTTGGCGGCTCTAATGATACATAAATGGTAACATTACCCATTATAAGTATTTCTTCCCCTACTCTTGCTAGGTCAAGTCTTGCAAACATATATGTTTGCAAGACTTAGAGGGATCAGATGATACATGAAAAAACTACATGGATGTTTTATACAATGTACACATCACCATAAATATCTCTATAAATATCTTAAATATTTATAAGATATTTATATTAAATATCTTATAACTTATATATTTATATAAGATGTTCTTAAGATATTTATCTTAAGAAAATCTATATAAATAGATCTTTTTAGGAGTATGAGAAAGGTTAAAGCTCATCTCTCTAAGGCTCATCCCTCTAGACTTCATGTCTCTAGACAACACAAGACTCAACACAAGTCTAATACAAGGCTTAAACAAGGTTTGAGAAACATTTAAGCCAATAGAATACTCATTCTTCCTATCACATGCACAAACACTATATTGACTTAAGCTTAAGAGTGTTTTTCTTGCAGGTGTTGTTGGGCCCACCAAGTCCTCCGAGTTTAATTTTATCAGCCCATGAAAAACACCATTAATCTTTATACTGATGATATTTTCAAGCCTTATCACATAACAAAACTTAGAACTATATTAAAACATTACATTACATGATCCATCACATATTTGTAAGAGAATGTTGAAGTTTTATCATCTACGTACAAGCATAGGCAAGCTTCTTAAACATGGTCATAGACAAATTACTAAAATTCTATACTTATAACTACCATCCTAATATTTTTTTTTTTTATGGGTAATAGATGATGTTCAATATCCTAGATTGAGAAAACTCTAACTCTTTAGCAAAGGAACAAATTTTCTCTTATTTATTTCTAGTATACATTTTTAATTCTAAGCTCTTCTCTATCCTTCTATTATATTAGCAAGCTTATAACATTATCCATACATAAGAAATTATATTGAGGTCATATCACAAAATGCAATTACCCAAGATTTATTATAGACAATTATATAATCGTAAAAGTTTAAACTATTTAGTGAAGTTTCATAAATAGATGTCTATTACTTTTTAACACACCTTCTTAAATAAACTGATCATTGAATTTGAAACTTGTATAAACTCACTATTATCTTAGTCTAATTTTATAAAATCTAATTAAAGAGAATGGGGGGGTTGAAATCTGAATTCCTAATGACTTGATCATTAAAGTTCTAATATTATGTTAGAGAACTATTTCAATTAAAAAACTTAAATTGTTATGTAAAATCCAAAGAATAATTTTTTTATTAATCTCTAATATGAACAAATATAATTTAACAATAGGATTTATTATTATTATTATTATTAATATTTTATATGTTTTAACAATAGGATTTGCTTCTATTAGTCCTCACATTGTTGCTATCCTTGTAAGAAATTGTTCTCCAAAGATTTAATAGTTGTATTATACTACTGAGCAATGATGGTTATTTTATCATAACACATGAGCATTCAAAACATATATATATATATATAAACAAGGAAAACCTTGAGTGTATACAATTTTAGATCTATAAACATGCAAAAATAAAACTCATGACAAATATGCTTTAAACATAAATATAATAAAAACAAATACTAGCATGCATACTAAGTATATATTCAAACTTGCAATTAAAATAAAATCAATGTCCTAGCATGCATACTAATAATAAAAATAATTATACTTAAATTAAAATAAAGAAGGGTACTAACTTTTTCAAGCACTTTAACGTAATGAAACTTTTGTTGTTGTTAATGATGAATCATTTGTCCTTAAGACTTTATCGTTCCTTGCATATGCAACTATGATGTTTGCAATATGCCTCCCGAGATCCCAACACCATATTAGTTTAGATGCACTTTTAAACAAGGTCTTTAAACTAAAATAAAAGAACTCAATTATCTCTCAATAAATAGAACCTAAACTTTATATTTGAGAGGAAAGTCAAAGCATAAAAATGATAAAAATAAGGTGAAGAAGCGTTTGTAAGAATCTAGAAAAACTTAAGTTTAACTCTTCCTTCACCCCCCCTCTCCTTTTTAAGGTGAATTTTGAAAGCTAAAAAGTTGAACAATTAATTATGATAATAATCAAAATTAATTCACACCATTATTAACCTTTGAGTAGCCACCATACATTAAGAATTAAATCTGGATAAAATGGCTAAAAATCTAAATGTTTTTATCCAAAAAAAATTATTCAGATTTGTAACAAAAGCTTCTAGAAAAGATTGTTTACATTTTTTAATTGGATTGGATAAATAATGAGCTAAAAGAAATAATTCATGAACTAGTTCCAAGTTCAAATTTTAGTTGGAAAAAATTATTTGTTGTGGCCCAAAATATTATTTAAAATTAAACTTAGACTAAGGCCTAGGCCCAGCCTAAAGCCTGAGTCGGCATGCGCCCATGCATGTGTGTTTAAGCCCAATGCCTATTTTATCTACGACATTTCCTCTCTAAAAGCTTGGGTCCTTTTTGGATCCAATTTTAACTTTTTAACTATCAAATTTATAAACACCAAGAAATACATATTTATATTGATGTTAATGATGTTGTTACTCCTATAACAATGAGGATGCCAAGGTGTTTCACTAGCAAGGTTGAAGGCAGTAAAAGAACTGGAATAAATACTTCAATGATGATGTTGTTGTGAGCAATAAGGTTATATTAGATTTTTATATGGATGAATTGGATCTTCTTGACGATAATGTTGTTGATGTTGTTAATGGCAGGAATTTTGATGATGGTAGTTTAGAAAGTGAAAAAAAACTGAAAGGGATATTGTTGGCACTAGTAGTGTGTATGATAAGGGTGGTGATAAATATGATGATGATGAGAAGATAGAAGTGATTATATTCCTTCCAATGAGGAAGGATTTTAATTCATTAATGAATAGAAAAAAAATGGATTACTAGCTTAGATGGTGATGTGTGTTTTAGTAAAAGTGTGTTAAGTGCAAATTAGATGAATAAAGATGAGTAGAAGATAGACAACAATGATGGTGATGATTATGTTGTATTTAGTGCAAATTAGATAATAGTTTTAAGGGTTCTAAGGATGAAAATGAGAGGATTAGAAAGAATAATAAGAAACCAAATGTTGATATCCCACATCTAGCTTTAAATACAATATATTTAAAGTAGGAGTTGATTGATCAATTAAGTTCCAAAAATGTTAGATCTTTCATAATGTCAATCATTTTAGAAAAGTGTTGAAAGAATATGAAGTTAAACATGGCTATCATTTGAAGAGATACCATAATCAGAAGAAGAAGGTTGCATCGACATATTCAGGTGTTGATTATGAGTGGAGGATATATGTTTCACCTGTTCCTGGTAGTAATACTTTATGGTTAAGACTCTTAAGGATAAACATACTTGTATTAAACCTTCCATTATTAAAGTTGTCAATTCTACTTAGATTGCAAATAAGATATTAAATATTATTAGTGTCGATCCAAACATATCTAGAAAAGCATTGGATACAATATTAATGGAAATGTATGGTATCAAACCATATCCAGTATAACTTTGGAGGGCTAGAACAAAGACAATTAAGTTTGTGGAAAGAACTCATAAGGAGTCATTCATTAGACTTCTTAGATATATAAATTTATTGCAGAAGTGTAATTCTTTATCTAAACTCGATGTAATTTATCTTTAATTTTCTTCACTTCATCTAGTATTCAATCGATATCATTAACATCTCCTCCCCTTCTAGTGGTTAATTCAATATCATTAATAGCTTTTCATCGATCAATGAATGTGCTCTAACATGACCTGTCTTTGCATCTGTAGAAAACTTTTTTTTACTTGAATTTATTTTTGATATCTTGATAGCTGGTCTTTTTCATATTTTATGCATTTTTTGTTCTTGAACTTTAGTTTATCCATGTTGTTGCAAGTTTGTAGTCTATTAGCATTTAATGAATATGACAATATTATTTCAAATGTGTAAGCTGCCAATATTGGGTTATGTTTTACGGTGTGTGTTGGTAATTTTGTGGTTGTTTTTAGCATTATGTGTGTTGGACTAGTGTGTGTTGGATTTATATGTTGGGTTGGTAGTTTTGATTAGTGTGTGTTTGGAGGATTTGTAGTGAAGAATTGTTTCTAGAAGGTGAAGAATTGTTACTGCAAATTTTTGGAATTATTGTAACCAATGCTAGTTTCAGTAGAGTTTTTATTGGGTTGAAATTGTGAAAAACAGTGAAGAATTGTTGCTTTTGGTTAAAACTGATGAAGGACTCTTTGTTGTAAACTTTTATGTTTTTGGTTGTTTTTAATTTGATCAAGAATTGTTGTTAGATCTATTATATACATTATTTTAGTGGCCTTTTTTTTTATAAATAGTAGAACATTGTGCAACAACTAGTTTTTTTTTTTAAAAAAAAATAGTCAACAATAACATAATCATTTTTCCTTGTTTTTAGTCACCAAAGGCATTTTAGTCGTTAAAATTATTATAGTGGTAAACTTGTATGTGATGGTTGACTTTTGTCTTGGCGATGAAATGTGAGATGTAAAGTGTAATGAAGTTATTAAAGTTTAGAAGAAAAACTGTAATTTTTCAAACCTTAAACGAAAAATAAGAAACAAACCAAAGTATAAGAGGTTTTTGTAATTATCCCTATTATTAAATAATAACATTCTCTTTTATTTAAAATTTCTACACTAAGTTCAATGATGCAGCTCTTTTTATCGACTTCCAAGCTGTAAGCCTTATTAATAGGCTTTATAAGATCATAACTAAGATTTTTTACTGATACTAAGGTGTGTGATAGGAGAAGAGTTCAGTGAAAAACCAATATGCTTTTGTTGTTAGTAGGTAGATTCTGAATTGAGCTTTTATTGCAAATGAAGTGGTTTATTACATAAAAAAATATCATAATCCAATTTTTTACCTCTCTCAAAATAAATATTTCAACCGAAAAGGATAGAAATATTTCAATAAAAAAAATAAATGTTCATAATATATTAATTAAAAAAAGAATAAAAAATACAATCAAGGATGAAACTGATAAAAGATTTGAAATTGGCTAAAAAGTAAAAAATTGGTGGATGATTGAGACTAACCCGAGGAAACCATTGACCACGATTATTCCATCAATAAAAGTTCTAGGAGCGTCATCTTTGCCTATAAATAGAAAGGCAAAGCACAAAACAAAAAGGAGAGCCAAGCTAGAGAGATAAAATGTCAAGTTTGAAAGAGTAAGTGAAACAAAAGAATGAGAGTTTGAGCTTAGAGAAGTGAGGGTAGATTGAGCTAGAAGGTAAGAGAGGTGAAAGAAGAAGAAAATGAGAGGAAAAAAATAGAGAGTTTTGAGCTAGAAATAGAAGTTTGTGAGCCAAAAGGTAGCAAAAGGGAATAGATGAGAAGAGAAAAAGAAAAAAGAAAAAAAGGATAAAAAACAAAGAGAGAGAAACTCAAACTAGAAAGAGAAAACCACAACATCACCAGCGCACCATTATCTCTGCTACCACAACATCTTTTCCTTTATCTAGAACCAGCCTCAAGGTGAACTAGCTTTTTCTTCCCTCATTTTTATTTTTTATAACAGGGTTTTTGCTTGTGTTTAATATTCAAGTGCAAGAATAATGAACATGTTACTATTCATGAATGGACATTATTCATTCAATTATTTTTAATTTATTTTATTTTTACTGACTTCACATTCAAGTTAGCTTCATTCCATAAAATTATATTCTTACCTTTTTATGTATGGATACGTGTATATTTTTAAAAGTAGGTTACTATTCACCTGTGCATTCTATTATTTTATTTTTATTTTATTTATTTTATTAATGTTATTTGTATTTTATAAAATTATGCTTTCATATTTTTATGTATGTATGTGTGTGTAAAAGTTTATTTTTAAAACAACAAATGAAAATCAACATTGACGAGTTTTCATCAAGTTAGATTCATTTCATTCATTAATATTTTGTTTTAACAACTAGGTTGACATGTCTTCAAGTTTTTAGAAATCAACGTAGGCCTAACAAGACATTTTTAACCTCAAAACAAGTTCAAAAATGAATTGATGCATTGTCGTCAAGTTAATGTCGTGCTTTGAAAACTTGATTTTTTTACTCTTAGGTCGACCTGTCTCCTAGTTTTAGGGGTCAATATAGGTCTAATGTGACATTTTTAAATAAAAAACGATGTCAATAATAAGTCCACGAGTCTCCTTCAATTAGAGACCGGCGTGATACAAGCGTATTATTCTTTTCAAATGTTTTTGTAAAAAATAAATAATGATGATAAAAGGTCAAGATATATATATATATATATATATATATATATATATATATATATATCTTGACCTTTTATCATCATATTGATTTGCAAGACTCTTAATTCAGGGCCCGATGCTAACTCCAAAAACATCCACTAACAATAAACATCTCATGAATATGCTAAGAAAATAATTTGGAAAGTTAATGGCATGCGTAAAATAAATTTATGAGAAACACGCAGCTAAGGTAACTTTTTCTCATAAATAATATGGTAATGGAGATTTTTATCTTCCCTTAAACATAATCAACCCCTTACTTAGATCTCTGGAATCAGTATATATTTTATGATTTTTAGTCTCTTTAAAGATCTAGATGGTGACTTTATTTTCTATATTTCTCTTTAATTTTGGAAGCCTTGCTTTCTTTTCAGGTGTGATAAAAAAAAGCACCATAATAAAGGCTTTATCTTTAAGATTGATTTTTGAAAGGCTTTTGATTCGGTTCTTTAGAAAAAATGATTGGTTAAACTCTTATTGGAAAAATAATTTTATATTACTCATTTTACTTGCAAGAATATAAGAACTATACATGAAAAAACAAAAAAAAAAAACAATTTGTTTTATTTTAAAAAAAGAAATACGACAATGCAATAATCTTCATGAAAAATAAAAGGTAAAAACACCATATATAATCAAATTATTTATGTATTAATGTGGTGTGTGTGTATATATAGTCTTGGATCTCTAGGGTTAGCTGGGCCAAGGATTATGCACAGCACAAAGTGACAAAATAATTCAAATTATGTATAATCTTGGTAGACAAACAAACGACCAAATCTCAGTTGATAATAAACAAAACCATCAATCATTCTCGAGAGGAAATGAATAATCCGATTTACCTACTTTCTTGTCCTCGATCGAACTTGAATACTGATCCCAATTCATCTGTATCAATAATATCCCTCCCTCCACGTTAACCCTTATTCTTTTGTCCTCTTACGCAGCACAGGTAAAAAATATTATTCCCATCTTGCTTTCCTTTCCATCCACTAGTACAGCTATATTATTTTTTTATAATCACAAGGGACAAACTAATTAAACTATAGTATAATACACCTGCCATTACCAATATATTATGTGCAATTATTTTCCAGTCATCAAAAGTGAAATTGATGGTGCAGAAAAGTCAAATGGGGGGGAGTTTTCGTCTTTTTTTAATTGAATTGAGGAATTTGAACTGGAAAAATAAAACGCCAGAAGCAAAAATCCATTTTCTGCAAATTGAATCACCAATTTTTTCTTTTAGTTTTCTTTTAGGAAGAAATGCCGGTTGTAATTTGTAATTTTTGTTCACACATTAGCCTTTAGCTATTCATAATTATCAAAAGTTAATTTTTAACTAAACTTGGAATATATTTTTTTAACATGGGTGTTCGGGTCAGCTTGCGCGCACCTCGACTAATTCCACAGGCCCTGAAGTTAACAACCATGTAAGCCTCCAGTGGCCATGATATTAGCAACCACAGGGTTCAAACCTGAGACCACAGGAAGAGTAAATATTTTGGTTCCAAACTCTTACAACTGAATCACCTACTAAATA
>Ga0307517_10013238_pt1 | contig 11228 bp, 6 predicted proteins | sample 23_EM_MG_FD_194515 | JGI IMG/M metagenome (GOLD analysis project Ga0307517, IMG submission 194515) | Populus trichocarpa ectomycorrhiza microbial communities from riparian zone in the Pacific Northwest, United States - 23_EM | ecosystem: Host-associated > Plants > Roots > Unclassified | place... | reverse complement strand
AAAACCATCAACATTTCTTTTTTTCTCTTCTCTCCTCAACTCCTCTTCCCCTCCACTCTCATGTATGTTTTCTTTTTTTTTCTTTTTTCTTCTCTGATTTTTTTTAATATTTAACATATTTTATGATTTTTTTTTCTCTTCTCAGCTTCACTCGCAACTACATTAAAGTAAGATTTTTCTTTTTTCTTCTTTTTTTGTGTTTTTTTCGTTCTATTTTGTTTTTTTTTTTAATTTTTTCTGTTCTTAATAATTGTATGAATGTTGTTGTAGGATTTTTTTTCATATGAGATCAATGTTGTTGTTTTTTGTTATTTATTTGTTGTAAATTTTGAGTTGATTTTCTTCTTCTTTTTTTCCAAGCAACTCAATTCTGAGTGTTATGAAGTTTTAATTTATATTAATTTAATTATTTTCTAGTTTTGTTAAATAGATTTTTTTTAAAAATATATTTTTAAATAATCACCGACGGAATTGCATACGGTATTTTTTTTTTGTTATATGACAATTTTCCCGAGGGAAATATCGACAGAATGAAGCTGGAATTTTTTTTTGGCGTGCATTTTCCATTTGTAAAACCATTGGTTTTTTATTTTTATTTTTACCGAAAGAATTAGCGACAGATGATGGAATTACTGACGAACTTTATTCCAGTGGACGTATTCCATCAATGAATTAATCGGTAAAATTTTCACCGATGGAATGGTAATCCCACGCCGATGAAAAAATTCCATCAATAAAACTATTAAATATTATAGTGTTTCATTTATTTTTACAGCTTCACCTAATAATTTAAGCTTAGGAGCAAAAACACACGTATTGGCAAGCCAACCTTGCAACAAAATTCCTACCAAGACAGAATTCTTAAAATTGCAGCCGATAACTCTGCAGATTACACAAAGCACAACTAAAAGGCAGCAAATGACAGAGTGAAACACATGTCCTAGGTTTGATTAGTTAATTAGTCCGTTGGTTCATATTTTGTTATGCTGTAACCTGGTCATGGCAGGTCTTGTTCGATACGCTTCATGGTGTTTTTTCTGAGCTAACTGTTATATAAGTATCATGGATGCTCTGTTCATCAAACCTCCTGGAGTCCTGCTGGTGATCGTGTGTTTGCTGGCCGAGTCCCTTGTGCTTGCATTTTCCTATAAAAACACAAATTTTTTAACAAAAAAATCCGGATGCAATTCTTGTTGGGAATAACAGCAATTGAGTGCTATATATTTCTAAATAAAACAGCAAACAAGCCCCACAAGTTAAGGATTTTAATTTCCTTGGCTTCCTGAGTCTGTCACTAATTTTCTTAGTTGCATTAATTTGGAAAGATTCATTAATATATAGTTCATCGATCCATCCACGTCAAGGAGGTCCTCAAGTTCTATGGTGGTAACAAAGAGTGAGAATTTGCTCTTGCAATGTTTAATTTCTGAAACTCATATGATCCCTGTATTTTTCTCTTATTCTTTTCCTCAAATGATACAAATAATCATATAGTTCATGAGGTGTGAATGCACAAAAGCCTGGAATTTCCTTAAGCACCTTATAATAGACTGGGTCGTAATATTGCTGTATATATGTCAGAATTGTCCACTCTTTTTTATTGTATAGCAAAGAGGAACAACAACAACTAAGTTTCAATCCCTAACTGGTCCTTTAGCAGCTCGATCAATGACAAAAATTCACCTCAATATCGAGGGCAAAATGGCAAGCACCGGTCCGACTTTTACATGCAAGCACAGTCCTTGTTCAATCGTTTAGTCTGGCCCATACTCTTAAATGATGACATGTGAAAGACATTTGACATTGAAGACATGAGTAGTGATGGATTTTATAGAAAGGATTTCTCAAACTCTAAAGATCACACCCCCTAAATTGTAAAGAAAGTATAGTCTCTCATGTTCTCCCTCTGAACTAAATAATCATCTATTCAAAAAATAAACCCCGAAACTATTTAATTAAAATCAAGTCAAATTAAAATTATAGAATCTAATTAGAAAAGGAATCCGAAAATAACTATAAAAATTAAGAAACTTTCAAAACGATCCCGACCTCAACTGGTTACACCCAGCTGACTTATTATAAAACCGGGTATGTGGAGTGTGTTAACAAAACCTCAGTATGATCCAACTATCTTTTCATCAAAAAGCTCGTTTGTGCTTCTTTACATGTCTAGGAATCTTTTGTGTTTGGATGCAATGCTGTTTTGTCTACCAGGTTTTGCTCTTCATCTTGAGAGCTGTTCTTTTTGGTTGCCTGTTTTTGGAATGAAGCTTTAATGGATGATTTCTGTATAGGACTTCTAACATGGTTATTTAAGGTGTAGGCCTTGTTAGATGTAATGATTCTAAAAAAATCCGAAATAATCACAAACTCATTTTGTTACAGCAAATTAACCTACTATAGAAGTGGGCAGGTAAAATGTGCTTATATAATTTCAGCTAATCAAATTAAAAATTAGATTTGTTTCTGACAGAAAGCTCGTTAGGCTCGTACATGCGTTTCCCCCGTGATTTTATGATTTGCCATTCTATACAAGAACTGAGCCAATTCTCTTATTTTAAATCTTGACATTCCCTTGAGTAGCACTTAGCAGTGCTATTCTGATCTCTAGAGCCCTTAATTTGTTGCAAGAAATGGGTTCTTTCTCCAACATATATATACACTGATCCAAAACTCTACAAGAGAATGTCAGGAAATACTTGTAATTAATGTTCCAGCAAGCCGAAGCATAATTGCCATAGGCCGGCCTTCTCGCAGACGAGAAGCATGGGTGCCCGCACTTTGTTCCCTCGAACAAAGCACAAACAGAGAATTAGAAAAGAAAGCAATCTTATCACCTTCGTTACTTTTATCCTCTCTGATTTCAACCTTCCAAAAAAGCCTTCGCACCACCATATCCAAATTCATTGATCACCCTCCTCTCGATCCATCGGTCGATCCAAATCAAGTGTTCGCAGGAAATTTTGCACCAGTGGATGAGCTAGAGCCAACAAATTGTGAAGTGGTGGAGGGTGAGCTCCCTGGATGTTTGAATGGTGTTCTATCTTAGAAATGGTCCAAAATCCACAATACATACCTAATGGTCCTCTCCATTCCTTAAAATTATCTGGAGGCCAAGCAACCTATTGTAGCCGCCATGTCAAGACTTACAAATACATGCTCGAGAAAGAGGCGGGCTTTCCCATCTTTCCGAATATGCTGTCTGGCTTCTATATATAGCCCTGCAGATATTCTTGGGCTTTGTTATTTTTTGTGGAGGGTCATGTGTGGCCACATCAATCTCATGAGAGGATTTGGTTTAGCCACAACTAGTCTTGCGTTCTTTTCGCATAAGCTCCTTGCTCTGGTGAGTCTGATCTACCATACGCCATTTTCTTGACGCAGGAAGGAGATATCGAGACATTAGGTAGATGGGATTTTGATAGAAAGCTATTTGCAAGCATGACTGCACGCCCCAAAGTTGACAAGGATACAAAGCAGGCATTCGCTCTCCAGTGCAACTTCAGACTTGCAAGTTTTGAACCTAATTTTTAAGTCTAAGATTTATCAGGATCATTAACATTAATATTTTAGAAATAATGAAAATTTAAACTTTGATCTATTTTTAAAATGCCAAATTAACTATAAAATAAATAAAAGTAAATATTAAAAAAATCAGACTTTTAAAATGGTTAAAAAGTGATGAAATGTTTTTTTATATACAAAAAGGAGAGGGCTGGAGCCTGGTTTTGATGATCAACTCTGAGCTTGCAAACATTTTTAATGGGCCAACAGTAGGCCTATCGTCAATGATTTGAAAAGAGGGACGGACGAACGAGTAAATTTCAACGAACCGAAGCATATTCGATTGTTATTTCCGCTCGGTTTCTTTTTAATTGAATTTGGAGTCACTACAAATCAGTATCCAAGGAATATTTAAATTAAATATCAGTCCCTAACCTTCAGATTCTTGCTAATTTATCCCCACATCTCCCATTCCCCGTAGTTTCTTTACCGTGAAAATTGGATTTATTAAGCTTACTTTTATTAATTTGAAACACTATAGTATTTTTTTTCCTAGAGTATATGACATGGAAAAGTTTAAATAAAACATTCTTATTCTATTAGCTGGAAATTAATTAATATTTACTTTGTCACTCTTAATTTTAATTACACATGTAATTATAAATATTGTGATTGTATATAAATAAAGATGTGTGTAAAGTATCTTCAAAAGAAATATAATTATTAGCAAAAAATTATTATAAAGATGAATTGTTAGAATATTTGTTTAAAATTCTCATTGTTTCTCTTGATTAGATGAAAAGAATGATATACAATCAATTTAATTGAAATAATTTATTTTAAATTCTACTAGGTAAATCTTAGTATCTTATTATATAATATGCAATAAATTTATTTAATTACAAAAAAAAGTGAAAAAAATGTAGCAAATATAATATTTTTTAACAAATAATATATCAATTATAGATACTAATCATATCTCAATCCATACAATGAGACCAATATCATATAGATGGCATATATACTATGTTGAGTTTTATACCTAATTTTTTGTGACCAATTAAAGCTGAGATACAAATAATCAAGTTCAACAAAATAAAATTTGGGGAGAAATTAACAAGATATTAAAGACTGGGGACTTATTAGTTCATGCGTATATAAGTGGGGGACTGATTTGTATCTATCCCATTAAATTTTGGCAACTCATCTATTCAAATTCAACTCATTTTCAATCGCAGTTCAGCTTTGGTGGGCGACCGAAAAAGTTTTGCCTTTCCAAAACACACACACATATACATATTAAAAAAAAAAAAAAAAAAAACACAACGGAATCCATTAACTACTTATGTTTCTCTCTCCTTGTTTTTACTAAGATTTGCAAAATCCTTTCTATCTCTGAAGAACAGTTTCCGTAAAAAAGCTTCCTCTCCTGTTCAATTTTATATTTTTATACTTCTACTTTTAGTTCACCAATTCTTTTTGATCTGTTTAACAATTAGTTGACAGAGAGAGTTAAAGATGTTTAACGGAATGATGGATCCCGAGTTAATAAAAATCGCTCAGGAACAGATGAGTCGCATGACACCCGCCGATTTCGCCAGGATCCAGCAACAGGTTTGCTTCTGCTCGTTTGTTTTTGTTTTTTTATAATAATTTTGATGTGGGTTTGTTTTTAATTGAATCAATTCATGTGTAGTTCAGTTCAATTTTGGGAGAAACTGTTTTTTCTTTGTGAATTTTGATTTGATTATCGTTTAGAATGGAAAGTTTGAATTTTGGCTGTTGATTTTTTGTTTTTTATGGTTAAACCTAGCTTTTTTGTGTGTTTTTTGTTGAATTTAAATAATGGGCTGTCCTGTTTCCCTTATTTTTTGTTCGAATCGGTGGAGATTTTAGAAACTGCAAGTTTAATTCTTTGAGATTTTGTGGTCGTGTGTTGGTCCGAGGTTTATCTGACGAAGTGTGTGCACCCGAGTTCCTTTTCATAATAATAATTCTTTAAGATTGTGGATGAATCTAATTGATTTGGGTACCTTTAGTCCTGCACAAATCAGAAACTTAGAAAGAGAAAAGGGAAAAGAACAATCATTAATGGCTCGTTAAGCACTTAAGATGAATATATTGTAATGTTGCGTCGTGTTTATCTGAATTGACTATCGGTAGAAACTGGTTGTCAGTTTATCTGGTGTTGTTTACATCCATGGTTTGGTCAGATTGTGATTGTATTGATTTTGATTGTTGTGGTGTGTTGGTTGGTGTTGCAGGTAATGTCTAATCCTGAGTTGGTGAAAATGGCATCGGAAGGCATGAGAAACATGAGGCCTGAGGACTTGAAACAGGCAGCAGAGCAGTTAAAGCATACACGCCCTGAAGAGATGGCAGAGATTGGTGAGAAAATGATCAATGCATCACCAGAAGAGATTGCTGCCATGCATGCCCGTGCTGATGCACAGGCCACATATGAAATGAATGCAGCTCAGATGTTGAAGAAACAGGTAAATACAAATCTTAAATTAGATGATTTTCTGTTTGTGAGCTTTCATTATGTGCGTATTGCGTTTTATTCATGTAGTGGTTAGTGGTGAATGTACTTAGTAGTTTAAATGCTGAAGGGTAATTAGTGCTAGATTTTGTAATTGTAGTCACTGCTTTTGTGTTTATTTGACTTGTGTATTTGAATCCTACCTTGGCAGGGTAATGAGCTGCATAGCCAAGGAAAGTTCAAAGATGCTTCGCAGAAATATTTGCTTGTAAGCGCTGCATCTTTATCTTTATCACTTTTTTATATATACAAGTATTAGTTCTTCCTGTTGGTGTACCTTTTGCATTTTGAAACTGATGAAATTATTTTCCTCCCCGTATTTCTCAGGCAAAGCAAAATCTTAAAGGGATTCCATCTTCCAAAGGCAGAACACTTTTGTTGGCATGCTCTCTTAATTTAATGTCTTGTTACTTGAAAACAAAGCAATACGATGAATGCATAAAAGAGGGCTCGGAGGTATGACAATCCACTAAGAAAATTCAGTTTACTCAGAGAACTGATGTAGTAGTAGTAGTAATAAAAATATATTGGTGGTATGAAGAGGGTTTGTTCCTTTGCTTTTAATTTTTTTTTTTTGTGTGCGTGCGTTGCTTGCTTCTTTCTGATTGGATTGTTATATCACTTCAGGTTTTGGGTTATGATGCCAAAAATGCTAAAGCCCTTTATAGAAGGGGTCAAGCCTACAGGGAACTAGGCCAACTGGAAGTAAGTTCATTTGTGCAGATCTTGCAATTGTCAGCAGTGGTTGCTGCATTGTGCTGTCTGTTCGTGTTTGATAAGATATCTAATGGCTTATTGATACATGTTAGGTTGCTGTCTCTGATTTGAGGAAAGCACATGAAGTTTCCCCTGATGATGAAACTATTGCAGACATTTTAAGGTATGGATTCATCTGAAACTCTTAGACCATTCTCTGGGCCGGAAGTTGTACAGTTTGATATTTTCTTCCACTATGATTTATGTCTTGTTAAAGAGTATGGGAGTCATTTGCTTGTTGAGTTTTTAGCTTTAGCCCTTTTATTTTCTCATTTGTTTTTCCTCAGCAGTCTACTGTTAAGTTTCTTGTCATCTGATTGATATTTAGGAAGTTTCATATCTTCTGACCTTCCTCTATATTGTATATAATGTGATAAAATTTCCAACGGAATTGTAAATAAAGGCACTAGTGTTTAATATGTGATGTTGATTGTAAAGTTAATTGTTGATACAGGAATGCTGAGGAAAGATTGGCTCAAGAAGGTGGCTATCATGCACCAAGAGGTATGTTATTTTCCTCTTTTTTTCCCTCAGCTCTCTCGAACGCCTACAAGTTGAATGTTCCATTTTAAAGTTCTCAATTGACAACTGATTTCTACTTGTTTGACAGGAGTGATAATTGAAGAAATAACTGAAGAAGCTGAGACTGTCTCTGAAAACCTTAAGAGTTCATCAGCAAGGGAAAGCGTTGATACATCCAAAAGTGGAAGGGAAGCTCGTAGTGGGAGTTCAACATCTAATCCAGAGCCTCTGGAGGCTTTGAAAGATGACCCAGAAGCTATGAGGTAATTTTTAATCCATCTAAAAATTGCTTGATTTTTATATATTTATTGTTTGACTCTAGTATTGGGTTCTCAACAGACCAGCTTTAAAAAAAAAAAAACCTGTATAGCTGAGATATTATGGATTTTCATTCCCCTTGGGGATCGTCTTTTGTTAATTCCCCCTTCTTTTTCATTAGAGTAAGTTATCTGAATTGTATTGCTGCGATGGTGGATTTACATGGAATGTTAATTGCAGTCTCCTGCAACATAATTGCTGCCATAATATAGTTTCCTAAAATTTCTCTGATTTTGGGGTTGATACTGTAATGGCAATTTTTTTTTATATGACATGGAGTTGGGGCAAACTTATGAAAGCATGCCCAATTTCTTTCAATTAATGAAATAACAAAACAAGGTCAACATAGCTGATATCTCCGTCTTTCTAACACTTCAAGTCTGGAGTTTGTTTTCTTAAAAAAGGGTAGTCTTCTTTTGCTGTCAATTAACCATAAAGTTAGACATTAATCTTGGTTGTCAATTTGTTTTGATTTTCCATTTTTCCTTGTGTCTGATTGTAGGTCATTCCAAAATTTCATATCTAATGCCAATCCTGAAACTTTGGCTGCTTTAAGTGGTGCAAAAGCTGGAGAGGTATCTCCTGAGATGTTTAAGACGGCATCAAATATGATCGGGAAGATGCCACCCGAAGAGCTTCAAAAAATGCTTCAAATGGCTTCCTCGTTCCAGGGGGAGAATCCTCTTACTGCAGGATCTTCAGATAGCGGTTTTAATGGCTTCAGACCAGGTGCAGTTCCTCCAAATGTGACGCCAGACATGCTTAAAACAGCAAGTGATATGATGAGTAAGATGCCATCGGAAGAGCTTCAGAAAATGTTTGAAATGGCATCTTCTTTGAGAGGAAATGGCTTGGCTCCAGCTGCTGCTGCAGCTTTAAACACTGAGGGACCAAGTTTGAGTGCTAGGTTAAAACCAACAGAAACTCAAGAATATTTTGCAGTTAATGGGAATAATGGCATCAGTGAAACTAGTTCCTCTGGTGATTTCCTTTCAAGTTCAAGAAATGCTCCTCCATCTAGCTTTCCTGCCTCAACATCTGATATGCAGGAACAGATGAGAAACCAAATGAAGGATCCAGCTATGCGGCAGGTATGGTGGCTTTCTTTGCTTTAATGTTGTTGAATTATTGAATTCTTATCCCAGTAAGATCTCATTTTGCACATCATAGAATCCCTTTTGTCATTTTGAAATGATCCAATACACATGCAGACTTACTTTCAGGTTTTCAAAGTATTATTTGCAATTCAAAATATCACTTTAAATGATAGCTCTGACTCTTATAAATTCCCTGGAGAAAGTTCATATGCTAGAATATAGAAAGTCTTATAATTTGATAATCTGAATTTTTTTTATATGCATCACACAATATTTTCTGGCTTGCTTAAAATTTAATAAATAAGATAAGAATATCACTTAATTGCATGGCTGTTGTATTTTAATGTCTGCTTGCTTGCAAATTGGCAGATGTTCACGTCAATGATGAAGAATTTGAGCCCAGAGATGATGGCTAACATGAGTGAACAATTTGGAATAAAACTTTCTCAAGAAGATGCAGCGAAAGCTCAACAGGCCATGTCATCTTTCTCACCGGAGGACTTAGATAAAATGGTACCTTGTTTTCCATGTTTACTTTCAATGAATTTGCATACTTCTCGTTCAAAATTTGCCAGCAATCTTGTTCAAGTTCTTATCTATAACATTTAAATAAAATGTTAGGTAGACTTTTCTCTGCCTTTTAACCGTGCTTTTCCTTTATTTTTATTACATGTTTGTTCTGAAATAACGGTCAACAAGGTTCAGAGTTGTGGCTATTCTTTTTATCATTGCCCCCACTGCATTACGAATGTAAAATAATTTTCCCATGGATTGCTGCAGATGCGATGGGCTGATAGGATCCAAAGAGGAGCGGAAGGTGCAAAGAAAGCAAAGAACTGGTTACTGGGGAGACCTGGTATGATTCTTGCTATTTGTATGTTGATCTTAGCTGTTATCCTCCGCTGGCTAGGCTTCATCGGGAGGTAGAGCAGGAACATTTTTGTATATCATTGCGATGCCCTCATTTAACGTTCATGGGGGCTAATTATCTTCGAAACATTAAGTGTATCTTTGACGTAAGGACAGGAAAGTAGTGCTAAAATGAGGTTAGGGATGGAGGGAAAACCTTGAGGATGAGGAGTTAAAGAGGGGGTCGTGAGGGAAACATGTACTCGACTATTCATTGGGTAAATAAGACGGTTTACCCGTCACTTATTTTGTACGTCAACTCTTCATTAATGCATTGTTTGATTTGTTGGAGCTTTCGGATTTTACATAGTGAAGTTTTCTGAGGAGATAAGAATTCCAATGTCAAAAAAAGGAGAAGGGAGATCCAGACTAATTGGAAGTGACGTCCACTACCTTTATTTACACGACATGATAAGCACAATCAGACGTGCAAGATTTCATTTTCAAGGATATGAACTTCGTTGTCGGCAATCCACTTAAGCAGTCGTTCATTTGAAAAGTAATAGTTTGGGAAAATACTCTCCTCTCAAAAAGTTTGAGCGTAAAGACAGAGGTAAAGCGCCATTAACTACTACTATTTAAAGGTTTGTCACTCCTTTTTCCGATGCTTGAACTCAATAGCAACCAGCCTCTTATACGAGAGCTTTTCCGCTTAAAGGTGTGGATTTAGACCATAAACTACAATACTTTATTCATTTCGATCCTTCTCCATTTGTTTCAATCAATTTGTTGTTGGGGATGATGATGGTGAATTGAACCATCGAAACTGTTTAACTAGAACAATTGAAAATTGAAAAAAAAATGCGTAAATTCAAAGGGAAAATCGAAATGTAATTGTATGAGACTTGGAAAACAAAGGCTAGCTATGAGTGATTTAACAAATAGCCTTATGTTTTTACGTACAGGTTAACATGAAGACACCCTTCTTCTTGCATGAAGGTATCCCTCCTAATAACACAATAATAAATAATGATTTGACTAATGATCATACGACTTTTTAGCTCAGTTCTATCCAATGCACCAAATAAATGAAGGATAAAGAGAGGGAGGGAGAGAGAACCAGAAATGAAGATTTTTATAGGTTAATCGTTATCATCCATCACCATCCGCAGGCACCGATTCCTCCATGGTTTACTGCTCGTTTACGAAGATGACAATTTCATCTCAATTTGATGAATGCTGATTTGAATGGAATATTTTTTTTCACATAGAATTACTTTAGATGATGGACAATGATATGAATTTATTTAACCTCAGGTAAATAATATATTTCTAAACACCGTCTACAACTAATACGGTGTTTAGAAATACGGTTGATATTATATTTTGTTAAATAATATATTTTTTAAAAATTAATTTAGTTTTATATTTTTAAATAAATTTAATATATTAATATTAAAAATATTTTTTTAAAATAAAAAATACTTTAAACCACAGTTATTACCGCATATACCAATCATACAAGAACAACTTCCATCTTGACTACAGCTTTGAATCCAAAACCTTGAATAAAATGCTGTCCTGCCAATCCTGAAAAAGAATAAATAAAAAAAAAACTGATGGTTTTTGCAAAGTACCAC
>Ga0307517_10013237_pt1 | contig 11228 bp, 14 predicted proteins | sample 23_EM_MG_FD_194515 | JGI IMG/M metagenome (GOLD analysis project Ga0307517, IMG submission 194515) | Populus trichocarpa ectomycorrhiza microbial communities from riparian zone in the Pacific Northwest, United States - 23_EM | ecosystem: Host-associated > Plants > Roots > Unclassified | place... | reverse complement strand
AGACTTTCGGTTAAATTGAGCACATCTTGATCTAAAGAACCGGTTTTCCCATTTATTTAGAATATTTCGGGACTGGTTATTGTAGGGTAAGTAGCATGATTTGAATTGGCACTTATTTAACCTATAGGAGCTTAATAGCGGGCGATGGGAGGGTATCCTGGCGGGGGCACGTGCTTCGGTGTTTGCCGCCGTTCTTTGATGGCGTTCTGCACGGCGTTCTTTCCAATACACGGATGCCCTCGGAAAGTGTGGCACAGTGTGCGGCGATCGTGTGCGGTGGCAAAATCCGCCAGGCACTAACGTGACCAATTTCACCAAGTCCCATGACTTCAATTGGACGTGTCTCGCAAAATAGCTTCATTCAAGTTATTGTATAAGTAGTAGATTTATATAAAACTGTTGGGCGAGAATAAACGCCGTGGCGATTTTGAGAGGCCCAATGCACACCTTGTCCTTTTGTACCTTGCATGGCGTGGTTACTCTGACTCGCCTTGCGCTTGCGAGTCACCTCAAGCAATTACGACATCAAATGTGTTAAGAAATTGATTATACAGCTAGCTAGTAGTGTTCAGGGAGCCGCTTGCAGCTTACCCGCCTCTGTGGAACCTTCAATCATAAGGCGTATCTCCACAAAGTCCACACCCATATATATGTACACAAGCATATTATAGAGGGCGTAGGGAAAGAAACAAGTCATGTCACCGACGTTATGTGTGCCCATGTACCCACCTTTGTGGGAACCTCAATTAGGAGCATAATAACTTTCCACCAACGCGTTTTCGTTCAATGGCGAGAAGCGTTGACATACTGATTGGCAGGTACATACTATTACAAGAGGATATCTGAGAATGCGAGTATCAGGGAGGGAACTTAGGGAGGAAAGAAATCGGTCATACCATCGTCATGTTATGTGTACGGCGGGTTTTGCCGCCGCACACGATCGCCGCACTTTCCAATTCACGAATGCACTCGCCGCACTTTCCAATTCCCGGATTTACTGCGAGCCACGGTGACTTCGGCTTGAGCCGTGTGCTCAAAGGTGTGCTCAAAATATCATGGGCGGCTTCTTCGTCAAATCGAAGACTCGGTGATGGGGATTAAAACATCACCTTTGTCCCCAAATGTTCCAGATGACCACGCGCTACCTCCATCTCCCAACATATGCCGATAACTCAGCCATTCGCTCGTGGAGCAGACCACTACTGGACCCTTTTCCCCAAACGCTGGGAACACATAAATATGTATACTACCCTCTCTTGGGGAAGTCCATCTACAACCTATCATGGCCCTACGTCGTGGACAAATTTTGGCTCTAGCCAAGCTCATTTCTGACGCGAGCAAAGTTGTAGAATCACATTATGTGAAGTCCTCGAAGCCCTATGTTCCTTCTCTTGACGACACAGAGCCCCATCCATTAGATGAACAACCAGCAGAGAAAGAATTACGGACCGCCGTACAAACTATCGAGGGCGCCTGTGCTCAGCTTTCGGCGACTGTGGCCCGACCGAGCCATACGATTATAAATGTACGTTGGCGCAACTTCTCTCTTCGCATTAGCTAACTGGGTTTCCTTGCAGAAACTAATGGGGGTTTGTGATAAATTCGCTTCGAATTTATGTGATGACTGACCCATTTTCAAGACATTCGAAACTAATTGTCTAAACGTTGCTCTCACGTTCAAAATTCCAGATGTCCTAAAAGAGAAACCGACTGGAATGCACATCTCAGAAATCGGCAAGAAAACAGGTCTCGAGGAACGCAAAGCTGGGAGAATATTGCGACTTCTTGCTACCAACCATGTTTTCCGAGAAGGTTCCTGTCTCTACACCTTGTTTTACCTTCTTGTCTGATGTATATCTTAGTGTCGGAAAACGTTTTCATAAACAATCGGCTGAGCACCCAACTCCTTTCAACCAACCCATTGTCCAGTATGGGGCTTCACTCGTGGGTTTCATTTATTTTGAGGGATGGATTTTTCTAAAGATCTAGTTAAGCACTGATGAGGGTCAAAAATCGGCCGTCTTTCTATCCGAAGTACTCGCCGACAAAGCATGGGGACACTCATATTCCCCAACCCAAACAGCTTTTAACAAATCTACTGGGTATCCAGGACCTCTGTTCACCTATTACGAAAAGGTGAACACCTTAGATATTTTGTTTTCCTCATAGACTGACCAGTCTTAGGATGTTCCGAGAGGAGTTGAGCTCGGTGCAAGATTCGGACTTGGCATGATAGGATGGGACGATGCAGTGGAGGCCAAGGCGGTTGTTCACGGCAAGTATATCCTTCTTGACCTTGCCCTGTTTCTTATGCTTGCAGTGTGTAAGTAGAATTTCCATGGAAGGAGCTTGGTGACGGTGCCACCGTCTGTGATGTTGCTGGTGGGATCGGAAACATGTCCCTCCAACTGGCGAGAGCCCACCCAAATCTTCGACTCATCCTACAAGACCTACCTGAACGAATCCAGCAGGCGAGGAGTGAAGTATGGCCAAAGGAATGCCCTGAGGCCATAGCGGAAGGTCGCATCGCCTTCGAACCGATTGATTTCTTCGCGTCTTCTCCTGTTCCAGGTTGTGATGTTTATTACGTTCGTGACACTTTCTTTTCTTCTTTTCTTCCGTTTTCTAACAGGGAATCTGCAGCTGAAAAACATCATGTGCGTTCTAATCCTGTTCACCGTTTTCTTTGCAGTCCACACCGACGAAAACGTTTTCCAGTCACGACTGGCCTGACGTTGACTCCATCAAGATCCTCTCCGGCATAAGGAAGGCAATGGCTCCTCACAGCCGTGTTCTAGTCCGTAAGTCACCTTCTAATGTTCTCTGTGCCACCTCATGAAAACTCCATTTTGCTCCATCCAGAGGAATACATCCTCCAACCAGTACACCGAGTTCCTGAGGAGAAGGCACCCGCTAAACAAGCACCAGAACCCCTGCTGCCTAATTATGGCGCTGGTCGCATACGACAATACAATCTCGATATGCACATGATGGCGATGCTAAACAGCGAGGAACGTCGTTTACCCCAGTTCATCGGGCTTGGAGATGCTGCGGGTCTAGAGCTCGTCAAGCTGTGGGACTTGGGTGAAATGAGCCTCGTAGAATATAGACTTCCCAAGGCTCCACGGAGTCATCTTTAAGGCAAGTATACTTTACAGAGGAAAATCAATATGCAGAAGCTTGGACATTCATTAATAAATAATATCGCGAGTAGGATAGTCCACCTGCCACGATTGTAACTATTTTAAAAAAAGAATTACTTTTGGGGCTGCCTCTGGGAAGATCTCATCGGCAGCCTTTTGGGCTTCAACTTCAGCCTCACCCAATGGACCCGGCGCGATCGCAGCGGCAGGCACAGCTGTCGTCTCCACCTGTTTATCTGCTAGCGACTCATTGCTAAAAATTTTCGTGAGCATTGGAAACAATCACAAGAAAAAGAAGACACCAGGAGAAATCCCAAGTCTTCAGCCACTTGGCTTGCACGCACTTTGACTTCGCCCACGGATTTCCATAGGCAACACTCCGCCCTCGTGTGCGACTTCAAATTGCTGCCGCTCTTATAATTCTAGTGATCTGGAACTTCCAGCATCTCAGCCCTCTCGACGTGATCAATGGCACACGACAACAAAATGGCGAAGTACAACGCAGGGAGTGGTGCAAGACTAGTTGGCGACTCGTGAGGAATAATGCAGGCTCCAGCTGATGAACAGGAACCCACAGAGGATGTCGTATTTGACAACTTTAGCTGTATATAACGAGATATTTTAGTAACATTTAGTCAAGACTCGAACGCTCTGTCAAGAAAAGACGCACTGCTATCGAAGTCTCTGTCTCCTCACTTTGCGCGTGGCATCAGCAATCCACGAACCGCGCTATAAGCAACAAAGGCAAGAGTACTGAGATACCACACCATCGGGTTTCCAATCAAGTAAATCTGGCGATGATCCTTCACCCAGAGGAGTTGGTGAGCAAGCTTGCATGTTATCGAGAGATGGTACTCACAATACCGCTGCGACGTCTAGGCCAGGAATCAGGAATCAGGTCGAGAATCATAGGCAGGCAATCCGTTAAGCCAGCATTTGTCGTCCACATAACTTGTTGAAGCTCCCAGAATTTAGCAAGGAAATCACAAAGTTATAATCCTGGCGTAACCGGTATTGTCTGAGGTCTCCATTATTTAAATTTCCGATCAATATTGGCAACGAATCCCTTTGGTTATTGAAGACATACCTTGTCACTTTGTGGTGCCCATTTCATGAAAGTGGCGACAGCAGCCTGTGGCCTTACCTTGCATCGCAGTCCGGATTGTCGCCAAAAAGGTTGACTCGCTCTCCTTGGCACTGGGCCTCACGCTTTCAGACGACTTTTGTTTGACGTTTGCGCTTCGGAATCGCAAAGCCATTTTCTTACCTGCTCCTCCACGTCCCATAGCGGCAGCAATCGTTGAAGTGGTTGGTACGTGCACACCATCTGCCTGCACCGCGACTGTCACGAACTCATTGGTCTTGTTCGGCCTCTGGAAAGGGAGCCACTCCGACAATTTTTGACAACAGCGGTGTCCAACATCGTCAAGAATTCGCAAACGCGGGGAGGTGGGAGGCGGTACAAAGCTAGAATCAATAGCACTTCCCGATACGTCCACCGCGCCATGTTTCCCAGAGAAGCGCGAGATGGCGGGAGTTATTCTTAGCACCTTCCTGTTATATTTAAGGTTCAAGGCGGAAACTCAAAAGTGCTTCGTCACTATTGTACTTAGCTCCTCGTCTCGAATAATCATGTTCTAACCCTCGCCCCTGCCCGAGTCAAGGCTTCGTTAGCCCCTTCCCACACCAGGCATGGCCGTCCCGTCGATCTGTTTGGACGACACCTGCGCGCGCCTCGCTAGGTGCCGTCGCACCCTCCTCTGGTCTGGTTAGACCACGTCACCCCCTCACAGGCCGCAAGCGCCTCGCTCCGTTCCCTCGTTCCAGCGACGACCCGTTTAATATCACCACCCGCAAATTTTAGCCCCGAACACTTTATGAATACACCTCTGCCCTAGCTTATGTTCTGTGCGACTTCCATCCTGGTTAAAATATGTCCAACGAAGCGGGATCCTCAGCTACATCGACTCAAAGAAGGTTTTTCTTCCGTCATACATCATCCAACGCTTCTACGACCAGCGTTGCCTCCATTACCATAAGCCTTCCGGAATACTCTGATGTGCTACCTGAAGAGTAAACCGAATCGGAGGAAAGTGCCGGGATCGTCGAACGTCCCTCTGAACGTCCTTGAACCTGTCGTCCCTTCCCCAGATCCCACTCTCAAGGAGTTCGAGCATCAGTCAATCGTCGAGGCCGCCCAGGTACTCCATTATATCGGAAAATCTAGAAGATGGTGGATGTGTAAGCCGTATTCAACATTATTTCCCACTTCTAGTAGGTGGTGGGGGTGAACACCATATCGAACTTTCTTTCCCACTTGGAGGACCTAACAGCTAGGCAACGCTATACACACTTACCCCGGAATCCGTTGCCGGTCATGTTCATGATTTCGATCGGCCAGATGGAATCTTCCAACATTCATAGAGGGTGGCGATATTACTGGAACGCTGGACGTCGACCTGGAAGGACATTTTGAAGTTTCCGCTCATTATTCCTCACACTAAAAGGGCCCCAACACCGTCACCACCAGTTGCCGTGCAGGAAGCGAAGTTGCGATCTTCTGTACCAGATACGACCTCAGTTCAGCGTAGTTCTCCGTCACAAGTGGGTAATATCTCCTAGAAGCGCCGTCACGGTTCTGTTCTTCCACAAACGAAGGTATCCAATACAGCGGGATCCCCGGGTTTATTTTACCCAACACCTGGAAGTTTTGCCGAATAAAGTGTTACCAGTACAATACAAGCCTCCTGTTCGTGTCATTCATGGCCCCTTCAGGCCGGTAGTAAGTGCATATGCTTCTGGTTCCACTTCAATTCGAGTGGGGTTCCCGGTTAACCCCGGAATGTAAGATCAGTACTTAATATAGTATTGAACAAATATTCCTATCTAACGAGACCAGGGTTCAGGTCTCTGGATAGGCTGATAACGATCACCGGCCGGGCTTGCCGTGACCACAATCCGAGGCCAACATTTCAAGAACTTTTCTCTTAGCATTGACACATACTAGGCGAACTTGCTACATCTGAAGGGCTATATAGGGGTGTTCTAATCTCACAGCAATGATCAGGGCCAGGGCGACTTTTGCTTGAGCCGTGTGCTCGAAGATGTCTATCATGTTCGTCAAATCGAAGACAGGGGCCAGTGATGATCAAAACATCCCTGATATCACTTGTCCCCGAATTCGAGCGAATAATTGTTCCAGGCACTTTTCCCAAGCACTGGGATCACATAAATAGGTCTACTATCCTCTCTAAGGGAAGTCCATGTACGACCTATCATGGCCCTCCGTCGTGGACAAATTTCGGCTCTGGCCAAGCTCATTTCTGACGCTAGCAAGGTCGTGGAATCACATTATGTGAAGTCGTCGAAACCATATGTTCCTTCTCTCGACGACACAGAACCCCATCCACTAGATGGACAACTGGCCGAGAAAGAATTGCGGACCGCCGTACAAACTATCGAGGGCGCCTGTGCTCAGCTGTCGGCGACTGTGGCCCGACCGAGTCATACGATTGTAAATGTACGTTGGCGTAACTTCTCTCTTCGCATTATATAACTGGGTTTTCTTTCAGAAACTGATGGGGGTTTGTGATAAATGCGCTTTGAATTTGTGTGATAACTAACCTATTTCTAAGACATTCGAACCTAATTGTCTAAATGTTGCTCTCACGTTTAAAATTCCAGATCTCCTAAAGGAGAAGCCGACTGGAATGCACATCTCAGAAATCGGCAAAAAAACAGGTCTCGAGGAACGCAAGGCCGGGAGAATATTGCGACTTCTTGCTACCAATCATGTCTTCCGAGAAGGTTTCTGTCTCTACACTTCGTTTTACTTTCTCTTCTGATCTGGATCCAAGTGTCGGAAAATGTCTTTACGAACAATCGGCTGAGCACCCAACTCCTTTCAACCAACCCAATGTCCAATATGGGGCTTTACTTGTAGGTTTCATTCATTTTAAGAGACCAAGTTTTCTAACGATCTAGTTAAGAACCGACGAGGGTCAAAAATCAGCTGTTTTTCTTTCCGAAGTACTCGCCGACAAAGAATGGGGCCACTCATATTCCGCAACCGAAACAGCCTTTAACAAATCTACTGGGTATCCGGGACCTCTGTTCATCTATTATGAAAAGGTGAATACCTTAAATATTTTCTTTTCCTTATGGACTGACTGGTATTAGGATGTCCCCAGAGGAGCCAAGCTCGGTGCAAGATTCGGAATTGGCATGATAGGATGGGGCGATGCGGTGGAGGCCAAGGCGGTTATTTCCGGCAAGTATACCTACTCCCTGACCTTGCCCGGTTTCTTATGCTTACAATGTGTGAATAGAATTTCCATGGAAGGAGCTTGGTGACGGTGCCACCGTCTGCGATGTTGCTGGTGGGATCGGAAACATTTCTCTCAAACTGGCGAAAGCCCACCCAAATCTTCGAATTATCCTTCAAGACCTACCTGAACGAATCCAGCAGGCGAAGAATGAAGTATGGCCGAAGGAATGCCCTGAGGCCATTGCGGAAGGTCGCATCACCTTCGAACCGATCGATTTCTTCGCGTCGTCTCCTGTTTCAGGTTGTGATGTTTATTACGTTCGTGACACTTACCTTTCTTGTTTTCTTCCCTTTTCTAACGGAAAATTTGCAGGTGAAAAACATCATGTATGTTCTAATTCTGTTCACCATTCTCTTTGGAGTCCATATCGATGAAAACGTTTTCCAGTCACGACTGGCCTGACGACGACTGCATCAAGATCCTCTCTGGTATAAGGAAGGCAATGGCTCCTCACAGCCGTGTTTTAGTCCGTAAGTCACATTTTGATTTTCTCTGTGCCACCTTGGAGTAAAAACAAATTTGTTCAATCCAGAGGAATACATCCTCCAATCTGCAAACCGAGTTCCTAAGGAGAAGGCACCCGCTAAACAAGCACCAGAACCGTTGCTGCCTAATTATGGCGCTGGTCGCATACGACAATACAATCTCGATATCCACATGATGTCTATGCTGAACAGCGAGGAACGTCGTTTACCTGACTTCATGAGGCTAGGAGAGGCTTCCGGTCTGGAGTTCGCCAAGCTGTGGGACTTGGGTGAAATGAGCCTCGTAGAATACAGGCTTCCCAAGGCTCCACGAAGTCGTCTTTAGGACAGTTCTGCTTTACAGAGGAAAAATCACAGGAATAATCAGACGCGTGGACGTTCATTAATAAATGATATCGCGAGTAGGATAGGGCCACATGCTACCAATGTAACTATTTTGCAAACTGCCCCTGGGAAGAGCTCCTCTGCAGCCTTTTGTGCGCGAACTGGACACTCTTGCATTTTGTCACATGGCCTCAAATCGTCACCAAAAAAGGCGCCCGTTCCAAATGGACCCTTAACTTCCCATTTAGGCTGCTCTGAACAATAACGTGGAATATGCCGTGAACCTATGATCGAAATGATAGTACTAAAAATCCGTGGAGATCGAGTTGGACCTGGATATTTTTGCCTCCGTACCAGCGTTCAACGTTCAATGTCCACGGGTTCACCAAGATAAACAGATAGGCTGATAAGTATTGATCATGGGGCTTGTCGTGACTAAGTATAGTGTGACAGGTTGACATCTCAAGAACTTTCTCCATTTCTGCAAACTTGCTCTTAGAATTCTCTCCATTGACACATACTAGGCGAACTTGCTATCTGAAGGGCTATATAGGGGCGTTCGAATCTCACAGTAATGGTCAGCCTGAGGGCCGGGGTGCCTTCGACTTGAGCAGTGTGCTCAAAGGTCACAGGTGTGCTCAAAATACCATGGGTAGCTTTCGTATGTTCCTTTGTCGAATCGAAGACTCTGGTGATGGGGATTAAAACATCACCAACATCCCTGGTTCCCGAATTCGACGGAATAAATGTTCCAGATGACCACGCTCTACCTCCGTCTCGCAACATATGGGGATGAGTCAGGCATTCGCCTGGGGAACAGACGCAGCTAATCCACTATTGGACACTACTTTCTAAGCCCTGGGAACACATAGATATGTATACCACCCTCTCTGAGGGAAATCCAACTACAACTTATCATGGCCCTGCGTCGTGGACAAATTACGGCTCTGGCCAAGCTCATTTCTGATGCCAGCAAAGTTGTGGAATCACATTTTGTGAAATCGTCGAAACCATATGTTCCTTCTCTCGACGACACAGATCCCCATCCATTAGATGAACAACTGGCGGCGAAAGAATTGCGGACAGCCGTACAAACTATCGAGGGCGCCTGTGCTCAGCTATCGGCGACTGTGGCTCGACCGAGCCATACGATCGTGAATGTACGTTGGCGTAACTTCTCTCTTCGCATTACTGAGTTCTCTTTCAGAAACTGATGGGGGTTTGTGGTATATTCGCTTCGAATTTATGTGATGACTGACCCATCTTCAAGACATTCGAAACTAATTGTCTGAACGTTGCTCTCACGTTTAAGATTCCAGATGTTCTAAAAGAGAAGCGGACTGGAATGCACATCTCAGAAATTGGGGAAAAAACTGGTCTCGAGGAATGCAAGGCTGGGAGAATTTTACGACTTCTTGCTACCAACCATGTCTTCCGAGAAGGTTCTTGCCTCTACGCCTTGTTTTACTTTCTCGGTTGATGTGGATCTTAGTGTCGGAAAATGTTTTCACAAATAATCGGCTGAGCACCCAGCTCCTCTCAAGCAACCCAGTGTCGAGTCTAGGACTTCACTTGTAGGTTTCATTTGTCTTGAGTAATCCATTTTTCTAATGACCTAGTCAAGGACCGATGAAGGTCAAAAATCAGCCGTTGCTCTATCTGAAGTACTCGCCGACAAAGAATGGGGTCACTCATATGCTCCGACCCACTCAGCTTTTAACAAATCTACTGGGTCTCCCGAACCTATGTTCATCTATTATGAAAAGGTGAACACGTTGTATATCTTGTTTTCCTCATGGATTGACCGATCTTAGGATGTTCCCAGAGGAGTTGCCAAGCTCGGTGCAAGATTCGGGCTTGGCATGATAGGGTGGGATGATGCAATCGAGGCCAAGGCGGTTGTTTCCGGCAAGTATATCTACTCCTTGACCATTGCCCGGTTTCTTACGCCTGAAACATGAGTAGAATTTCCATGGAAGGTGCTTGGTAACGGTGCCACCGTCTGTGATGTTGCTAGTGGAATCTGGGAACATTTCTCTCCAACTGGCGAAAGCACACCCAAATCTCCGAATTATCCTTCAAGACCTACCTGAACGACTCCAGCAGGCGAAGAATGAGGTATGGCCGAAGGAATGCCCTGAGGCCATAGCGGAGGGTCGCATCACCTTCGAACCGATCGATTTCTTCGCGTCTTCTCCGGTCCCAGGTTGTGATATTTACTATGTTCGTGATACTTACCTTTATTCTTCTTTTTGCTCTTACTAACAGAGAATTTGTAGCTGAAAAACATTATGTGCGTTCTAATCCTGTTCATCATTTTCTCTGGAGTCCATATCAACGAAAATGTTTTCCAGTCATGACTGGCCTGATGCCGACTGCATCAAGATCCTCTCTGGTATAAGAAAGGCAATGGCTCCTCACAGCCGTGTTCTAGTCCGTAGGTAACATTCTGCGCCACGTCGAATAAACTTTCCACTCTTCTCCATCCAGAGGAATATATCATCCAACCTGCAAACCGAGTTCCTGAGGAGAAGGCGCCCGTCAAACAAGCACCAGAACCGCTGCTGCCTAATTATGGCGCAGGTCGTATACGAGAATATAATCTCGATATTCATGTGATGGGGATACTGAACAGCGAGGAACGTCGTTTACCCGACTTCATCAAGCTAGGAGAGGCTTCCGGTCTGGAGTTCGCCAAGGTGTGGGACTTGGGTGAAATGAGTCTCGTAGAATACGGACTTCCCAAGGCTCCACGGAGTCACCTCTAGGAAAGTTTTGCTTTAAAGAAGAAAATCCACAGGAATTTGCAGAATCGTGTCCATTCATTAATAAATAATATCGCGAGTAGGATAGGGCCACATGCAACGACTGTAACTATTTTACAAACTACTTTTCAAGCTGCCTCTGGGAAGAGCTCCTCGGCAGCCTTTTGTGCTTCCACTTCAGCC
>Ga0307517_10013236_pt1 | contig 11228 bp, 6 predicted proteins | sample 23_EM_MG_FD_194515 | JGI IMG/M metagenome (GOLD analysis project Ga0307517, IMG submission 194515) | Populus trichocarpa ectomycorrhiza microbial communities from riparian zone in the Pacific Northwest, United States - 23_EM | ecosystem: Host-associated > Plants > Roots > Unclassified | place... | reverse complement strand
ACCTCGCTTAGCATTTTGCACGGTCGGAAAGCTTCTCGCTACGCTCACGGTCGGCGTTACGGTGTCGGACTCTCGGTCAAAGTAGGCCCCGGCTTGCTGGGCTTGTACCTCTGATGGGGAAAGCCTCCGTTAGTCACATCACGGTCTCGTCCCGGTCTCGTCGTCATCCCAAAAGCCCTTGCTATGGCCTGTTTGTCGGCTGTGGCCAGCCCGTTCGCGATCCTTCCTCTACCCCCCTCCCGGTTCTGTCCGCTGGCACCGTACTGCCCCTTAAGCTGGCACCTTACTGCTAAAAACTCCTCCCTCGGCTGGCACCCTACTGCTCCCCCCCCTCTGGCTGGCACCCTACTGCTACTCACCGGCTGGCACCCTACTGCTCACCTTCCTGGCTGGCATCCCCTCTGCTCGGTGGCTCCGCTCGCCCTTCTCCCCCTCCGATCGTTTGGCCCTTCCTCGGTTACGCCTAGTCGTGGTATAGCACTGCCTCCGTGGCTTTGTCCAACGCTTGGGAACGATGTAATGACCTGCCCGACCGTACATTATTGTTTTTGGTGGGCCCTCAACCTATGAGTTTTCCCGTGTCGGCGATCATCTATCCTTTCCCTCGGGCCCCGAAAGGGCCTTAGAACAGCCGTCGTTTCTTTTGTTTTTGGGGAGCCTGCTGAAGGGTTTGGGTCTCTCTACCTGTACATTTCTATGTATTGTTTCCTTACGTGTCTGGGGTTTATTATCTTAGGTGCTAGGCGGGGGAGACTTTTCCTATGGACTCGGGGTGTTTGATTTTTCCCATGAAGAGGTGAAGCAGGCGGTGGGTTTGCATTTATAGGTTTTTTTCTCTTCATAGCTAGCGCTGCATAAGGCTTTTTGTACCTAGAAACAAACAACGCATGATTACAAAAAAAGAAAAAAAAAACGGACCAAGAGATAGGATCTTCACGCAACCATCTAAGTACTTTTCATTCTCTAAGATATTGCAATACGATTACGCTTTACTCTCTCTACATACACTCCGCCTCTACGAGAGCCTACACTCTAAGAACCTGGAGACTATTGTGATAGTTCTATCAAGCACGCCAATCCATCCATCTTACTATCTGAAGAGATAGTATTCCTCAATGAATCATCTAAGACAAGCAAGCCAGTTCCGTACTATCTGAAGAGATAGTACTTCCCTATCTCTTGGTGGAAGAAAATGAGATTCGCATACGCAGGAGAGGACTGTCGTTGCCTGTTGCATACACGCTCAACAATAGAATTGTTACAGTAGATTTATATTTTTGTTTATACCCTAGTTAGTGCTGCATGCAAGTTCTTGTACCATAAACAACAAATAATATATAAGTTAAAAAAAACTAAAAACAAGCAAACCATTCGTACTACCTGAAACCAGATATTATAGTATATTCAGTTTAAATATTTATAATATCATACTAGGCTATTTATCTTGACTTGTTTGCTAGTAGAATTGCAAGCATTCTTCTTGAAACCTGTTGATTATAGTCAAGGTCTGCTATTATCTGCTTTAAATTATCAGAACTATGAGTATAATCTATTTTCTGACAGACCATCTTGCAGCACAGGTGATATGTTTAAGTATTTTGTATAATAAAGATTTCTAATTGAAGTTTTTCATGTTCAATAAATATTTCTAGTCAGCCAAAATTGCGTGAGGTGAGAGGTATCTTATTTTCTCAATTAGAATTTTATAGTATCATTAATCTTATTAGCTTACTGTAGCCTTCATACAACAGAATTTGTATTTTACAAAGACATTTGCCCAGCTACTTGCCTTATCATCGGTTTTCAATTGATATTCAAATATTGATCAAACTTATAAGAGTTTTAGTCTACTTTCTTATTGAGCGTAATAGCTTTGATTGGTACTTGTCATTTTGTTTTCTAATATTAAGTATATTCAGAGATTTGCTTATGTATATTCTGTTTCTTTGGTGGGTTTTGACATCCTTGTTCACTAGTTGGTTCGTAGTTAGTAGATAATTTCTCTGTTTCAGGTTTTTGAGTCTTGTTTATGTCCTGTTACAGGGTAGCTAAGACGGTAGGATTCCGAGATGATTAGGCTGAAGATATTCGAGACAACAGATTAATAGTCAGGAAGACTCATGGGTAATTGTTTGGTAGAGATAAAGATTTAAAGCAGGGTCAAATATTAAATAGTTACAATATGTCTGTCTAACTTGTTAACTTAATATATTGTTAATGTTAGGCATATACAAAAAGCATAGCTTTTCACCTGTTTTTGTGTACCCTGGGGTTACCCTGCCTTCCCCCTGTGAAGCTAACATGCCCCTCCGGCGCCGGGGTTGGGACCGCGTCGTTGTTGGGTCGCAACAGCAAAGACCACTATCATTGGAACCTATCTGATAACACCATATATGTCGCGGCCGTTTGTCCGACCGGGTGCTGTTCACAGGATATATGAGAGGGAACATTTGGCGAGTATATGAAAGTATTCTGGGCGAAATTGGTTGACGTCGCACAACGTTAGGGACATAGCGGTACGGCACAAGAAACGATGTCATGGAAGTAACGGGACGCTTTCGTCGTGTTTACTTTGGAATGAAATAAGAGTATGACCGAAGTTACAGCAATGGTATATTAGCACTTAAACGACGCTTGAGTAAGGAAGGACTATGAGAGAATTGTGCCACGGGTACGATCCCGACAGATAGTCTGACCAAAGCCTATATGAAGAAAGTCAGACTGATATCTGTTACTATAATAGGTCTGATTACGAAGTTGGCCACTTCGTTCGTTCAATGATGAGGACGCTGTCTATCTCACGGTCCCCTGGTGAGATCCATGTTGGGATAACTCTGGTGTTCTTTCTTTTGTTACAAGGTTGCTATGACAGATTTCCTTTGTAAAGGTTACTACAAATTGTATGGTTTCCTTGGTTACACGGATATGCGACTCATACTGGGGTATGAGTGGGGTGGCAAAGGCTGTGCTAGGATTTCCTTCTATATAAGGGGGCTTCGCCCGCTATTTCCTTAGGAACTCATCCACTGGCGCACCAGTAAGGACAGAGGCCCGGTGTCCTGCTCCCCGATCCACCTGGATGGGTCTGTTTTCCACCCTAAAGGCGAGGTCCGCTGGCTCGGGTACTGGTTCACCCCCTCGATCTCGACCACCCCACACTTCACCAAAAGATTGGCAAAAGCCCAGGCCACTTTCGTGGCCGTCAAGAGGCTCTCCCCCCCGGGGATGGGCCTGCCTCCGTTCCTATGCCATCGGTTGGCATTGTCACTCCTTTTCCCGATCCTCAGCTATGGCGCGGACACATTTGAGCCCACTATTCACATTACAAGGAAGCTCGCAGCCTTCTGGCACAAGGTCCAGAGGTGGACCACCAACTGCTTTGCCTGCACCCCTGTCGACATCCTTGCCATGGAGGCCTGCCTGCCTCCAATCAACCTCCTTCTCGCATACAAACACTGCCTGGCCTGCCTGAGGGTAGTGTGTTCTCCACCTGAGATTAACCCTGCCGCTGCTAGGCTTCCGCCCTCCCAACACACGCCGTCGCAGCACCGGCACACTCCCGACCACAGAGTCCTCTACCGCGGTAACCCGGCTGCCCGGCTGCCCCTCTGCTGGCACCGGCCAAGACCCGCCGCTACGAATAGGACCCACCTCCCCCTGGACGCTCTCCCCCACTCGATGTTGTTTCTCCTCGGCCCGGATGGCCACACCCCCCTCCCAGTCACCTCCCAGCACCTGCTCGGCGAGTCCTACCCTGCGCCCCCCCCTGGCCGCACCTACCCCCAGCTCAAGCTCCTGTGCAGGACCCGCCTCATGGAAGAGTGGGACCTGGCTGCACCTACCCCCAGCTCAAGCTCCTGTGCAGGAACCGCCTCATGGAAGAGTGGGACCTGGTCGCTCCGGACCCCCCCTGATACGAATACCGCCCCTCGCTGAAGCCCCATCCTTTCATGGGCCTCCCCAAGTTCGACGCGGGTCGCCTACACCAGAAGAGATCTGCTAAGAGCTACCTCCGCGCCCACCCGTCCTGGGACGACGATGGTCCCCCCACCTGCCCCAGCTGCGGCGATGCTCCTGAGTCCTTCGAGCACGCTATTCTCCACTGTTCATCCAAGAGGCCTGTCAGGACCCGCCACCTTTAGGGGGTCTCTGAACTGGGTCCCGACGCCCCCGTCTGGTCCTCCGCCACCCTTTTGGGCGCGCTCACCCGCTTCATCCGGTCTACGGCCACAGCTTTTCCCCCGGGCATGTTTTCCCGCCCGTCATCCTCAGTTAGTTCAGTTTCTTCCCGCTCGTCTAATGTGGTTTCCTTTGGGTACTTTATGTCGTCTCAGGAAAGCTAGGTTTACTTTATTATTTTTCATGCTACCCGCTGGTTAAAGGAGGGGTTTCCTTGATACACTTGCTTTAATTTGGCGCCCGTATGTGGGCCAGGGACCGGTACGGACCCCTGCTGAAGAGAGATGTTCCCCATATTTCCTTTGTTAGCTCGTTTTGGATTTTGGGTTTTGTTTTCGCCATAGCTAGCGCTCCATGCGATTTCTTGTACCTTAACAACGAATATATGATATAAAAAAAAGAAAAAAAAAAAAAAAAGAAAAAAAAGCCCCCTATTTCCTTACAGGCTTCGCACCCCCTTCACCTCCAGTCATTGAAATCACAACTCCACGTCCTTCAGTGCATGATCTCCCCTCGCCCCCTAACTTCACCTGTCCCTCAGGCCACACGTCCCTGATCCCCCATCGTCAGGATGGAAGACCTCCCCCCCCTCCCCTTCTCGAGGAACTCATCCAGAGCTCCCTCGGAACAGTCTTCATCCCCTGAGCTCAATGAGTCCCACCTCTACACACGCGATTTCGTTCGCGAAACCCGCCAGAGACTTAGCTTTACCTCGACCCAAGTCCCTATCCTCGACGATCACCAGCTCTCCGGCCTGTCGGACGGTGAGACGATTCTCGTCCCCCTTTCCTGCTCCGCCCTCAACGCACTCGCGTCCATGACGCGTCAACTTGACACCATAACAACCCAGTTAGGCAATATCCAAGCAGCCGTCCACCCCATGCCCACCTGGACAGCCCTCGAGAGTGTTCTCACCCCGATCAATGCAGCCATTCGTGACCTGTCACATAGGGTGACAGCCCCCCCTTCCCTAGCGCCTCCCCCCACTCGGCCTCCTGTTCCTCCGACCGGTGCACCCACACGACAAGCCCCTGCCCCCACTCGGCCTCCTGTTCCTCCGCTTGGTGCACCCGCAGTGCCGCTTCCCAGGCCCAAGACACGAGCTCCCCCCCCTAACAAAGGCTCCTCGTCCTCATGCTCCTTCGACCCGGACATACCCAGATATGACGCGGGCACTCGTTCCTTTTACGGCGACCCCCGGGCTTACGCGGACAAGTTGCCTAATTCGTGGGAAGCAAACGCGTACCGAGAGGGGATGTACTCCGACCCCACCACTTTCATCGCAGGGCACCTCGCCCCGGACTGCCCCAAACCTCAGCAATCGTATACCAAGGCCTCCTCCACTGGCGCTCCTAAGGGCAAGAAGAATAAGAGCTCCCTCACGGCAGCCCAGGTCGCGTTAGCCAGCAATAGTGTGGCTGTCGCCCAGCCACCAAAGTCGCTCCCCACAACCGAAAGAAGGTTTTTTGTTCCTCGTTCCTCCCACTCCGAGCATCAACAAGCGTCCCTGATCGCTGCCACCTTCCCCGATATCGCTGCTCGGGTCCTGAGGGAGGCGAACTGTATCCTCTCCCTCGCTGTCACGACCAAGGTTAACGATCGCGGTTCTGTCACCCTCCTCGTCACCGACACTGCCACCCCCACCGCCGCTTTCGCGCCCTACTTCGACGCTCTCTCCTCCCAGTTTGACAAATCCTTCCCGGTGGGAGAGTCTCCCTGGTTGCCCTTCTGCCTCGCCCCCAACGAGGCCCAGCTTACATCCACTTGCTCCCCATTGCCTTCCTCTCCGAGGACCCAAACGAACTTTTTCCCTGCCTCGCGGAGTCGATCCTCAACTCCAAGGACATTCGCATCCTCGCCGCCAGATATCTCAACCCTAACGCCCAGTCCGGGGGAGGCAAGACTGCCACCTCAGTTATCCTCTCTGTCCACACAGGGGACCTCCCGGCGATGGACTCCTCAATACGTCTCTTTTCACGCTCGAGAAGCATTGAGCGGGCCTACTACTCCAATAGGTACACTCAGTGCAAGAACTGCTGGGGCTATGGGCATGTCGCCCCTGGATGTCCCTCCGTCGACCCGGGCTGCCCCATTTGTTCCCTCAACCATACCCGTGCCATGCCCCAATGTCCCAACCCTACCTGCCCTGGAGGTGGGAACCTTAAGGCTACTCCTGGCTGTTGCTCTGCCTCACCATCACGATGCGCCAACTGTGGAGGCGCCCACACTGCGACTCACAGGGATTGTGACACCCGTCCAACTCCGCCCACTCTCAGGCGTTCCTCCGTTGCCGAGGCGATCGTTTGCCCGCTGTAACATGTGTACATGTTCCGGTAACGGTACACAGGAGTGGGCAGTGCAGGATCTCCTATGTTTAGTTGATTTATATTTGGTTTATTTGATTTGATTTTAGCTCCGCCACTGTCTCTGAGTCAGATAGGCTATGCTAGCGTATTGCTATGTTTAGTTTGCTTTGTTGGAAGTTTATATTTAGGATTCCGGGTATGGAATGGTCATGTAACACTGGCGAAGGCTAAGCACTGTTTGTTGCTTTCTTTCTTTGGTCTTACAGGATTACAGGATTCCGGTATGTGGGTAGCTACTGGTAATGATGGTGATTGCAGGAAGGCTATCGCTCTTGGGTTTTGTATTTAAACCAGTCTCCTGGCTAGCAGGAGACAGCAGACTTCGACAGACCTTCAGTCTAAGAATACACTTGGTTGAACGGCAATCCCTGAGTTCTATTTGTCCTCCAACTATTATCTCTTACCTCCGGTCCCTTGAAGCCGCCCTTAGCACCAGCGCTAGCAGGTCTACCGCCGGTCCTATTGTATTTTCGTTAGACAGGAATAAACCTGTTACATTTTTTTGCCTACAGCAGGTGAAACCTCTTTGTTCTCAGGATTGGGAACAGCCTGGTAGGATTGATCACCCTTCCAGTATCTTGATAACTAGTTAGAGGCAGGAGCGGCAGGGAAAGGAACTCCCGGCTCAGGTGCTACATTCACAATAGCAGAACGCAGGAGCAGAAGCGTTACCAGGTCCGGAAGGGCCTACAATCGTCCTTCAGCAGAACCTACAGACGATACTCCAGAACCCACCACACAGGAACCAACCCCTGGGCCCACGCCAGGCTCAGCAGATACACCAGCGAGAACCACTCACCTCCTTCCAGGAGATCTAGATACAGATTCAGACGAAGACCACAACCTCACAGCTGAGGAACTCATTCAAAGAGAAGCCCGGCGGCTTGAGGAAAGAGCAGCAGCAAGAGCAGCAGCACAGCAAACTTCGGAAACTGAACGCCCACCAGAACGCCCCACAACAAGCAGGTGGCGAGCACCCAGCATTCTAGGAGTCTTTGGAAGTCAGACACCAACTAGAGCGCCCTCTAGAGAGCATAGAGAACAATCACTACCCGGTACATTCATCCCAGACACACCAGAAAGACCCTCAAGATCCAGGAGCGCCAGAGAGCCCCCTGAACGACCAGACCCACCACCTCCAGCCCCAGACCCACCTACAGGCACCATGGCAGACCCAGGTCCGGCCAGGTTGCCCCCTCCTAAGCCCCCTAAACCGCCTTTCTTTAGCGGTGAAGGAGAAGACCTCAAACCAGACAAACTCAAGCGATGGCTCAGAACAGTCAAGAAGTACCTGGCGAGATCTGGACTGAATGATGACACCCCTGGAGTGGCAGACTACTACGGCTTTTACACAGAAGGAAAAGCAAACAACGCATTCCAGACACTAGACACAGAGGAAGAGAACCTCACCCTACCGCAGCTGACACACCGCTTTCAGCAGCTATTCGAAGCCTCTACAAACACCGATGACACCTATCACAAGTGGCAGAATGTCCGCCAGACAGCAGGTGGACAGCCAGCACGCATAACGAAGATAGCTGGAGAGCTAGCGGACCTCAAAGGATCTCTTCCAAATGGATCCATCTCAGATTATGCACAGAAACAGCGATTTCTCGATGCTATGGACTCTAGACTACGCCGCAATGTTGAGCCCCAGCTCAGACCAGAATATACCTGGGACCAGAAGGTGGCTGTGGCAGAACGCTATGACGCTACCATGTATAGAACTGGAGGCTACAAAGGCAGCGATAGAAGCCAGGCTTCTAGCAGCAAAACCCACACACCAAAGAAAGAGAGTACCTACCGCAAGTTCTCTACCACATCAACACCCAGGAACACAGGCAAAGGAAAGGCCCCAGCGAAGAAGAGGACCTATACCAAGTCTAACAAGCCAAGTAAGGCTGAGATGGACCGCTGCAAGGCAGAAGGAGCCTGTTTCTACTGTGGCGAAAGTGGATACATGGCAAATAAATGCCCAAAGAAAGAAGTTAAGACCAATCATGTTCGCCTCTCTGAGGAAAGCCCAGACAGCAGGGAAGGCGAATATGAGCCCAAAACAGACAGCACAGAGGAGCTAGATGGTAGCGGCTCTATCAGAACCTACAAGACTACAGTAGGCACGCCTAAGGATACACCATTCCAAGCACTCGAATTCACTATCAACATCAATGGTAAGCCCGCCAGAGCCCTCGCAGATACAGGTACCATTGGCGGTACTCTGATATCCAACAAATTCGTTAGAACACACAACATCCCCTACACAGCTAGGAAGAGTCCCGTTACTCTGAAGATGGCAGTTAAAGGATCGTGATCAACTATCAACTTCTCTGTTGAGGTTATGATTCAGCTAGGCAAGATGAAAGTCGACAAGGTGCCTATGCTAGTCACGCCAGTATCAGACTATGATATCCTCATCAGTATGGACGATCTCATAAGGCTAGGAGCGGTCATCGATTGCCAAAAGAACAGCATTTACTTCTCCAAGTACAAGGTCAGAGTTACCTGTGACGGAAAATCTAGAGAGTCTAGATCAGCCATGACGAAACCACAGGAAGTACCAGACTTCCTGGCGATGTTCCCCAAGGTATTTGTCAAAGAAGTACCTGAGGAACTGCCCCCAGTACGCAAGATAATGCACAGGATAAGCCTTATTGACCCGACGAAGCTTTTAAAGACACCCACTTTCAAAGCGCCACAAGCCTTGATGACCAAATACAAGGCATGGATCAACAAGCAGATGAACGCCGGTATCCTCCATAGGACCAGTGTGCCCGGAGGAGCTAGCATGTTCGTGGAAGCCAAAAGCGATGGCAGAATCCGCCCCTTGGTAGACCTCCGCTTCAGAAATGACAACACCCAGGCCGATCACACACAGATCCCAGAACAGAACACCATATTGAATGCGGTAGCCAGAGGACGATTCCGCAGCAAGATAGATCTCAGTGACGCCTATTTCCAGACCAGAGTACATCCAGATGATGTGAAGTACAACACTATCAAGAAACCCTTCGGCGGCTTTACCAGCCAGGTCATGATGCAAGGAGACATGAATGCTCCTGGAACCTTTGTGAGAACTATGGAGGACCTATTCCATGACGAATTAGGCAAGAACATATGGGTCTACATTGACGATATTTTTGTCTTCAGTGACACCTTTGAAGAGCATGTTAAGGACGTTACGAATGCCTGCAGTAAGCTGCAGAACCCCGGCTACTATGCCAACCCAAGAAAGAGTGTTTTCTTTGCCACAAAGCTCGATATCCTAGGCCATATGATAGACGATGATGGCATCCACCCAGCACCAGAGAAAATCCGGACCATAATGGACTGGACAAGACCAGAAAGCAAAGAAAGAACTACAGCGATTCAATGGAATGGTTAATTATATCTCGCAGTTCATTCCCCACATCGCCACCATCACAGCCCCGCTCACAGAGCTGAGTGGGAACGCTGAATGGCTGTGGACGGATCTGCAGGAAGCAGCCTTCGAAGCGGTCAAGCGAGCTGCAGATAAGCACAAAGTCCTAAGACCGATCGACTATAATAAGCCAGATATGATATGGCTTTTTACCGATGCATCCCCTACAGGTACAGGCGCTTGGATTGGCCAAGGACCAACCAGAGATGCAGCCAGACCTGCAGCGTTCCACAGCAGGAAGCTGACGCCATCACAAAGCAACTACCCCACACACCAACAAGAAACGCTCGCAATCATTGAGGCTATGGAAGCTTTCGCTCCCCATTTGCTACACAGGCAATTTACAGTGGTTACAGACCACGAGAGTCTCACCAAACTCATGACACAAAAGAATCTCAATGGACGACAGCAGAGATGGCTAACGCACATCAGTCACTTTGATTTTAAAATAGAATACCAGCCAGGAGCGAAGAATTTCCTAGCAGACTACCTATCGAGAATCCATGAGGGAACCCCAGGGCCGTTAGATATAAGCCTCAAGGACCCCACTATCGATTATGATAGCCTTGAGCTACCCGACCCTACCCAACCCCTACAGATCAATACAAGCTACGCCTCCTCTAGCGATTTTAGCATTGAATCAGACGACGCCATGTACCACTCAGGCGAAGCCCAAACCTCTCCCACCCTTACCAGCAGTGACTCTATCAGTCGCTGCCGCCCTGAATACCTTATGGACGAGATTACCAGCAATGCTGTGACTCGCTCCCAGAAGCGTAAGGCCTCTGCTTCCTCACCAGCTACATCAAGCGCAGCCAGCAACGATAGCAGAATATCGATTGGAAACTCTTGGGGTGATAATACAACTCTCCCAATCTCCAGTGAAATGGAAAGACGACACTCAGAAATGAGCTGGATGTCATGCACTGACGATGGGTGTGAAATACATAAGAATGAAAAAGAAGGTGCAGGCTACTGGCCAAAGGACCCTAAGGTCCGGAAGCAGAGTAAGAAGACAAAGAGAAAAGAGCAGGATAGGACTTCAACATCGAATACAGCCCTTGAGGCAGGCCAGGCCTCGCTCCCCGATATCCCATACCTCTCAGAAAGCCTCCCGCCTTTTCGCATGAATGATACAATTCTAGCCACACCGCCCATGGCCTCGCCGGCCTTTAGTCCCCTTTACAGCCAAGCAGGCTATGACTCCGATGAAGCAACCAATGCCAACCAATTCCTAAGCACCCTACACTCCCGCCTTATGGGTA
>Ga0307517_10013235_pt1 | contig 11229 bp, 8 predicted proteins | sample 23_EM_MG_FD_194515 | JGI IMG/M metagenome (GOLD analysis project Ga0307517, IMG submission 194515) | Populus trichocarpa ectomycorrhiza microbial communities from riparian zone in the Pacific Northwest, United States - 23_EM | ecosystem: Host-associated > Plants > Roots > Unclassified | place... | reverse complement strand
CTGTCAGTCAGGAAAAGCTACTACTGTTGTACTATGAGCCCATTTTTTTAAGAGCAAAGGAGTACTGCTTGTGTGAACCACTCCTGGTTTGGGACCTAAAACCTTCCTTCAACATGCATTCAAATGTTTCACAACAGAATAGAAAGATTGTAAAAACTCAGAATATGTTATATTATCAGCACAAAAGACTTTTGAAAGCCAAAATTATCAACATCCAGTACTCAATTCTTCACTGCGTGTCGGCCGTCTCCACTGTCATCGCTCCACAGACTACGGTTAAAGTTGGTGTCGTCGTTCAGCCTATATTGCCTTCTCTCCAACGGATTTTGCTATTTTGTCTTAAAGTTCAGGGCGTCCTCTCTGACGGTCTGCGCCTGAAGCTGTCACTCCGCCTGCGCTCGTTTCTCTCCGTGCGATTACTCCAAAAATCACCGTTCCCTCTAAAGTTACCATTTCTACTGAAACCATCATTCTGCCTATAGCTATTTAGACCATGTCGCATCCGCTCTGGATCGTTATTCCTAGAACTGTTGTTCCATCTAGTATTGTTGGTTCGTCTGTTGGAATAACTATGGCTGTTCAGACCATGCAGCATCCTCTCTGGAATATTATTACTCCTAGAACTGTTGTTCCGTCTAAAATTGTTGTTGGTTCGTCTATTAGCATAACTAGCCCCCCTTTCATAGCGTGCTGGTGACATGTTTCTGTTCCATCTGAAATTGTTGGTTTGTCTACTGTTATGGCTAGTCTCCATATCATGGTCTTCTGGCGACATCTCAAGTTCAAAACGGAGGAGTACAACACGACGGTCATTTCGGTTTGAAGTTCTCCTAACCTGATAAGAATCTCCTCTATTCCTGTCTTCATTCTCCTCATCTTCTTCTTCATTTGGGCTGACCATAGCAGGGAGGTCGTCAAAATCTCTACCAAGCTCCTCCTGTTCCTCTCTTGTTAAACCGAGCGTAGCAACAATGTCCGCGACATCTCTTTCATACTCAAAGTTGGCCCAGTCATGTTGTCGTTGGATGTCCACCTCTGATGGGCGGATGAAAGGATGGTCAGACCTTGCGTGCTTTCTAAGTTCTGAATAACTCCCGCTAAAATCACAAGTCTCCCAAGAACAACTCCGTACCTTGGAATTCATGAATTCTCGTGCAGGCTTTACAACAGTCCATCCATAGATTTGTCCTCGACACAGAGGGCACCAAAGCTTAGGCTGCGGCTCACTCTCTTTATGCCCAGTTTGCCCAAGCATTTGCAATTCTCCCCCTGTTCTATTGGAAACAGAAGGAATTTCATGCAAAATTTCCACGGATGGAGATGACACGTTAGACTTGCGGAATTGGTCAAGGCAATTTGAGTGGCGATAGCTAGTATTGCACATGTGTGGCCGGCAGCCTTTGCCAAAGGAAGAACATTGTAAGAGAACAGCATTGTGGGGATGTTCCATGCAAATGGGGCACCTAATTTCTTCCCATTCTTTGACATCTTTGGTCGATCGGAATGACCTCTCGGGATCGTCACCTTTATCGCGTGGATGGTCCACAGAGACGGGGCACCTGACATTCCCCCATTTTTGGATATTCTCATCCGACCCCAATGAGCTTTGGGTTTTGAATTGCTCAGAATGTTTTGAACTCCTAGGGTAAGGCGACGATCTAGACCGATCAGAAGACAAACGATCGACTCTTCTATCCCTTGGCATTTTCAGAAACTTCGAATTCACCTTCTCTTAAAAAGAATATGATCCCTTGATAATCACACGAAAATCATGTAATCAGTGAATTGAGTTTAGCTTTAAACATATGAAAAGCAACAATAAAACAGTACAAAATAAAATGTAACTCGAAGAAAATAGTCATCAAATCCAAGAAACCATTTATTTACCCAAATAACACAACAAAGAAAGCAATGGTACTCTTACAAACATAAAGCAGGAAGTCACATTCCTTGTGTTAGCAAATATTATTTGTTAACCTTGTAGATTTCATGAGTGTGTTCATCACTATTAATGTCCTGTATAAAGTGTCGAATAGAACAATCATTACCCAAAACTATAGTCCAAAGGAGAAACACAACGACAACATATTCTTTGTCCTTGCGAACACATTACATCTTTTTAAAATTGATTTTTCTGGAATTACTTGAAACATACCCCATTATATATCTTTTGTGGCAAGTTTTCAACAGCAAGTCAGATGCACTAACAAATAAGCAACAAATACTGGATAAATAGAATCTCAAATATCATTAAAAAAGGTGGCATAAATTACATACCAAGCAGTTGATCGATTTTCTTCGAACAAGCCAACCAACTCTAAGCAGATGTGAGAAGCAGCAGAGACCCAAGTCAGCTCAACTGAAACAATAAAAGAAAAGACAATTTTACTGATACAAAAACCACAAGATTTATAGATTTAATAGCGACAACTTGGAGCCCGGAGAGAAGCTTGTGATCCCTCTGAACATGCACAAACACCACGAGTGAGGAATGCATGGCATCAAAAGTAACAGGCAGGAATACGAGATGAGAATTTCATCAAGCAAACCACATAATAGACACGCAACAAGATAATAACTAGTTCAGTTGAAAGAGGAAGTCTAAGTCACCTGAAGATCCGAGAGAGACGGTTTGGCTTATCAAATAAGAGTACAACACGGCTTGATCGTTACGAATGAGGTCCTTGTATATATTTATAGCACAACAAGTTACCAGCTTTTTTTTTTTTTTTTTGATCTAAGGTCGGTGCAAGAACCCTCGATGTGGTCGGTAATAGCAAAGGCCCAAACAAAATTTTGAGTGTTTGGATTATTAGTCTTACGCCCAAAGCCCATTCCATGACACAACTGTCTTTGTGTTTGTGTTTGTGTCAATCTGGACTGTTTGAAAATGTTGAATCCGATTCCGACTCAAAGAATGAAATAAAATAGAAATTGAATGATTGAAAACGACGTCGTTTTGAGCACCTGAAAAACCTAATTTCAACTCAGCTAACTTAACTTTGGCCGCACCCTAAGAAATAAAAAAAAAAAAAGAGAAAAAGAAAACATCCCATTCAATTGTTCATAATTCATCAAGAAAGATCACGATCGGGAAAATAATTTCCTTGTTAGATTTTCGTACGTGAAGACATTTTTGAAGGATTGCTTGAAGAATTTTTCTTCTGCTTGCTGAGGTACTTACTAGTTCATAGTGTCTAGTTTCTTATGCTAGTCAAGAAGCTTTTTTTTCCCCTTAAGGAAAAAAAAAGTAATCACAACTATGAAAACATGTTGCAAAGGTTTCCCTCAGCTGCATTCCAAGCATGAATAAAGTCAATACTAAATTAATTCTGTTCAATATCTTTTTTGATGTATCGCCAGTTTATGTTAACTAGCAAGCAAACTCATCAAGATATATTCCCATTTTGGGCTTTCTTCATCTTTAGTGCTCACTAGAATTAGAATGGGTTCAATCAAATTCCATTGCTGACCAAGTTTACCAATCTTTGAGTTGATTTTCCAGTAGTGCTAAAAATGGGATTGGTGTAATGGCATAGCTGGTAATGTATTCATGGAAGAGTTATTTGAGATTCTATTAAATAGGACTAATGTATTCATAGCCGGTAGTTTTTCTGGCACTATATTAGTATTTTGTAATCCAATTTCCTAAATTAGGATTATTTCTCATGTATGCTGATTGTTATAGTCAGGTGGAATTTGTAGTTATTAATCTTTTTCATAGATTAATCCTGGAATTGGAGCAGGGAAATGGGTGCTCGTGCTGCACTTGTGTACTCAATATTGTGATATAGACCATTATTTAAAGCGTAGAATAACTATTAAACTTTTTGGAGCTTCCAATTCACATTGGAAACAGAAAAATAATGAACCTCACCTCTAATATGAATGCCAACTCCTGTAGAATTGCAGGATTCATGACATCAAACAGTGGAATGGAGGTTGCTACTTTAGTTCACTTTTCCTTTTTAGCCTATGTTGATGGCAATGTAATGTTTGGACATTTAGCATTAAATTGCATGGTCAAGTGTTGTTTCATGCTTTAATTTTTCATTAAACCTGTGTTATTTCACTTATTTGTGTATGTTTTGTATTTGAACTTTAGAAATTTGGATGTTTAGAAGTTTGATGACTTGTTTAAATTTAGGTGCTATTGCAAACTTCTCTCTCTCGAAGTTTTACAAGTCCTATACGGTTGAAAAATTAAATAGGCTGAAGCTGCACTGAACCAGCAGTGAACTGGTGAACTGTAGCTGGAGAATCCTTTTCTCGTATTCTGTTGCCTCCCTGTTAGCATAAAAAACCGGGGAAAAAATGCAGATTTTGGTGAAAATGGTAACAGGAAAGACCCTAACACTGGGGATGGAGTCTTCAGACACCGTGGACTGTGTAAAGGCCAAAATCAAAGATGAGGAAGACATCCCACCAGACCAGCAATGCCTAATCTTTGCAGGAAAACAGCTGGAAGATGGCCAAATCCTTGCTGACTTCAGCATCCACAAGAAGAAGAAAACAAAGCCCATCAAGTTTACTCTGCTCCAGGTTGATGATGTTGCTGCTGCACCAAAACAGTTAGGTAACATCATTTCATAGGAAACTCTTAAAATTGTTTATTCTTGGTGTTTCGTGTTATTATAATATGAGGAAACTGTGTTGTAGATGTCCAAAATGTAGAATCAGAAGCAGCAGTTGCCTCGACTAAAGCTAAAAAATCAAAGAAGAAGAAACGTGCTGCGTCTGATGTGGGAGACACAATTGATACTGGTATGGATTGTCATACAGTTGATTTTTAATTCTACTTACTGTTCCTTGTTTGCGTTGTCTGCAATTCCTTTGCATAACTTACAAAATACATGGCTTATTATGTTTAGCATTTGAAAGACAAATATTATGATTCGATAAGATGACAGGTCCTCTGTTTATGCAATTGGATTTAGTTTTAAGTTTCATTTACTTAATTAGAAGCAGATATATACAATTTTGAGGTAATGGTTAGCCCGGTAGTCCTACTATCATACAGCTTCATTTCTTTTTCTTTTTTATTTATTTTGGCTCTGATTGGAGAAAGAGGATTCACTGTAATAGAAGATATTAGGGATAGGTACTTTTCAATGAGGGCCATTAGCTTTGACTGAAGACAGGTTTTATGAACTAAATAGCAATTTAATAGTCAATGAAAAATATTTGGAGAAAGAGGATTATTGTGGGATTAGGTTCTCAAGTTTTCTTATCTACTCCAATGTTGAAATTAGCCTTGTAACTCATATCACTCTGCCTTCACTGTGGTGGTGGTGATCAAGCATGTAATTCTAGCAAGAAGAAAGGAGTTGAACCCTCCCAATATTTATTTTCACAGTCTTACATGCGTGGAAGTTGACAATGTCAATTCTAGTCAAATACTTACATTCAGCTCCTGCTAGTGTTTTATCCTATTCGTTGGAACCACCAGGAGTGTTAGTGTGACACAAATGCCTGACAACTAATTTTGTTATTACTGGATTGAATACTAATGTATGCTCACACATTCACTTAACTGATATAGATCATGGTGCAGCTACTGATGGAGTCCTTGTTGAGTATGATGTCAATGAGCCGACCATGGGTGAAAAACTTGCTAGTATAACTCTACAAGATAATGGCAAAACCAACAGCCTTGAGATAGAAGAATCACCTCCTCATGCAAAGCCTCCAAGTGCTGACTCTGTTAACATTCTTCTTAAGCAAGCATTGCGTGCTGATGATCGTGCTCTTCTATTAGATTGCTTATACACCCAAGATGAGAAGGTTGTTTTCTCCGCTTTAGATATGTTAATGCTGAACTTCACCTACAGGAGGTTTACTTTAGTGCGAAACCAATTGCTATTATGCTCACCAAAAAGTTGGGTGCTCACTTCTTTTCACATTTGTTTTCAATAAGCAGGTTTTTATCAAGAAACAAATAGTACTGGTACATAACTTGGAGATTTTCTGTTTACAGGTTATTGCAAATTCAATCTCACTGCTCAATCCATCTGATGTGCTCAAGCTCTTACAGTCTCTTCTATCCATAATTCACTCCAGGTGGATAATTATTTGTCTTATCAAGTTGTATCTGGTGAATCTGGCAGTCTATCTGTCCATGAATCTTTCAAATTTGTATTTAGTTTGTGGATTTCATTGAACTTCTCTCTTTAATCTTACAATTCTTAAAGGGGGGACAGAAAAGTACTGTTGGATTTGAACCAAAAATATCTTATTGTCAGGTCTTATGTAATGTGTTTTTGTTCCAGGGGTGCAATCTTGGCGTGTGCTCTTCCTTGGCTAAGAAGTTTACTTCTTCAACATTCAACTGGAATAATGTCTCAGGAATCTTCTTTACATGCTTTGAATTCCTTATATCAGGTGAAAATGAGAACTTCACCCTGGAAAGACTCTGATGGTGATGCATAGCAAAAAAAACAAAAAAAATCTTTTTCATCTGTAAATTCATGCCCATCCACACTCTTTGAACTTTTGTATTTCAACCAATTATTTGTCCCTTCCTTGATTATCGAGTTGTTTTTCATTTGTAATATAGTTGAGACAATCAGATATTGGCTTTCCTTAAAATTTCAATGCAGATATTAGACTATTCTTTACTGATGGAGTGTTGAGTTCCATTTACTTGGTCATAATTGAATCCCGAGTTCCATTTAAAATTTCAATGCAGATTATGGTGTATCTAACATCTTTTTGACGTGGTGATGCTTGCATTATTACGTGCTATTGAATATAATTGGATGATCACTATATAATTCCTCTTAAAGTGTTAATTTGAAGCATGTTGGTTTTATTCAGCTCATTGAATCCCGAGTGTCAACTTTCCAGTCAGCTCTTCAATTGTCAAGTTGCATAGACTTTCTCTACGCTGGGGTATGTTTTTGTGCGGTATTATGCAGATAGTGGCTAATGCAGCTTGATTTATGGACAACGTGATCATTTGTTTCTTTCTTTGTTTTTCCTTTTCTCCTGCAAACAGGTTGTTGATGATGCATCAGATGAAAATCATACAGTAACTCCTGTAATTTACGAGGACAATGATGAAAGTGATGACGAGGAATCTGAAGATGCCATGGAAACTGATCAAGACAGCAAAGAGGAGGAAGCGTCTGATGGACTTAGTGATATTGAAGGAATTGATGGCATGAGTGAGTGATGGCATTATTCAAGCCTATATTGGTTGCCTTTTTGACAACATTTGACAGTTGATGATGTCCTAGAATTAAGGGCTATCAATTCCACTGTAGAGTAGCTGGACAATCTCTTTGATTGTCCAGTGGACATTGAATCGCTTGACATTATGAGGGAACTACTATAAGCATTTTCCAGGGAGCACAAAGATAATTCGGAAATTTCTTTTATGAGTAGAAGCATATGTCAGGTTTTTGAAGACAAACCTGGTTTTTCTGATGAATGTGTGCAAGAGAAATATTACACCATAGGCTTGATCGTATTTACTAAGACATACGAGACAAAACACTTAAAAGTTCATGAGAAATATTACAGGCCTTCTAAGAAATACGAGACAAAACACTTAAAACAGTAAAAATCGAACCTGCGTAAAGCAGCCGCTCCCCTTTTTGGTCATTTATGGCCGCACAGGGTAATTCTTCACTCTGAGAGCGCTTGTCCAACAGTAAACTTTCTCATGAACTGTCCATTACTAGTGTTGTATTATAAGTTTTTATGGGAAATAGATAAAGAGAGTTATTCCATTACTAGTGTTATATTATAAGTTTTTATGGGAAATAGATAGAGAGTTATATTATAACTATATGATAATTGAATTAATTAAAATAAACTTAAAAAATAAGGGTTATTGTCACATATAAAAGAAGTAACATGCACACATGATTATACAAACAAGTATAACAAGCCAGTTATTATGAACGTGAAATCATGAAAAAAAACTCAAAAAAATAAAAGGTTATCAGTAGTTAACAAACAGTTAGTGGAGAACCCTAAATGGTAAAAGGTAAATTGGTAATTGACATCGCTACATAAAACAGATTGCAAGGAAGATTATCATCAACAATTTAACAAAAAAACCAAATCACTGCATTGCAGTTTTATCAAGTTCTCATGATTTTTCAAATCTAAAACCAATAGGCAATAGCTTGTAGGCGATAAAACGGTAGGCGATAATCATGTAAGCTTGCAATTTTTTTTTGTAATCAGTAGGCTTGCAATTTCAATTTCATAAACCAAAAATACCAAAAAGATGCTCAATTATCCAAGAGTTCTAATTCGTGGATGTAATCAGAGTATGAACCACTCTATGAATGTAAGTATTCCTTTTTTATCCTAAGTTATTGAGTTTACTTTACATTCAAGTTGTTTTAATTATTTGGTTACTTCTTCAATTCAACTATTATTTGTGTGAAGGTGGATTTAATCATATTAATACTCGTGTAACTCTATAATATAAATTTGGAATTACATGAGTAGATCTAGGACTAAATCTAGAGTTCAAACCAATTAACTTAAAACTCCAATTTTAAGCTGCAAAGTCTTTTTAATTGAGGTAGACACAAAAGAACCTATATCAAACAATTAGCTACCATAGTGGGAGTGTCAAATTATTTCTTTAGAATTTTGGCACAAAGAAATCAAAATTACTAGGAAGTTTAGAAGAGAAAGATGAGTTAATTAATATTCCTATTGGAACAGAACATGAAATACCAACTTTTCAGGAAATAGAGTTAGAAAAGAAAAAGGAGAGAGACGTATATCTGTCATTAGAAGAGAGATATGCACATCTTAAGCAAAGATTAGAGGAAACTAATAGAACCATTGATGAAAAATATCGACGCCTTGTTGAAGAAATGGAGTAAAAACATAAAACAAGAATAAAAATTTCTGATGATTATTACAACGAGATTGCAGTAATGAATGATAGGTCAACTCATACTATGCTAGAGTCCAATGTTAGAGAAAGACAGACTTGTGAAAGGAATTTAATAGGAAGCTTTGAAAGGAACTTAGAAGGAAGTTTTTAAAAACTACATAACTTCAATAAAGTTTCTTGTTAAGAAGTTGTTATAACACTGAAAGATGTTAATCTTAAGTTAGTGCCAAAATAAAGAGTAGAAATGATGAAATAATATTTGACTTTAACATGTGATGAGAGAAATAGTTAATAATATATCTAAACATGTGGTAGTTGAAGTAAAAAGCCACACAGATAAAAAGAAGGTTAAAGAATAAAACTTTAAAAAAACAGATCCAAAGCTAGCTGATAAAAAGCTAATTTAACCAAAATAGTTCAACTTAAAAAGTAGCTTCTCATCAGAACATATAATAAATTTAGAAAAACCTATAGTCATGGAAGAACCTGGAAGTAATTCAAAAGTAAGGATTATAAATTATAAAAATATTTCACCAAGAAACATGGGCTAAAAAATGATACCAAACGATCTAGAGTTTAATACCCTACTAGATAGGATTAATCCAAAATATATTTTAGAGGTAGTTGAACAGGCTTATATTCCAAGGGTTCAACAAATCTATAGACCAACCTATAATCCTTATCCAGACTACAAAGATAGAATATGCCCTTGTCCCACCAATTTTAGATTCCTAGACTTTACGTTGTTCAATGGTCAAAGGTCAATATCTGCTCTGGAACATATATCTAGATTCATCCATCAATGTAGAGAAGTTGTCGATTTTGAATTTTTAAAGTTAAGATTGTTTCTAAATTTATTAATGGGAAGTGCATTCACTTGGTATATTTACCACCAAACTTTGTTTAGAATTGGAATGACATACAAACTATATTTCAAACACCCTTTTCTAGGAAAATTGAAACAATACATTATAGAGATTGTGAAGTAGTATTTAAATAGGTTTATGAAGGCTAGAGAAAAGTGTTGGTCTAGGATTCCTAAAAAGGAATTTGTAACGATTGTATAACAAGGTCTAGAATGGGAATTGAGAAAGAAATTAGAAGGGATGAAGTTCAATAATATATATGAGTCGGGGGTAAGAGCTTCTAAGTACAAGAGTTTATTGAGAGAGGAAGTAGAGAAAAATGTCCCAATTTATGGAACTTATTATCAAGAAACAGTAGATGTAGATGTTGTAGAGTTCATAAATGGAGAGCTATTAATTTATGATGCATTAACAAAAAAGAATGGTAAAGTTGTAAGATCTCTGAGGTCAAATGAAGAAAGACATTATTCATTTGACATAAATCAAACTGATGATATTTTTGATTGGTTGTTAGCAAACAAAATTTGTAATTTCAAATTTGATTCGAAAGTCCATTTCTTTTACAATTTAGTCCCTGTAAACGAGAGAGAAGAAAGAAAGTTGTTGAGTTCCGATTGGAGAGAGAGAAAATTCCAGCTATAAAAATAATCAATTTTAGTGTCAATGGGTTTCATTCGACAAGAAAAGTTTGATGATAATTGTTCTAGACCTTAACCTTGTCTAGAAAAACAAATCAGGGCTGTGAGGGAAAAATCTTTTCCAATTTGATTTTGTGTTTTCGAACCGTTTTGGATTGATAAATGAGTTTTTAGAGGTTTTAAAGGTGTTTTTAGGTGAAAATAAGTTTTTAGCCACAAAACATTTCTAGCCACTTTTATGGGAAACTAGACGATGTGTCATCTGTTTGTTTTAAAAAAATAAAATAGAAGTGGATGCTTGTCCACCCCTTAAAAAATAAAAGGAAAATTAAAATGACCCAGGAGCACGAGTCTGGGCTAGAAAGCCCTCATGTCTGACCTCTATTCCAAGGGCTAGACATGTTAGGCATTAAGGTGAGGCTAGGCTAGCGCTCTTACATTTATTCTTTTTGTGATTTGTTTTATATACACTTACTTTTCTTTGTAGGGTTTTCAAGTTTATATTTTTTTTTTGTTTTTTGTTTTAATTTTTAAAATATTAATTATTTTTTTTGTGATTTGAGGAAAATTTGATAATAATAATAATGTGACATATAAGAGAAAATATGAATATATAAAAATGAAGAAGTTTAAAACAATTTTGTTTAATTTTATTTCATTGGATATTTGAATTTCTAAACAATGTTTTTTCTATATAAAAAAAAGGAGCTATAACAAAATACACAATCTAGTATATATGTATAACCAAATGAATAATTAAATATATATTCAAATTGTTAAAATATAATTATTGTTTTAAAAAATAATATTAAAATATATTAATCAATACATTTTGCCACATAAAATGTATGAGCAAAAG
>Ga0307517_10013234_pt1 | contig 11230 bp, 13 predicted proteins | sample 23_EM_MG_FD_194515 | JGI IMG/M metagenome (GOLD analysis project Ga0307517, IMG submission 194515) | Populus trichocarpa ectomycorrhiza microbial communities from riparian zone in the Pacific Northwest, United States - 23_EM | ecosystem: Host-associated > Plants > Roots > Unclassified | place... | reverse complement strand
TCAGCATATCCGATCTCGTTCGCAATCCGTTTGGTGTTCCCGGCTGAGCGGAGTCCAGCGTGGAAAGTGGTACGCATCTTCCGTGCAGAGGATTTCGATATTTTCTCATAGGATTTGTACGCGGTTGTAGCAGTGGAGATACCCAGAGCCGCGTCGTTTCTTTCAGAAACAAACCGGACCGGAAACAGCTTGAGGGAGACGAGGCCAATAGCAACGAGGAAGATGCATCCAAGCAGCGCGTCGGAATTCAAGGTCGAGGAGAGATCAGCCGAGGGCATCGAAATAAGACGGAGGGGGTATTCTGATACAAGACTGCAGTGCCTGCAAGAAACGAAAGAAACAGACCGGCAGGATTGAATGCAATTGCCCAACAGGGACAACCCACGAGAACTCACTCTCTTGGGCGCTTGGAGGACAACGCGCCAGCGTACAACCTTCACCAGTCCAATCATCCGCCATCGCACCGCCTAATACGCTGATCCACCGCCGACATGGACATCCGAAAGCCGTTTTCTAAACTGAAGAAGAAACTCAAGCACAAACTAACGGGGAGAAAACGCGAATCGGACGGGATGAAGATCGGTTCGGACGGGGAGAGATCTGATTCAACGAGTTCGTTTCCGCGACCAGAGCACAATGTCGCAGCGGGCAGCAGTGAGGCGGGCCGACCTCCTCAACCAAATAACCCGGGATCTATGCCATCAGCCGAAAGCGAAACCTACAGAGCAGAGGGGGAGGTACACATCGGTGGAAGGGAAGCCAGCCAGAGGCTTTCGCATGTGCATCCAGACGCCGAGGGCGCGACGGAGAGTGTACCTAATGGAGAAGGGAGCGACGCCAACACTGTAGAGGGGGTCGGACGAGTTCATCCCTCTCCATCCACCGTCTTGATCTCTCATAGTACCGGGAAAGCAGACAGTACGTGAATGCGATCTTCTCACTTGCTGCCTCTAATAGTTCCTTCTGACAATGTATTCACCCCTCCCGTTCCTGATTATGGACCAGAAGTTGTTCGTCCCGACGAGACCCACGAACCGAGCGCCGCCGCGAATGAGAAGAAATCGGACTGCAAGCCTGCTGCGTCTGCCACGGCCGAATTGCTCCGTAGGGTGAAAGACTCCCTAGGTGGTTTCGGTCTGCTCAAATCTGTCGCGACATCCCTCTGCTCAATTCTCGACAATTGCGAGGTATGGCCTCCTTCCGCATATTTGATTCCCAACGCTCACGGTCATTCTAGCGAACGGAGGTGAACGAATATGCCATAGAGTTATTGGCGCTCAGGGTTAGAATGCTTTCTGAATCGCTCTCCACACCTACGAGTGACGTCAATGAGGTCGCGAGGACAAAACAGCTGGAACGGTGAGCCCGCATTCTCCAAGACCGAGAGCCAATCCTGACGCACGGGGATTGTCAGGAGACTGAAAGAGATTGGTCAAGCTATGGACTCGATGATGACCCAGAAGGATCTCGTGTTTTTCCTCAAAAAATCCGAGAATGCACAGAAGCTTAATGGGCTGGTGCAAGATATTCGCTACGCTTTGATGGACTATCAGGTTTGCTCTCCCGAGTGACTTGCTCCGGCCGCAGCTAACATATACTCAGACTTCGTTACAACGAGACATCTACAAAGAGGACTGTCAGCGAATTGTGAGTCTTGCTCCCTTATGGTCCCACCTTTTGTGGTAACTTGAAAACAGGGAGATGCGGATCGCGAACTTCTGGGAAAGATGCGTCATACCGCTGACGCGGGGCACCGTTCTGGGGACAGGCATGGGTGCTTGAGGGGAACTAGGACGGACGTACTTCTGCAGCTCGAACGCTGGCTGGGGGACGAACAAGACCACCGCGTGTTCTGGCTGAATGGCCTTGCAGGGACCGGGAAGTCGACTATCGCCCAGACGTTCGCCGAGATCAGCTTCGCGGATGGAAAGCTCGGTGCGAGTTTCTTTTGCTCGCGAAATTTCGGGGGTAGGAGTAACCTTCAAGCAATCTTCCCAACTCTCGCCTTTCAACTTGCCTACCGGTACTTCCTATTTCGACAGCAGTTGGTCCAAGCCTTGAGGGCCAATCCTAACATTGGGCAAGAAACCCTTTGCTCCCAGATGGAGAGCATCATTGTTGACCCACTAAGGGCCACCCGGATCCCGACGCTTATCATCATCGATGCCCTGGATGAGTGCAAGGATGAAGAACCTGCCTCGGCCATTCTTTCCGTGCTCTCTCGCTATGTAGATGAGATCCCCAATGTCAAGTTCTTTATCACTGGTCGCCCAGAGTCTCGGATCCGCTCTGGGTTCCGCCTGCAGTCACTTGTCCCAATCACAGAAGTCCTCAAGCTCCATGAGGTCAAGCCAGAAACAGTGGACAGTGACATCAAGCTGTTCTTTCAAACACAGTTAGCTGACCTTGCCAAAAACCGGAGTGACTGTGACCTGACAGAGGTTTGGCCAAGCCCATCTGATATCAAGATTCTATGCAAGAAAGCAGCTGGGTTCTTCATCTATGCCTCAACAGTTGTCAAGTTTGTTGCTTCAGAAACCAATCCACCTGCAAGGAGGCTCAATCTCATCACTTCACTTCCACAAAGTACTGCTGAAGAAGGAAAGTCTGGAGTTGACCAACTCTACACCAAGGTCCTTGAGCAAGCATTCCACAACATCCACACAGACAGCAGTCAACACCATTCCTATTTCCAGGCTGTGGTGGGGGCAGTTGTGCTCATCTTCAACCCCCTTTCAGTTAAGGGTCTTTCAGAGCTCCTGAGATATGACATCCCAGAAATCCGCAGCACCATACGATCCCTCCATTCCCTCCTCCTTATCCCAGATGGTACAGAAGACCCAATTCATACCTTTCACAAGTCATTTCCTGACTTCCTCATGGATCCAGAGCGGTGTGAAGATAAAAGGTTCCTTGTGGAACCTGTATTCCATCATGCAGAAATTCTGCTCTCATGCCTTAACCTGATGAGGGAGAAGTTGAAGAAGAATATCTGTAACCTGGATGACCATCTTGTTCTCAGTGAGGTCAAAGATCTTTCTGATCGTTGTAAGGACCACATTGGAGATGCCCTGGAATATGCATGTTGCTTCTGGACAAAGCACCTTCTGAGGATCCCTGGCAATATCTCCTGCATCAAGGAAGTGGAGGAGGGAATTGTCAAATTCTTCACAACATGTTTGCCATACTGGATTGAGGTCCTTGCACTCACAGGGAATCTTGGAGCTGGGGTTCATGCCATAAATGACATTGAGCAATGGTGTGCTTTGGTGAGTACTGTACAGAACTGTTTCCTTAGACATGTGCTGACACTTGTTTAGGCAGGGGTTATATGCCAGTGGACAACTGACAGCCAGAGAGTCATCCTAGAGCACTTTGATATAATATGTGACTTGCCCTCCAATATCTACCACTTTGCCCTCCCAATTTGCCCTCCTTCATCCTGGCTCTATCAGTACTACAGTCGAGAGTTCTCACAAGAGATCAAAGTAATCAAGGGGGTTCCAGCTGGATGGGGAATATGTTTCCGCACAGTTCTGTTTGACCATTCTCCAAGGACCCTGACATGCTGGAAAGAAATTGTTGCAGTTGGTTTAGAATCTGGTTCTATCATCATTCTTGATGCTATCACAGGCATGCAGGTGGCCATTCTTTCTGGGCATGATGGTTATGTGTTATCCCTTGTCTTCTCACCAGAAGGAACATCACTTGTGTCTGGAAGTAAAGATAGGACCATCAAGCTCTGGGATATGCAGACGGGTGGGGTTGTCAAGACTTTCAAGGGCCACACAGACGAGGTTTATTCTGTCTCCATCTCAGCAGACTGCACCACAATTGCTTCAGGATCTGGTGACAAGACAATTCATTTATGGAATATTCAGACAGGGGAGTGCTATCACATCATAAAGCAAGAAGAGGAAGTGGACTATGTTTGTTTCTTTCCCTTGGACCCTAGAAGCCTCCTATCTGTATCTGATGGAAAATTCTGGAAGTGGAACATTGGTGTTCAGCAAACTACACCTATGCATGCTAGTTCTTACATTGCTTTCTCCATGGATGGTACCAAGTTTGTTATGTGCAACAAGTCAACTGTTGAGGTTCAGAGCTCTGATTTTAAGCAAACTGTGGCTAGGTTCCATATGCCCAATAATTATATCACCTACTGTTGTTTCTCCCCTGATAACAAGGTTGTTGCAGTGGCTGCTCTTGGTATTATCTGTATTTGGGATATCACCAGCTCAGACCCCTACCTCCTTGAGACCTTCACTGGCCATGCTGAGATCATCATCTCCCTTGTATTTTCCTCCCCTACCTCTCTCATCTCAGCATCCTTGGACAAATCAGTTAAATTCTGGCAGATTGGTACCTCATCTATAAACCCAGTACTGGTTGATCCAAAGCCCACACCCCTCACTTCAGCTCCAATCAAGTCCATTGCTCTACAAGCAAAAGATGGTATTGCTATTTCAAATCATTTGGATGGAGTGGTAAGGATCTGGGACATCACAACTGGCCTCTGCAAGGCATCCTTCCAAACCCCAGCCAAAGATTCTGACCAGATAGACACCCAGCTGACTGATGGCAGATTGACCACTGTTTGGTACACAGAAGAGCAAATCTCTATCTGGGATACTGAGGAGAAAATCTCTATCTGGGATACTGAGGAAGGGAAACTCCTTAGGGTAGTAGCTGTGCTTGAGGGTTATGGTTATGTCCATGACCTTAGAATATCAGGAGATGGATCTAAAATTTTCTGCCTGTATAAGGACTCCATTAAAGCTTGGTCTATATGGTCAGGAGAGGTTGTTGGGAAAGTGATGACTGGATCAGATCTATTAATTGATCCCTTCTTGACCATTAATGGCCCAAGAGTCTGGGTTTCTCTCTCCTTAGATCCAGGATCAATTATGGGGTGGGACTTTGGGATTTTAGGCTCATCTCCTGTTGAGCTATCATACACATCCTGGGATAGGCCCTGCCTGGACTTTGTTGGTGGTATCAGAGTGCAGAGGTCATTGCTGCCTGGGATTCAGGATACAGCTTCTGGAAAGGTAGTTTTCCAACTGCCTATGAGACTTGAAAGGCCTTCAGATGCACAGTGGGATGGTCAGTATCTAGTTGCTGGTTATGACTCTGGAGATATGTTGATTCTGGAGTGTAATCGTGTACTCCATTAGGAATCTGTAGCTTATGTATTCTGTTTTTTCACTCCTGTAATTCTATATATCAAAAATCTTTTTGCTGGACAATCAAACCACTCAGTTTGTATCATACAACTAACCACCAGGGTGTGTATCTTAACCCATGCAATCCTGCCCCTCAGTTGGTCTTTCCAGGGCACTCAGTCTCATTAAAATTCCCAGGTTCTCAGGTTGTTTCTATTGTTTAGAGGTCAATAAGGACCAATAATAAACAGGCAAACTAGTACAATCAGTTCTGAAGGTAGAGGTTCTATTAGAAGAGAGTAGGGAACAAATTCCATGATCCCATTAGGTGGTACAAGGATATTTATTAATTGTGACTTGGCCAAAGGTTTGCAAACAAAAAAGAAAACATGGTGAAAGAGATGGGAATAGGAGGAAAAAAACATAAAACAAGTAAACAGATATGAGTAAATTACAAGCAGCAGGGGGTATTCTCCCACCAGCCTGACCACAGATAATAAACCCTGTAGACAAACATTGCATCATAATGATGGTGAAAACAAGAAATGTGGATTGATCTAGCATGTAGTTGGTCATGATCAGAAGGTAGGTACATGCTTCCACACACTCCTGAGCAGCTCTTAGGAGCCTCCCCTCTGGCATCAACCTTGGCATTACCTTGTTGACAATATGCTGTAGCAATTCCAGAATGCTCATCATCATCACCCCGCCCAGAAGACTGACCAACATGCTACCCCATTTCCTCTATCAACTTTCCAGGGGACAAGCTTCCTTGAAGGTCCTCTAAATTTGAGTTGCCCAGGGCCTGGTCTTCAGAGAATAGGAATCGAACCAAGACGAGCTCGATCAAGGAAACTCTGAGTGACCGGACGTCAGACTTGACGGGACGCTGGACCCCTTGTGTGCGTCCGGGCTATACACCACGGTCAACACGTTGACAGTCAGCCATCCTCACGTGAAGAGTGCACAAAGGGTAGCAACACTCACGTTCATATAAGTCGAGGTGCCAACGAAAGTGTCGGCGATCGATTTGGTCAGTTCTCCCGACACAAATTTTGATCTGTCCTTTGGAGTTAAAGAGGGTGTTGGAGGGCTTGATGTCTGTGGAGCCGTAAAATCGCGGAAAGGGAAGAGCGCATGTCAGCAAGTCGCTCCAGCATCAAACATTCGTTCTCTATTGAGACGCAGGGGAGGGGAGTGGGAAACTGAGCGGTTAAATAGTCCAATGGACATCGTACAAGTACGCCAACCTTTCCAACGTCACCAATGCAACCTTCCCCACGATGTCAATGTCAATGTCAATGGGTCCAATCTGCTTGTAAATCCCGTCCAATGATCCATTGTCCATGAATTCCATGCAAATGCAGATGTTGGGACCCGGGATGAATGCGCCGGAGAAAGAAACGATGTACGGCGAATTGTAGTCGTGCATAGTGTGCGATTCCCGCAAAATCTGTTTCCTCACCGACAGTTTTGCGTCGATCAACGAGATTCGTGTGCGTTTGACCTATGTCGGAGGCGGGAAAAGGACAGGGTGACGGGCGATATGAGTTTCAGGTAGGATGTGGGTGAACGGGAAATACCTTGGCCGTAATCGTCCCTGTAAGGCTGTTCTCGACCTTTTTAACGTTCAAGCCATTCCCCTGCCCAAGCTCCTGGTTTTCTACGTTGAAGCTGTCGGCGGGACGGGAGACGGTGGACCGCTTGGGATGGCCAAAGTGTTCCCGTTGTGATCGTGGAATGTGATAGTGATTTTACATGCTTTGAGAGTCATCGAGGCAGTCTCTTCTTACCCGTCGTCGGCTTGGTTGGAAGCTGTTGGAAGGACTAGAGGCGGGTCGGGGGTCATCACCATGGAGAGGTCGGGAGTGGGCCGGGCCATAAATTCCGTTCCTGTGTAGTGGGATGACCATGACGACGAAATCGTGACCGAAGGGAGGTGAAACCAAAGATGATGTAAACGAGACTTTCGTTAAACTCTCGGGAGGGAAAGGGAGGATGTGGGAGCAAGTCAAGTCGCGGCCGCGAATCCAATGGGTCCACTGCACGAGACGCGTCGTGGTAAAATGGCCGCTCATCTCTGTTTGGTTGCGGGCGCAGCGGCTACTTTCACTTTTAATCCATGGATAACCAAGACAACGTCCTCTCCTCGCTGAATGTGGCCATCGAGGTCCTGAATCTCGCAGAGAAGATCTCGAGCATCACGCCAGCCAAGGCTGCCTTTGGCTCCGTTAGCGCTCTTCTTACGATGATCAGGGTACGTTTCCCCCTCGTCCGCGATGATATTTTCCAGGTTTACGGATCGCCAGGACTCGGCGGCTAACGAACTGGATTACGTTGAGCTTGGGCTATCCTGTGCCGATATCTGTAGAGCTCTTGACCGAGGGATGAATGAAAAGAGGCTCAATGACCTCAGTCGGCCCGTTTGCGATGCGATAAACCAGTTGATGACGTGGGTTGAACCAGTGACATGTATTTTGGATCCTTTTCACTTATCTTGCTGTCGATCACAGGACTGTCGCGGGAATACAGAGGAAGGTCATCAAACAGAGTGGGCGGGGTGCAGTCTCTCGACTCTTTCATGCGAGGAACGATAAGGAGAAAATCGCCGCTTGGAAGTCAGACCTCAACAGGATTCTTGTTATATTCAACGTGTGTTCTGTATGCCCCGGCTTGGTCGCCGCTGACTTTCCCCTCTTCAGACCGAGCTGACTATGAACACTCACATCATAGTTGCTGACATGCACCAGAATATGTCGAAAAATTGTGAGGACACTGACGATCGGAAACCGACAGTAAGTGGCCCCGTATGCCGCATATCACCGAATAAACACTTACCGCCGTCTAGGTTCGAAACAGGTCAGCGATCCCAATTAACAGGGGGTTCAGTACCTTATACAAGTTGCATCTAGCATACTTGGAGAATCACCACCCCCACCACCGAGGGCTTGCTTCGGGCGAGGCGAGCCGATCGAGAAGATTGTTCGCTTGGCAGAAACCCTCACTCCAATCGCCCTCGTTGGTACCGGTGGGATTGGCAAGACATCCACCGCTCTAACCGTCTTGCACGATGATCGCATCAAACAGCGCTTTGGTGACAATCGTTGGTTCATACGTTGCGACCAGTTTCCCGCCTCGCGGACTCATTTCCTCCGCCGGCCGTCCAAGGTTATCGGTGCAGGTATCGAAAACCCCGACGATTTGACCCCCCTACGATCGTTCTTATCCTCAAAGGAGATGTTTATAATCCTTGATAATGCAGAATCCATTCTCGACTTACAGGGAAAGGCCCCTGCCCGGGAGATCTATACCGCAGTGGAAGAACTGAGTCGGTTCAGCAACATCTGTCTCTGTATCACCTCCCGTATTTCCACCATACCTCCTGATTGTGAGACCCTCGACATCCCGACGTTGTCGATGGAGGCTGCACATGACGCGTTCTATCGCATTTACAAGCACGGCGGATGGTCCGGTCCAATAAACGACGTCCTAGAACAGCTTGATTTACATCCACTCTCTATCACCTTACTCGCCACTGTTGCCCACCACAACAAGTGGGACGCCAACCGACTGACCAGGGAATGGGAGAGACGGCGCACGGGCGTGCTTCACACACAACACTCCGAAAGCCTCGCTGCCACAGTCGAACTTTCACTCGCTTCCGCAACGTTTCAAGAACTTGGCCCTGACGCTCGAGGGCTTCTCGGGGTCATCGCCTTCTTTCCCCAAGGCATCGACGAGAACAACGTTGATTGGTTATTTCCCGCCGTTTCCGACCGGACGAACATCTTCGACACATTCTGTATCCTCTCCCTAACGTATCGAAATAGCGGGTTCATCACAATGCTCGCACCACTGCGGGATTATCTTCGCCCCAAGGATCCCAATTCATCTCGACTCCTCTGCACGACTTAGGAATCTTACTTCACCCGGCTGTCAGCCGATCTTGATCCCGGGAGGCGCGGGTTCAAAGAAGCGCAATGGATCACGTCGGAGGACGTGAATGTCGAGCACCTGCTCGATATCTTCACATCCATCGACACAACCTCAGACAGCACCTGGGACGCCTGCGCCAACTTCACGAGGCACCTCCTTTGGTACAAAAGACGGCCCACCGTGCTGGGGCCCAAGATTGAAGGACTCCCGGACGATCACCGCTCCAAGCCCGAATGCTTGTTCGAGCTCTCGCGGTTGTTGGGTTCGGTCGGAAATCACGTGGAGCGGAAACGGCTCCTTACTCATACATTGGAACTCCAGAGAGTGCGTGGGGATGACCGTCAAGTTGCTCGAACGTTGAGCTGCCTGGCCGATGCACATCGGCGACTGGGCCTCTACGAGGAATGGGTACAGCTGGCAAAAGAGGCGCTGGAGATTTGCGAACGGCTCAGTGACCCGGTGGTGCAAGCAGGGTGTTTGAAAGACTTCGCATGGTTGTTGTACGAGAGTAAACAGCTCGACGCTGCAGAAGCCGCCGCATCTCGCGCGCTAAATCTCCTCCCGGAGAAAGGCGAACAGTTTTTGGTCTGCAAGTGTCACCGTATTCTCGGCGATATATATCGTTTCAAGGGCAGGTCAGAGAAGGCCATCGACCACCTTGAGGCGGCCCTCGCGATTGCGTCTTCTTTCACCTGGCACGATCAACTATTCTGGATCCATTACATCCTGGCGACACTGTGTTTCAACAAACGGAGATTCGATGAGGCGCACGCGCACGTTGGACGTGCCAAATCGGATGCGGTCAATCACCCATACCTCTTAGGCCGTGCAATGGAGCAGCAGGCTAGGTTTTGGTATCGGTAACAGAGGTTTGGGGAGGCAGAGTCTGAGGCGTTGCACGCTATTGAGATATTTGAGAGCCTTGGGGCTGCATGGGATCTGGAACACTCCAAAGACCTCCTCAGGGTTATCAATCCGGAGAGGAAATGAACTGCCCGGCTGCCTCTGGTAAACCGAATACCACCGGTGAGCTCCTGGAAGCGGTCTCACTTCCTGCGCATATTAACTTTCCATTCTATGCTCAGGGAATCGGACGAAAGCATCGGTGATTGCTCCAATCCCTTCAGGTGTAACCTTGGGCAAGTCAACGAGTTTTTTCTCCCAACCCCGTCTCCAAGCCACCGCCCATACTAGATCTACCCGCTACCGCGGCGCCAAACGACTCACCGTGCCCCCGTGCAAACCGAGGCGCCGTGATCTTGACGACTACTCTCGGCGCTGATCCAATTGTATCTACGGTATATACGCAGGACCCAATATAGTTATCGACTGTATATCTCTCAATGATTCACCGCCCTTGACTGAATGGCCGAGAACAGGTACCCTCCAACAGATACGGACAACATCCCATTTACCGATGACCTTCGCGTCTTCTGCTGTTTCTCGGGGGAGAACGTTAATAGGATCTGCCAACATGCACGAATGATGATAATCAGGGGCACGGATTCAATCCTGTGGATTCGGGGTTGGTCTTATTCCCTCATACAGCTACGAATGAAGATGGGGCAGTCTAGTCAAGAGTATACAAAAAACACGAGCCCCGCTCAAGCGAATTTTCTCCCAATCGCGCTCAAACCTCATCGCTCTCATCCTCAAGCAGCTCCAAAATCTTAGCGACCGCACCTTTCTTCCCAGGGGCACTCCTACAAATTTCCCCAATCTCCATCGCCTTCCGAGCAAACCTCTCCGCTTCCTCACCCGGGGAGAATAACCGAGCGATTGCAGCTCCGAATTCCGTTGCATCGATGTCCGGCGCGACGGTTTTGTTACCGTAGATTCCAATACCGACATACTCTGCGCGAACTGCCATGTCATACAGGTCGAACCATTGTGCGAGGATGATTTGGGGGATCCCGGCTCTGTGGGAAGAGTGCCGTCAGCAACCTGGGCCACCGAACTAATGTTGGAAGAAAGAGAGTGAGGTTCTAAACTCACCGCGCTACCTCGTGATACGAATTCGCTCCTCCATGGTGGACATAGGCAATAACGTTCTTATGCTTCATAACTTCACCTGGATCCACATCTATCCAATCCACGATCCTGAACCTCTCTTTGACCTGCTCGTTCGC
>Ga0307517_10013233_pt1 | contig 11231 bp, 6 predicted proteins | sample 23_EM_MG_FD_194515 | JGI IMG/M metagenome (GOLD analysis project Ga0307517, IMG submission 194515) | Populus trichocarpa ectomycorrhiza microbial communities from riparian zone in the Pacific Northwest, United States - 23_EM | ecosystem: Host-associated > Plants > Roots > Unclassified | place... | reverse complement strand
TTAAAATAGTCGTCGTCCTGTTATCGTCTCCTCAGTCTTTTCCCATTTCCTGAGGAGTACGTATCTTATTATCTGTTCCTTTCGTACCTAGACTAACCAATGTGTAGTATCGTCTAATCTACGCTACACTAGGTACAATATCAGTCTTTTCCCATTTCCTGAGGATATCGTCTAATCTACGCTACGCTAGATTTCGACAGGCGAATCATGTAGGGAGCGACCCACGGATACCCTTTGTCTCCCACTGGCAGCATAACCAGGGGAACATTTGCGGACCCACTATCCCGACGATCGGTGGAGACTCATTACTACCCGCGCGACGCCTCCTAGGATCCGCAGGTCTTTGAGTCACCCAGGTCACACCATTGGCCAGTTCTGTGGTTTACGTGGGGACTACCTGGGCGTCATCCGTTTGATATGTATCCTAGGAGACCCACGGCCATTGCGAACTCCAATTCATTCCCGCACGGTAATTCAACTTCGGCCGAATGATCGCCCAGGACTACTGCGATCTCCTGGAAGATGGCTTCGTTCCACCCGGAAGCTTCTCTCGGACTAGATGTCTCGGGCCGTAGTTGGTATGTGCGGCGAAAATACTGGGAACATGGGCCGGGTGGTGATCCTCAGTCACCCGGTAGCGGGCGATAACGTTCGCGCGGATCTGTTACATGTTCCCTGACCCGGCTCGATGCAGTCCTTCCGCTCAGGGTCGGCGGTCAAGAAGCCCATCGGTTTGGTGCTTCGTGTTCCATGTCAAGTAAATCGAACAGTGGTGGTATCAGAAGGAATGACTATCAGTTAGCTATTGTATCCCACAACGGAATCCCCGTGACAGGGATCTTCTTCACCACTCCGCACCTCGAGTCGAATCGTGTCTGCCTGGTTTGTTTCTGGTTCAAGATCAGTCGCGAAGGCGAGATTGATTGACCTTATGACCATTGAACCATCCCTCGGCGATGCAGCTCGTCTAAGGTTCAGTAAAATACGACAACAGACGATACTGTGCACGACTCGAACAGGAGCAGACATGAGGTTATAGGACTGAGGCTACGTGAAAGCGAGTAGTCATCTGAATCTGAATCAGAAGGCTGTGGGCATGCCGCTTACCGGTACCATCACATGAACAAGGGTCGCAGAAAGAGTCAAAGCTGGATCTTGCCGTTTAGCATCGAAACTACGAATCGAAGGGCTCCTTACCGAATAACACAAGGAAGAAGCCGACACCTGACAGACGTAATGTTGATGGGTTCTCGGTTGGAGAATGTCGGTGAAGGACTCACTGTCTCGGTATATTACCTTCAGCAGTGGGGTACCTGAGTAAACTAATACAAAGGCTGAGTATCACAATCGAATGAGGGGTAGCGTAGACGTACAATCGCCAAACATTCTCCTGACGGTCAAGATGACAACGGCTGCAACCATGGTCAGTTGATATACAGTAGCACGAACGGTGAAATTACTACCAAGTTCAAAAACGAGGAGAATCAAAAAGTTGAACTGAAAGACGAACTTCCCGCTTGTCTGATTGAGGGAACACCCACTGAGCCAGGGGACGGGTGGTGCAGCAACTGATCAGAAGGTATCGGTCAGGCATATCAGCCATGCAAGCCTAAACGTTACTCACTGAGCGTTGTGTGGAGGTAATACCAGGTAATTACGATCCCAGCCACTGTCCCTACCTACGCGCATGGTGAGCTACACAGTCCCACAAGTCTGTACGGGGACGGACCGCGTAAGTTATTGATAGAGGGATGGCAACACGTTTCGACCGGGAGTATATCGCAATCGTTCTCAGCAGGAGGATGGCTGGAAACAATCAAGGAATGAGTGTCAAGGACCGCGAATGCCACTCCCATGCCTGACTTTCTGAGATGGAGATCCCGAGGAACGTGCTCCCTGTGTCCAACAAATAATAGTCAGATGTGAACAAGTTCTATGTATAGCGTTTTCTCTCACACCCGATGATTTTGTAGAGGATGCCACATGTCTGAGATGTTTCGATTGGTCAGTCCGCGGATAGCCTCATATAACATCTACTTACATCAGAATCTATCGTGCCATATGGAACGATGATTGCTACACAACACCAGAACCACAGTCAGTATTCGCTCCATTCCAACGACGCGCAAGGGCGGAGCCCAACCCACCGGTGATAAGGATTGGCATATCAATAAACGGTCCGTACCGGGCTACAATGAAGAGGATCTTGGGAATACTCCATTTGCTTCGCCAGACATGCTCGACTTCACGATCCAGGAGTATCACCCAGTCGTATACCTAGCTACCGACAATCGTCCGATCATGAGTGGTTGAAGAACTGCCTCCGACGCTGCGAGTGTAGCAGAACGGAGGGACTAACCAAGAGCGCAAACATGGAGACTTGAGGAATGGGAGTTGTTGGTGAGAGGATGAGGGCTTTGAGCACTGGATCGCAGGTTGGGGACTCACCATAACTGCACTGTGGAATTGAGAGAGGCTTTCGTGAGCGTCGCAGGGTAATACTCCTCGACATTGGCGTAGATAACGACGTGGGGGGAACACACACGATGATGGTTTGGGACGCGAACGCAATCACGATGGCGTCAGAAATATCTGTAATACTCTCCATCAGACTCAAATCGGATCCAGTTGCGAGGGACGGAGGGGAGGGAAGGAGGGAGAGGAATGACCTTATCCTGTTCGGCACGAACGCTCAGAGTTGATATACCATATGCAGGCTTACTAATACTGCGGTGCAAACCTCCTGGGAGTACTACGCGTCAGGGTGGATCCCATCCCAAGGAGGCCTGGTGGGAGCTACAAAGTTGATCCAATTGTGGCCAGGCCAGCGGCGTGTCTGATTGGGGGTCCCGAGTAGAATCTGCCCGTTCGATAGTGATCATCGGGGTCACGGAGGAAGCTGAAAGGCCGGTACTGAGTGTTGGGGGGGGGTCGAGCTCCGGTGACCGGGCGGGAGTCGGGGCACCGTACCCATTCAGCAAGGTGCTATGGTAATGGAGGGTCTCGGTGTATTTTGAGTGGATAGGTTTAGGTAGCAGTAGGGGAAGGCGACCCGCGTCGAACTGGAGCTGCCTGATCAAACCGGCCGGTCAATATCAGAAGTGAAAAGATCCGCACCGGCCTGGATGAGATTTACCGCCCAGTGCGTCTAAAAACCTCGGAAAAGCGCGTCTTTTTTCCCATAGTTATTGAAGGATGGGTGCCACTAGTGACCGCCGGTGCGTGAGCGACCGGCTTTTCTGACACCTGGTCCCCCCGCGAACGACTCACGGGCTAGGCTTGCAACGATAGTCGAGTCCTTCGTGGCGGCCCTATCAAATACCAGAGCCTTCGGAGTCCAATGGGATGACCTGGTTCCCGAAATTGATATCAGTGTTCTGTGGGCAGACGCGCTTCAGACGTTCGGTGGATGAAGGTGGGTGGGCCACGCTTAGCTTGAGGCGCGAAGAGAGGGATGATCGGAGCAAAGAGACAATGCATAGAGTCGGTTTGCGCCAGTCGGCTCCCGCAGCCGCCCCATCATACGAAAGACGTTCCCAACATCAAAAATATATCTGCTTAGGACCCGGCTCCAACGGGTGGGGGCGGGCCAAAACAAAGAACCGGGGCGATCAACTGCTGCACCCCGCAACAAAATCCTCGTCCGCCTGTTGACAAAAATTCTCCTCATCGTTCCGCGCCCCGTGCGTCTCGAACCGAATCGTTTTCTCCCCAGGAGCAGTCGTGAACGTGAGATTGATCGACCTCAGGATCATCGGGGGACCTCTCGACGATGCAGCTTGCCTGAGGTCCGGCAAGATTCGACAACAGACGGTACTGTGTACGACTCGAGAGAAGGCAACCATGACGTCGCCAAGCCCAGACCGTACGGAAAGACCCCAGTTATCAGATTCTGGATAAGAAGGGTGTTGGAATCCGACTTACCCATGCCACTAACTAAATGATAATCGCAGATCTAAAGACAACTCTTTACTCCGATCGTTCCTCTCTCCGCCGAGACTCTCAATATGTGGTAACGCTTATTGGGCCCGGAGTCGTTGGCACCATAGGCCCGGCGAATCATGTGGGGAGCGATCCACGGATACCCTCTGAGTCTGACTCCCACGGGCAGCACAATCGGAGGAACGTCTGCGGACCCATGCTGTCCCGACCCGATCAGTGGCGATTCCGATTACTCGGCGCGCAACACCTCCTAACCTACGAAGCGCAGGTCTTTGAGTTACCTAAGTCACTCCATCGACCAGTTCTGTGGTTTACGTGGGGTCTACCTGGGCGTCACCCGTTTGATATATCCTGGGAGTCCCATATTCATTCTGAACAATTCATTCTTTCACGGTAATTCAATCGGTTGAATGATCGTCCAGGACTGCTGCGATCTCCTGGGGACAGCTTTGTTCTGCCCGGACACTTCTCTCTCGGGCTAGATGTCCCGGGCCGTAGTTGGTATGTGCAGCGAAAATACTAGGAACGTGGGTCGGGTGGTGGTCCTCGGTCGTCCGGTTGGGGAGAAGCCTGGGAATCATGTTTACGCGGAACTGGTACATGCTCCCTGACCCGGCTCCATGCAGTCCTTCTGCCCAGGGGTCAGCGCTTCAGCGGCTAAGGGGCCCGTCTGTTCGGTACTTCGTGTTGTATGTCATGTAAATTCCGTACAAAGTGCGACAACCGCGGCTATTTCATTTAGCAACCCCGAGACAGGAATCTTCTTCACCACCCCGCACCTCAAGTTGACTCGCGTCTGCCTGATTTGTTTCTGGCTTAGGGGCAGTCGCGAAGACTAGACAGGTTGACCTTATGGCCGTTGAATCATCCACCGGCGATGCAGCTCGTCTAAGATTCAGTAAGATGCGACAACAGACGATGCTGTGCACGACTCGAGCGGAAACAGATACGAGGTTATGAGACTGAGGCTGTGTGAAAGCGGGTAGTTATCAGAATCTGAATCAGAAGGCTGTGGGGATGGCGTTTACCGATACCACCAGGTGAACAAGAATCGCAGAAAGAGTCACAGCTGGATCTCGCCGTTTAGCATTGAAACTACGAATCGAAGGGTTTCTTACCGAATAGCACAAGGAAGAATCCGACGCCTGACAGACGTAACGTTAATGGATCCTCGGTTGGAGAATGTCGGTGAGGGGCTTACTGTCTCGGTATATGACCTTCAGCAACGGGGTGCCTGAATAAACTAATACAAAGGTTGAGTATCACAATCGAATGAGGGATGGTGTAGACGCACAATCGCCGAACATTCTCCTGACGGTCAAAATGACAACGACTACAATTATGGTCAATTGGTAGCGGTAGCGCGAATAGTAAAATTGCTACCAAGCTCGAAAACGAGAAGACTCAAAAGGCCGGACTGAAAGACAATCCTCCCACCTGTCCGATTGAGGGAACACCCACTGAGCCAGGGGACGGATGGTGCAGTAACTGATCAGAAGGTATCGGTCAGGCATATCAGCCATGTAAGCCCGAAAGTTACTCACCGAGCGTCGTGTGGAGATAATACCAGGTAATTACGATCCCAGCCACTGTCCCTACCTACGCGCACGATGAGCCACATAAACCTACAAATCTGTGCGTGGACGGACCATGTAAGCAATTGATAGAGGAATGGCGACGCATTTTGACCGGGAGTATATCGCAATGGTTCTTAGTAGGAGGATGGCTGGAAATGATCAAAGAATGAGTGCCGAGGATAGCGAGTGCCACTCCCATGCCTGACATTCTGAAATGGAGACTCCGAAGAACGTGCTCCCTGTGATCAACCAATAATAGTCAGATGCGAACAAGTTCTATATGCAGCGTTCTCTCTCACACGCGATGGTCTTGTAGAGGATAGTGCATGTCTGAGGTGTTTCGGTTCGTCAGTCTGCAGATAGCCTCATGTAACGTCCACTTACATCAGAATCTATCGCGCCATACGGAACGGTGATTACTACATAACAGCAGGATCACGGTTAGCATTCGCTCTATTCCAACAATGCACAAGGGTGAAGTCTAACTCACCGGTGACAAGGATCGGCATATCAAGAAATGCACCGTACCGGGCTATGATGAAGAGGATCTTGGGGATACTCCATTCGCTTCGCCAGACGTGCTCGACTTCACGATCAAGGAGTGTCAGCCAGTCGTATACCTAGTGACCGACAATCATACGATCATGAGCTGTTGAAGAACTATCTCCAACGCCGCAAGTGCAGCAGAACAGAGGGACTTACCAAGAGCGCAAGCATGGATACTGAAGAATGGAAGTTGTCGGCGAAAAGATGAGTGTTTTGAGCACTGGATCCCAGGTTGGGGACTTACCACAACTGTACTGTAGAATTAAGAGAGGCCTTCGTGAGTGTCGCAGGATAACACTTCTTGGCGTTGACGTAAATAATGAGGTGGTGGGGGGAACACTCACGGCGATAGTTTGAGACCCGGACACGATCACGATGGCGTCAGAAATATCTGTAATACTCTCCATCCGACTCAAATCAGGCCCCGGTTGCGAGGATCAGAGGGGAGGGAAGGAGGCAGAGGAGTGTTTTTATCTTGTTCTGCTCGAACGCTCAGAGTTAATATATTGTATGCACACTTACTGATATTGCGGTGCAGACATCCTTGGAATACAACGCGACAGAGTGGTTCACCGGGAACGACCCGAGGATGTGAATCCGTTTCAAGACTAGTCTCTCAGCGAAAACGCATTTCCTGGATCGCGTCCCGAGGAAACCGGGTGGGATTTACAAAGTTGATCCAATCGCGGCCGGACCAGCGGAGCGTCTAATTGGGGGGGTTCCGAATAGAATCTACGCGTCTGGTAGTGGTTAATGAGGTCATTGAAGAAGCTGAAAGACCGGTAGTGAACGTTGGGGGGACCGGGCTTCGGTAGCCGAGGCGAGCTGGGGCACCAGACTCATGCCCCTTCAGCAAATACTGGGAGCGGATGTTCGTACAGCCGCAAATCACCCATATCGGTTAACCGCCAGATCCGCCACGGTGATGGAGGTTCTCGGTGTATCTTGAGCGAACGGTTCAGGTAAAAGTAGGGGAAGGCGGAGGGGGGTGAGGAAGGCGACTCCGCCGTGCACAAGACAGACGTTTCCAGATATCCACCGTGTCGGGTGTCGGTCACTAACATGAGCGCATCCCGTGTACCCAATCCGGTGCCAGCTAAGAGACCGCTGATTAAACCAACCGGTAAATATCGGAAATGAAGGGATCCGCACCGACCTGGAGGGGAGATTTGCCGCCCGGCGCGTCTTATTTGTCATGTCTATCGAAGGACTCCTGGGTACCGCTGGTGATCGTTGGTGCGTGAGCGACTGGTTTTTCTGACACTCGTCCGACCCCCGCGAACGACTCACGGGCTAGGCTTGCAACGATACTGGTCGGCCCCACTCGAGTCCTTCGCGGCGGCCCTATCGAACTCCAGAGCCTTCGGAGTCCAATGGGATGACCTCCTCCCCGAAAGCGATACCAATGTTGTGTGGGAAGACTCCGCGTTTCAGATGTTTGGCAGACGAGGGGGGGTGGACTATGTTTGAGGCTTGTGGTCGGAGAGAAAGAAACCTACTATTGAGTACTGAGTCAGGTTGTGCCAGTCGGTTCCTACAGCCGCCCCATCATACGAAAGACATTCTCAGCATCACAAATCTATCCACCTTAGGACCCGGTCCCAATAGATAGAAACATACCAAAACAAAGAACCGAGACGATCAACTATCGCATCCCGCAACAAAATCTTCGTCCGCCTGTTGGCAAGAGTTCTTCGTCATTCCGCATCAAGTGCGTCTCGAACCGAGTCGTTTCAGCCTGGTCTGTTTCCTGTTCAGGAGCAGTCACGAACGCGAAATATCGAACTCAGGGTTGTCGAAGGACCTCTCGGCGATGCAGCTCGTCTGAGGTTCAGCAAAATTCGGCAACAGGCAATACTGTGTATGACTCGGGATAAGGAAACGATGATCAGGGGTCTAACGGTTTCGCCCTTGCGAAGGGGCTCATCAGAGGGCTTAACCGCTGCCCTAACCGTCCGTTGTGATTCTAGTGTACTACCCATTTTAGGATGTATGAGGGGGAGTCTGCACGGCATCAACTGTCAATGCGCAGCATGTGCTTGACCCCGAACAGATGGGTGTAGTGTGGGGGTTCAGTCTTAGGAGGGGGGATGCACCCTATCCGGCCGACAACCTAACATGGATCGCAATAGGCGCTAGCTGACAGTAGCGGTAGCCCTCATTGGTCCGACTGACTGCCCGCCGAGGAGACGGGACTTTGCGTACAAGAATCTGTTCGTATCAAATCCTGGCTGCCTATCTCAGTCGGCCGTCTCCGAAGATTGGGGCGAAAGAAGAAAGAGCAACGACTGCTGGGACTTGAACCGGCAGTCTGCGGCTATTTTATTTAGCAATACCGTAGCGACGTTGGATAAGAGCAACTTTCAGGACAGAATCGTGGTTTAGTCCCCGCCGGCGTGATACGGAAGTAAAAGAGTACGCTGACGCTGCCGCCCTATACGCGGCCGAAACGGACAAACGGAACAAGGAGTGGTATCAGAACAAACGATTATCAACTACCCATTGGATCCCACAACGAAATCCCCGAGGCAGGAATCTTCTTCACCACCCCGCACCTCGAGTCGAATCGTGTCCACCAGGTTTGTTTCTGGCTCAGGGGCAGGCGCGAAAGTGAGACTGATTGACCTTATGGCCGTCGAACCATCCCTTGGCGATGCGGCTCGTCTAAGGTTTAGCAAGATGCGACAACTGACAATGCTGTGCACGACTCGAATTGGAGCGGACATGATGTGATAGAGCTGAGGCTGGGTGGAAGCGAGTGGTTATCAGATTCTGTATCGGAACGTTGTAGGCACTTTGTTTACCGGAACCAGCATGTGAACAAGGAACGCAGAAAGAGTCACGGCTAGATCTCGCCGTTTAGCGTTGAAACTACGAATCGAAGGGTTTCTTACCAAATAGCACAAGGAAGAAGCCGACGCCTGATAGACGTAATGTCAAAAAGTCCTCGGTTGGAGAATGTCGGTGAGGGACTCACTGTCTCGGTATATTACCTTCAGCAATGGGGTGCCTGAATAAACTAATGCAAATGTTGAGTGTTACAATCAAATGAGGGGTGGCGCAGTCGCACAATCGCTGGACCTCCTCTTGACGGTTAAAATGACAACGACTACAACCACAGTTAGCTGGTATGTGGTAGCACGAACGGTAAAATCACTACCAGATTCAAAACCGAGGAGAATCAAATAGTTGGACTGAAAGACGATCCTCCCACTTGTCTGATTGAGGGAACACCCACTGAGCCAGGGGACGGGTGGTGTGGTAGCTGATCAGATGGTATCGATCAAGCACATCAGTCATGCAAGCCCGAAAGTTACTCACCGTGCGTCGTATGGAGGTAATACCAGGTAACCACAGTTCCAGCCACTACCACTACCTGTACGCACGGTGAGCCACACAATTCCATATATCTGTGCGGGGACGGACCACGTAAGTGATTGATAGAGGGATGGCAACGCGTTTCGACCGGGAGTATATCGCAATGGTTCTCAGTAGAAGGATGGCTGAAAATGATCAAGGAATGAGCGCCGATGACAGTGAGTGCCACTCCCATGCCTGACATTCTGAGATGGAGACTCCGAAGAATGTGCTCCCTGTGATCGACCAGTAATAGTCAGGTGCGAGCAAGTTCTATATGCAACGTTCCTCTCACACACGATGAACTTGTAAAGGGTGTTACATGTCTGAGGTGTTTCGGTTGGTCAGTCTGCAGGTAGCTTCATGTGGTGTCCACTTGCATCAGAATCTATCGCGCCATACGGGATAGTGATCACTACACAACAGCAAAACCACAGTCAGTTTTCGCTGCGTTCCAACGACGCACAATGGTGGAGCCTGACTCACTGGTGGTAAAGATCGGCGTATCAAGCAACGCTCCGTACCGGGCTATGATAAAGAGGACCTTGGGGATACTCCATTCGCTTCGCCAGACGTGCTCGACTTCACGATCGAGGAGTATCAGCCAGTCATATACCTGGTGGCCGACACGTGAGTCGCTGAAGAACCGCCTCCGACGCTACGAGTGTAGGGGAACAGAGGAACTTACCAAGAGAGCAAGCATGGAGACTTGAGGAACGGAAGTTGTCGGTGAGAGGGTGAGAGCTTTGAGTGTTGGAGCCCAGGTCGGGGACTTACCATAAGTGTGCTGCAGAATTAAGGGAGGCTTTCGTGAGCGTCGCGAGGTACCACTTCTCGACATTGGCGTAGATAATGACGTGGTGGGATAACACTCACAGCGATAGTTTGGGATCCGGACGCGATCGCGACGGCGTCAGAGATATCTGTAATACTCTTCATCCGACTCAAGCCAGGTCCCAGCCGCAAGGGAGGGAAGGGAGGGAAGGAGAGAGCGGAAATGCACTTATCCTGTTCTATGCGGACGCTCAGAATTGATATATCGTGTGCACGCTTACTAATACTGCGGTGCAGACATCCTAGGAACACTACTCGTCAGGAAGGTTCACCAGGAACGCCCCGAGGTCGTGAATCCGCTTCAAGACTAGTCTTTCAGCGAAAACCCATTTCATGGATCCCATCCCAAGGAAACCGAGTGAGTCATAAAGTTGATCCAATCGCAGCGAGACCAGCGCCGCGTCTAATTGGGGGTCCCGAGTAGAATCCGCGCATTTGATAGTGGCTACCGAGGTCATGGGGGAAGCTGAAAGGTCAGTACCGAACGTTGGGGCGGTCGAGCATCGGTGATTGGGTGACTCGCGGCGTCACAGTGCCCTTCAGCAAAGCACTGAAAGCGGGGCTTGTGCAAGGCTGTAAGTCACCCATTTAGGTTGGCCTCGAGATCTATTATCATGATAGAGGGTCTCGGTATACTTTGAGTGGATAAGGTTCAGGTGAAAATAAGGGAAGGCGGAGGGAGATGAGGTGGAGGGAGATGAGGAAGGTGACTCCGCCACCTTGAAGGCGGAAGTTTCCAGATATCCGTCATCTTGGGTGTCGGTCACTAGCATTCCGCATTCCGCATACCTAATCCGGCGCCAGCGAATAGACCGCAGAAACGCCTCGAACTGGAGTTGCCCGGCCAGACCGACTGGTCAATATCGGAGATGAAAGGATTCGCATCGGGATTTTACCGTCCAGCGCGTCTGAAGACTTCTGAAAAGCGCGTCCTATTTCTCATAGCTATCGAAGGATGGACGTCACTGGTGACCG
>Ga0307517_10013232_pt1 | contig 11232 bp, 11 predicted proteins | sample 23_EM_MG_FD_194515 | JGI IMG/M metagenome (GOLD analysis project Ga0307517, IMG submission 194515) | Populus trichocarpa ectomycorrhiza microbial communities from riparian zone in the Pacific Northwest, United States - 23_EM | ecosystem: Host-associated > Plants > Roots > Unclassified | place... | reverse complement strand
CTATTTTTAATCATTCTTCAAAAAATGTATGGTTGCTCTTTGATGGTGTTAATAATTTTTTTTCAATTTACTAATGATAATACTAACACTAATAATAATGTGTAATTCTACCGTTCAAATCAAATCTATTATTGTTTCTTAATAATAATAATATTTATGATATTAATAATACTATTTTTAATTTTAATACTTTTAATTATAATACAAATAATAATATTTCTAACACAAATAATAATAATTTTTAGATGAATATTTAGAATTATAATAAAAATAATAATAGTTGGCACTCGCCAGCGTGCAACGTGTGCGTTTGGACAGCTCGGCACACAGGCAACCAGCCCAAATGTCACGTGTGTGCTTGGCCTGCACAACATTCAAGCAGGCAGCTCAAGCACCACGTGTCCCCACGTAGTAATTTTTAATTTTATCTTTCAATTCAAATCTATGGTTGTTTTTCAATATTAATAATATTTTTTTTCTAATCTAGTAATTATTTTATTAATAATATTAATTATTATAAAAATAATAACATGAAGTTGGCCTCGGTCGTGTCCAGGCCCAACATGGCGGTGGACGCGGTCACGTCCAGACTCAATGTGGGGTTGGGCGTAGACGCGTCGAGGTCCAACATGGTGGTGGACACGGTCGCGTCTAGACCCAACATAGGGTTGGGCGAGGACGTGTCCAGGTCCAACATGGCATTGGACGCGGTCGTGTCCAGACCCAACGTTGGGTTAAGCACGGATGCGTCCAGGCCCAACCTGGCATTGAGCGCGGTCGCTTCCAGACCCAACATGGAGTTGGTCGTGGTGGCGTCCAGACCCAACATGGGATTGGGCGTGGACGCGTCCAAGCCCAACATAGAGTTGGACGCGGTCGCGTCCAAACCCAATGTGGGGTTGGCCGTGGACGTGTCCCGGTCCAACATGTTATTACTACCAAAGAAAAATCATATAGTTGATTTGAAGGATAAAATTATTATTATTATTATTATTATTTGAACCATAAATATTATCATTTTTATTATAATTGAAGGTATTAATATTAAAAATACTATTATTTGTATTATAAATTTTACTATTACTATTTCTATTATAGTTCAAAACATTAATATCAAAAATATTATTATTTGCAGTACAAATATTTTTATTTTATTATAATTGAAAGTAATAATATTTATTTGTATTGTAGTTCAAAGTATTAATACTAAAAAATATTATTATTTGTGGTACAAAGATTATTATTTTTATTATCATTGAAAGTATTAATACTAAAAAATATTATTATTTGTGGCCACAGCGCCACGTCGAGTCTGACCCAGCGCATAGGTAGATCAGCCCAAGCGCCATGTGTTGTCACGTGGGGGCTCGGGCCTGGCTGACATACAGGGCAGCCCTACCAAAACTTGAAGTAATCATTTTCTCTCCAACCATTCATTCAATAACAAATATATCCTAGTAAGAAGATAACCTCACTCCTCTCTCGCTGTCCTTGTAACTTTTTATGGTAAGGACTAGGTTGTTATTATATTGCTTTAATCCACAATATTTTAAATCTGAATAAACAGTAAGAGGAACTATGAGTACTTTTAATATATTGTATAATGTTGCAAGCTACCACCAGTTGAAACTGTCTCAAAATCATTCACAGCCTAATGCCCCAGAGGGCTTGAAGAGAACACGCCAGGAAGGATCTTGGAAATACATTATTAATAAATTAAAGAGTCGAACACTAATATACTGTTAGTAAACATAAACCCCAATGAGATTTTTACATCCATTCTCTATTTATTTGATTCTAGAACACATTTCTTAAATCATAACACGAGATATTGATTTAATTGACCGGATTGATTAGTGTATTTTAATTGTGTGTTTCGAGTCGTGATAATTTTTATAGTTGTGATTTAAAAATACTAAATTTAAAAGAAGTAGATTTAAAATATATATATATATATATATATATATATGTTTGATTAAAATTAATGTAATATGAATTTTTTCATGTAAAATAATTGAAAAGAAAGTTTCTATAAATAAAAAATATATTATTTTAATTTTTATAAAATTAAAATTTGAAACTCAGTAAAAAAAACAAAAATTACCTGACTAACCAAAAAAGCAGAAATTACCGAGGTGAAAATTGTTTTCCACGGATGCAATTCGATGGTCAGTTTTCAATTTTATTTATTTTTATTTTTATAAAAATAAAGAACACTGAACAGATTTTACCGTGGCTTTTCTGTATTTTTCATCATGGAAGAGGATGAATTATCCAACTTATGTCAATATGTACGTAATTCTTTACCACACTATGTAATTCTTGTCGATATTTTTCAAAAATAAATATTTTGAAAAATACCATGAACCCCATTTTAGCTCGTAAAACACCACCATCGTTTTTTCTTCAAAGCTGTTGAGTGTTGACAAACACAAAATCTCTCGATCTCTGCAAATTCAACAGAATATTCCCATTAATGCTCCCTTTGAATCCAATCCATTGTCACGATAGATATCACACCACCACTTTTCATGGTTTTGTCGAGTAATTCTACGATAAGATACTTAATTATCAACCATATACTGATATAAAAAAACAAAAGTAGTAGTGGATCTAGCTAGAGAATTCCCACCATCACACATCACATCATCTGATCTTGAAGCCGCAGGAAGAAGGGTGCTTTATGAATTACGAGACTCTACCAGCAGCTCCTCTAAAACTTCATAAATACCTGAAGAATAACATGAACCCCATCTCCATTTATCCAGCCTTCTATCCTCTCGTTGCGTTACAGTCTTCTTCTATTTATACGTACACGATGCATACCTCTGGTTATATTATACCTGACAAGAATCCTGTATAATCTACCGATTAATCAAATAAAATGGTGACGTTAAGAATCTGATCGATCCAAAAAGCTACTATCAGATGAAGTATTTATTATGTTTGACAATATATGATGTAGTTGAAGCGTGTCAACTTGGAAAAGCTTTCCTTGCCGCAGCTTCTAAAACCAGAAGAGGTAGCAACACATGGAGCTTAGTAGCTTACTATTCCATTTGTATTGTATATCAAGAGTGATTGTAACTTGAAATTGTTCTTCAAAATACGTTTAGATTCAAAAAAACACTAAATTGATGTATTTTAAAGGGTTTTTTTTAATGACTTTGATACGCATGAAAATTATGAATAAATTTCCTTAAAAAATATTAATGTGACATATTTTTTAAAAAAACAAGACACCACAAAAAACAAATAAGAACTACCTATCAAAACACACACGCACACTTGCATATATTCATGTTACAACTTCTACCTGGTGATCTTAATGTCCAAGTGGGAATATGGCCAACCCCATGCACTACAACATTCAAAAGTTTTACCAACGGTTTTTTTCTGTCGGCATGAGATTACTATTCCATCGGTGAAAATTTTACCGACAGAATACGTTCGTCGGAATAACATTCATCGGTAATTCCATCATCTGTCGCTAATTATATCGGTAAAAAAAATAAAAAACTTATGGTTTTACATATGGCAAAATGCGCGCCAAAAAAAAGTTTCTGCTTCATTCCATCGATATTTTCCTTAGAAAAATTGTCATATAACTAAAAAAATACCATATGCAATTTCATCGGTGATTATTTAAAAATATTTTTTAAAAAATCTATTTAACAAAACTAGAAAATAATTAAATTAATATAAATCAACACTCCATAATACTTAGAATTGATTTGCTTGGAAAAAAGAAGAAGAAAAACAACTCAAAAAATTTGCAACAAATATATAACATAAAAAAATAAAACAACAACAACATTGATCTCATATGAAAAAAAAATCCTACAACAACATTCATACAATTATTAAGAACAAAAAAAAAACAAATATAATGAAAAAAACACAGAAAAAAAAATCTTACCTTAATGTAGTTGTGAGTGAAGCTGAGAAGAGAAAAAAAATAAATTCATAAAGTATGTTAATTAAACAAAATTTGAAAAGAGAAAAGAAAAAAAAGAGAGAAAAAGACAAACGAGAGTGGAGGAGTTGAGGAGAGAAGAGAGGAGAAAGAAAAAAGAAAATGGATGTTGATGTTTTTTACTTAAGGGGAAGAAGAAGAAGAAGAAGAGAGGAGGAAGAAGAAGATCAGGCTCGTCTATTGTGAAATGAGGGATTCTATTTATTGAGGTATTTTACCGATGAATAATTAAATATTAACATTTATAATCATTTCATCGATGATTCCGTCTGTAATATTTAATTTAAATTTTCAATTTAATCAAAAATTTTCAGAAACCGCCAAATATCACCAACGACTTTTCAATCCGTCGGTGATTTCGTATGTAATATTTAATTTAAATTTTCAATTCACTCAAAAATTTTCAGAAACCCGTCAAATAACACCGATGACTTTTCAATTCGTCAGTGATTTTGTCTGTAAATAACAGTAATTAATAATGCAATTAGAAAGTGAATAGTTTCAGTGCTCTCTGGAAAATTCTCTTTGTAATTGACATGATGAACAATGTCAGGGAGAAGTAAACATTTTACCAATGATTTTACCGACAGATTTTACTAACATGATTAATTCTATTGGTATAAATAACATGTCATCGTATTTTTTTATTTTTTTTTTAATTTTTTTTTTCACTATAATTTTTTTGATATATACTGAAAAAATATTTCAATCGATAAAATTCATTGTAATTTACTGACAAAAATATCTCTTCAATATTTCCGTTAGCGGATATACCTCTCTGTATGTGAAAGAGGTCAAAAAAGAAAAGCACAGGTTCATGTAAGAAATGGTAATAATGCAAACGAAATGATGTCACAAAGTCCATACAGCAAGGAAAGCACTCAACTCATGAAGCCATTATTTCCTTGTCAAAGGGGAGCGGGTGAAGATATATAGTGACGGACGTAGATATCTTCCACAATTAATATATGATTAAGGGGAGTGGCATTTGCATGCTGGACAAATTATGATGTAATTAAGTCTATTCATGAACTGTTTTTAGTATATCATTTTGCTTGAAATTGAAGATTATATACTGCCTAAAATGCTGTTTAAATCAACGTGTACACTTTGTATTGTGTGTTGCTTGTATCATTGATGATGCTTCCGATTTTCATGGATGGAAAAGGGTGCTGCAAGCAATTCAGGAACAAGAAACTACAAGCAAGAACCATATTTCTCGATCAAATGCTACGAAAGTCAAACCCCTGCACAGCATCAACCAGCGCTTGTAAATCCATCTCCAACAGCACATGTTTAAGGCCTTAGTTTCTTATTTCATGGCTGAGCAACACTTGCATGTCTTGAGGACATCTGCATATTGATTAAAATTAACCAGGACCAGGGCATTGTTTTGCTTTATTACAAAGGATGGTGATGGGTGTCAGGAGAGTTGAAAAGTATGCCGCAAAGAAGGCCTTAAAGGGAGACTTCCACATCCATCTTAAAGTGAATAAAGCTCCACCATCGAATAATTATTACTAGCAGAAACTTTGTCAGAGGTAGGGAAGAGAAAGGGATAGAAAAATCCCACATCATCAGAGAAAAGCTTTCACGACAAATTTCTTAGACAAACTACACGGGAATGTTTTGATATACTTGTTACTGGGAAACCTCAAAAATGCTCCCCAGCTATCTTTGCAATACCAATTTTACCGCCAAACAAACTTTTATATCTATTTTATCCCTTAATGAAGTATTCTTTCCATATTTGATCATAGATTCCATTCAATTTGTGCAATTTGTTTTCGCTCAAAAAATGATGTTTAGCAGGGGACTTAATGAATTTTTGTCAAGAAATTTCAACAAGAAGATGCTTCTCGAGAAATCATTTTTTTTAAAAAAAAAAAAACAAAATTAGTATAAAAAATTGACCGAAGGTAAATAATTACTAATGAATTAGTTAAAAGGCATTTTCGAGATTCTTATTTTTTTGGTTCGGACGACTCAAGTTGCAACTTGCAATCCCAGAAAAATACCTAGTGGAAAGTGCAAGCAGGCAGCTTGTGTGTACATAATAGAAAGTGAGAATGGTTTCAGAAACTGGATTTAAATTCCAATGGTAAGTCATTACCATGACAAATTTTCAGAAATGTTGCTTTACATTAAATGCTTCTTGTTAGTAGAAAGGTATGTGGAGTATACAGCGGAAGGAGATTTCATTTTCACCATTACTTCAAGACATGCGAAGCCCCTTCCCTCTCTCTTTTAACACGATACAAGCAAATTAGACTGGCAGGACAGTTGCAGGCAAGGGATCAATGTAATGACAAACTATTCACTCTTCCACAGTGAGGTCTGCAGATAGCAATCAGGATTAAATATCTGGAAGAGCTATCATCAGGAGCTGTAAAGTAAGGCACGAATTATCATAAAAAAGGAGAAAGATGATAGGGGAACTACAGCGAAAAAAAAAAAAACTTAAATCTCAAGTCCATAAAAACAAAAAAGATCTTACAAACGCTCTGTTAAATTCACAGATAAAATTTTAGGCAGGTCAACTAATAGCCCGTAGCGCAATTTAAACACTTTCATTTGAAATTAATTGAGACCATTATGGAACTGCTGCACCTTCACCTTGATTGTTAAGAGTCGGTCTTACTTCCAGCGAACACACAAGGCAAAAGAACGAGCTTTCATTGAAGGGAGAGACCTCAAACAAATCGCATGCAGCTTGCAACTCAGTGTCAAGGTTTGTGGAGTTTGAAGCCAAAAACTCTTGGGACGTAACTCTGTGTTGCCTTCTGTGGCTTTAGGTGACCATATGTCATCAAAAATAGGTGAGGAAATGTTGTTCCAAAATAAGCTCCATCAATGTCTAGGCAATGTCAAAGAAATTTTTGTATAGAAACAAAGCAGAGTGTAACTTTAAACATGTAGATACTGACATAAAGCCATAAAAACTATGCAATGCAAAATTAAGCTCATAGTTGAACCTGACGGGCCAGGTATCTAATATCACAAGCATAACATAGTCCGGCACACAGCCTGCATGTTTAGTCCAAAAGTTAAAGTTATGCAGAATCATAAGAATGATGCTCTGATGTCAAACTTTAATTTGGTCTAAAGAAATGGGAACTTTCATGTCAGTATAAAAATATGACCAGATGAAGTAAAATCTTTAAAGATATAGCAAAAGGTATCAGCAGATTCCAATTATATGCAATGATATCAAGTAGCCAATGATTCATGTTATAGAAGGATACTGCCTTGATACTTGGATCGAGGGTAATAGATGTCTTCACATTTTGGACAGTAGATTTTGACAGTACTTGAACGAGGAATGTCTGATTGACCAACTGGGAAGCAGGGCTGTCCACAGCAATAAACTCGTGGGCATCTCCCAAAGTCATAGTTTTTGTACTTCTCCAACTGTAGAAGTTTCCAAAACAACATTTAATAACCAATTAAATAAGACAAGATGACAAACAGATAAAGGAAGGAAACAACAGAAGCAGCAGTAAATAATATTACCATGGCAGACATCCCCTTGCTAGTAAGTATGTAACGCACATGAATAAGACCGTAAAGCATCTCTGCTGCAGATTCCACCAACTCATTCTGTTCTTCAGTGAACATATCACCTGAGAATGTGCAAATGCAAAGAAACTTAACATCAGCATACAATACACAATAAGATGCAAAGGGTCCACACTGAAATAATGGATTTGTTAATGTGAGAAAACTTAACCAAGCTAAGAACCCCTACTTCTTTTCTATTTCTTGGATATCAGAAAATATGACCACCTAAAGAGGACTTCTCAGGCTAGGACTCCTTAAATTATTCAATCACTTGTTTGAACACCAGGCACGCACAATCCAAGGACAAAGAACAGTCACAAAATAGTATATGTTAAGAGAACTACCCAGATGATGAAGAATCATTCATATGGGAAAAGTTAAGCATACACAAGAAGAAAATCTTTCTTTGCAAGAAAAATTCACTCTTTTAAGTTTTCATTCCTTCATCTGGAGTTTTAATAAAACATATTTTCAAACTCAGTGTCATAATGTGCAGAAAAAAGACATGTCCGATATAAATTAAACTAATGTGCAGAAAAAAGACATGTCCGATATAAATTAAACATTAATCAGACATTGGTTTCAACAGAATACAAAAGGCAGCTGCCCATGCTTAGATTCTGCATTTGTATCTCATGCTCGTAGATTATGGATGCACGCCATGTGAAAGTTCAACTTAAAAGATTACCAAGCAACAGAGAACACATAGCAAATGAATTGGATTCTAAGTAGAAAGGTTGAAGGGAAAAACCAAACTTTCCAAAAGTTCAGTTTGAATTTTCAACAAATAAACATAAATTACATACAAGCCGTAGTCCTATTTACAACAGGGAATTGCTTACCATGAGAAGATTCAACATCCAATATAAGATCAAGTGCATAATCATAGTATGGAACTTGACTGCTCAGTCCACAAAGATTAAAATCATCCTGAATGTACTCATCATCAACTTCACAGAAAAATTCATTTCCTCGCAAATTGCAAAACCACGAGATCCAAGATGTGTCATCTCCATCAGAACCACTAACATCCGACTCCTCACTGTCTGTCTCAGATTCCTCTGCAGTTCATCAAAATAAGGGCCTCATAGCAGATGATTGTTAATACCTTACATAAATAATTAAGTGCATAGAGGGAAGAGAGAATAAAGCAAGTCCAAGGGCCTCAATTAAAAACAACAAATAAGATCAGCCAAATTAACATAGAATCCAAGTAGCCAAACCATCTTAAGGAATCCAAATGCAATAGATTTAAACATCATTTTCTCCTACCACTGCAATTCCACACATGAAGAGTGTAGAAAAAAGAAGAGCACTTAAATGGTTACCCATTATTCTTAGTTGTAAAGGACTCTCTATATACCATCCCATGCAACACTTAAATAATACATTAGTAGTAACAGAATAAATACCAAACCCAGATCCATTTGCCACTAAAATGTAACTATACAGTATAAATACAACGAGCAAGAAAATGCCAAAGTTAATGTATTGATTAGATTGAATAATGCTCGCAGCCAGTTGCTTTCACCGAGGCATAAGTCAAAATGTAGTTAAACTCCTCACGCTCAGACAACAATATTCACATTAGATGAATGCAAGCACAGAGGAGAGCGAAAATAAAAAAAAGTAAGTAGTATATCACCCCTTAACCATAACCATACCTTATCCACTTAGAAACACACATACAACAGCTCAACTTACTAAATCAAACAAAATCATCACCGTTGCTCCACAAACCAAGATCCCATGCACCAAATAAGCTCAAAAACAAATCAACATAAACCCCAAAAATTAAAAGAATAAAAATCACTCTAGCTAAAAGACCAGCATACACACGAGCCACATTGCTCCGAAGAGAACAGCTAAAAACCAAACTTCAAAAAAAAAAATAACTGTCCAGAGAATCCCAGATGCCATAACACACATTCACCTCCAAATAATTGTCCACAGCTCCCACAGAACACAAAATCCCTAAAAATAGGGACAGTTAATCAATCCCAGAAAACACAAAAAAAAAAAAAAAGATAAACAAAAGCAGCAAAAACCCAGATCCCAGACGCACAAAAACAATTAAAAATAATCAAGTTGAGCATAAAGAACCAAGAGAAAGCACTAGTACCATCAGAGCATTTGTTTTTGGAAAGCGAAGCGGAGCGAGAATCAGCACGATGATGATCAAGCTGCTGCTGATGGTGCTGTAATGATTTACCGGTAGAAGTAGAAGGAACAGATAATCTCTCCTTATCCTTACTACTATTATTCAATCCTCTCGAAGTTGAAGGAGAAGACTTCTCTAGATGCTTGTCTAGCGCATCATTTATACGCTTTCGATCAAGCGGTCCTCCTACAATATCCGATCTTGATGACCCGCCACCAAACCCGCCTCGATCTTTGTACATGATTCTTCTCTCTATCAGTTTCAAAACCCCAAAGTTTCGATCTTTTTTGGCAAAGTTTCAAGCTTTGAGGGATAACATGGTGGAAAAAAACCCTAGATTAATGGAGAATTATGGGTTCTGAAGGATTTGACAATTTAAAGATGAATTTGAGAAATTAGGGTTGGATTGAAGAGAAGGGTGTGGACGGAGAGAGCTAGGGTTATTTTTTTGGTGGGGAGAAGGAAGGAGATTTACGCGAGAGCGCTTTCTCTCTATGGGCTCTCTTTCTCTCTTCGTTTTTTCTTGTCATTCCATTCCTTTTGAAGATTTGTTTTTTTCTTTGAGATTTTTTTATCCTATTCTTATTGTTCTTTCTTTTGTTGGGCTTAAAGGATACAAAGGGAAGAACACTAGATCTAGCCCATCATTTTGAGATATAGTTTCTGCAATGAGAAAATCGAGCCCAGTGTAGGAATTTGAGGTGCTTGCTCAGGTGTTAGGTTGCATGTTTTGGTTTTGGGTTATAATCTAGAAAGAGATTGAGATGCATCACTTCGGTATAAACTAAGTGTTCAAAATTAAATTGAGAGAGGTTTGTTTTCATGTACGAAAAAATACTGCAAAGATGAATTAATAATATTCAATTCAATGCCTGTTATGAAATAAATTTAAAGGAGTTGATTATACAATGCAGTAAGTCTACAATTCTCATGAATATTATGAATCAATGTTATAAAAAGTGGTTAAGTTTTAATTCTTAATCAAAATTAATTTTTTTTAATGCAACAAAAAAAACATCAAGGTTATAAAGAATTATTACACATTGTTATTACATCTTGCTTGGCAGGTAAACCTTAAAACTTTTTTATCCGACTATTTATTTAATCTAATTTTAAAACTAAACCGTGTGGAAATTACTCTGATATAAGGATGAAATTGACATAAAAAAGGTCTAAACCTGACTCTTTGTCTAGCCTTGGTTTAAAAATAAATCATGTGAGAGTAACTCTGACGTGATCTAATTAATATGGTCAATCCAAAAATAACCCGAATAATTATTAAAAAAAATTAAGAATGAAATTGGAGAAAAAAAAGATGAAATTGAATGAAAATAAGGGGGGAATTGGAAGAAAAAAAAAAAGTAAAAGGGTTGAATTGATAGAACAAAATCTCTATAAAATCTCGGTTTATTTAAGAAAAAAAAAATAAGGATCCGAGGGTAATGTTCTTTTCCGATAAGAAACAAACAAAGAAATGCATATAGATTTTAGGACATGTTCTGGACAGGTTCATAATGGATAAGTGCAAGGCTAT
>Ga0307517_10013231_pt1 | contig 11232 bp, 6 predicted proteins | sample 23_EM_MG_FD_194515 | JGI IMG/M metagenome (GOLD analysis project Ga0307517, IMG submission 194515) | Populus trichocarpa ectomycorrhiza microbial communities from riparian zone in the Pacific Northwest, United States - 23_EM | ecosystem: Host-associated > Plants > Roots > Unclassified | place... | reverse complement strand
TATATATATATATATAAATAATATCATCGGATATGGATCACATTTTTATCTCATAATTATTTTTTTTATTCTACTAAGAAGCATGTTAGCAATGCATTAACGTTTTTCACATTTAATTTTTTTTTTTATCCGACCCAGAAAGCGGTGCGGAACAGGTATGTAGTTGCTTCGAAGTTCACAAGGCCATGGAATATTTGGCCAGCCCCATTTTTTGCCCATGATTCCTCACCTCTTTCCATCCATCCTGTTTAATTAATTTTTCATTTCACGGGGCTGAAATGTGCTGCTGTTCATTATCTACTCTATTTTTTCTCTGGTCACAACTGTGAAGCAAAGCAACCATATCATATAGCCTTTTTGACTTTTTGCGCAAGCGCTTTTCAATTAACCCTATACCATCCATCCCCCATATTCGACTGCGTCCATCTTTGTCCCACCCCTCTTACTGAATACTGAACATGATTGGTAGTTAAACTCTATCTTTCATGTCTCTTTTTTAATTGGAAGCGGTAGCTAGCACAATAATCTTATTTTTTGTTCAATAATTGCTCCTTGCTAGGCGACACCATAGAATAGAACAGAGAAAAGGGATAAAAAACATCGCCACACTGGGATCTTGTCAATTGTAAAGCTCACCCGCCTATGGCATATGCCACCTTCAAGCTTCATATTTTCCTTTAGGAATCAACCACTCCATTTATAGTGGTATGAAAAAAAGAACAAGGTCAATAAATATAGTAGGTATTTGTCTTAATTCCTTCAGATGAGTTACCAGCCAAAAAGCATGCCAAGATGGCGATGATGGATACAGGAGCTCTAAAAGGAAGAAATGCCATTGAAGAAGTGGGGTTTGAGGGGAGGGTTCTCTGTTCCCTCCATTTGTTCCTCAACGTGCTATTCCTTTCCACGAAAGAAGTCTTTAATTAGGAAGGCGCAATTCTACGTCGATGTGGGCCTTCTTCCCTGCCAGTTTTTCTCCATAAAAAAAAAAAATTGTATAAGTGCGTAAGTAAATACAAAAAAATCCATCACAGAGAAAATATCAGTAAATAACTACAACAAGACAAGGTACAATGGGGTGTTACTGTTCAATATTGAAAAGGGAAGAGAGAGGTTGGTGGCAATTACAAAAGTGAAACCAAACAACTGTCTGTTGCACTGGCCTGTTACACATGATTTGGCCAGAGAAAAGGTAACGCTAGAAACAGGGAAAAAGTAAAAGGGAGGTTGCAAGGTAATTATAGGCACGAAAAGAAATCCAGACCCCAATGTTGTTTCTTTCTCTCTCTCCTACAGTCACATGTCTTCTTTTTTTTTAGCCCAAAGTGAAAAGCTTTGCTTGAATATACAAAACAAACAAAGAAAAACCCAAATCCTAAGGCAGGCCAAGCCACACTCTTTTCTCTCTTTGTTCTCTCCTCTCTTCTTAATTTTTCTTATCCATCTCCTTCAATTCCATGACCTTAGGCCATGAATGATTGAGTGAACTAGACAAAGGTTTCCTCCCTGTCTATTGACTCTATCCCTCTTCACCACCCAGCACACCATACTAGTCATATCTCCAACCTCCAGCTCCTTTTCTGGTGTCCTTTTCTCTCCGCATTTCCTCTCCTTGTTTGGCTAGACTCATGAGAATGATGGCCATGTGTTAACCTTTGCTCTGGTTGGTAATGCAGTGGAATGAGAGATTTTAAAGTAGCCTTTTTTACTAGGAGAATGAGGGAAAGTGAAAGAAAATAAGCAAAACTTAAGCCGCCACTCCTGCTTTCCCATTCATTTTTACTCTTTTATCTTGAATACATATTTTTTTGTGTTGGGCTGCTTCATTTGGCTAGAAAATGAGAAAGCATGGATGGCAACTTCCTTATCACCCTCTTCAGGTACTTATTTATTATTATTATTATTTCTTTTTATTGTGTTATTTTTCAGTGTTCTGCATCTTTATTGGTTGAAAGTTTTGATCTTGAGTGGTCGATGTGAAGGTGGTGGCTGTTGCTGTATTTCTGGCACTGGGGTTTGCTTTTTATGTGTTCTTTGCTCCTTTTGTGGGGAAGAAGTTATTTCAATACATAGCGATGGGAATCTACACTCCTCTTGTAAGCGAATTCACACTTTTCCGTATAGTATTTTTTTTTCTCCTTGCATATTTTTTAATGTGTACTTTCATTATTTTTAGCGGGTTTAACAACCGAGATCTGTTTTCCTCTTCTTGGTTCAAAAGCTCCTAGCTTTATTTTCTCTAATTCGATTTACTTGTGTGTTTCTGTTTTCAGGGATTCTTCTATCTATAGATCCTTTCGAACATACTGTCACTTTAGTTGATAAATGTGATTGAGTTGATTGTTGTCTGGTCCCTGTGTTTGTTACCTAAAACCATAACAAATGAACTACAAATTTGATCCCCTAAAGATCAAAATTCTGGCACTAGTTGGAACAAAAACACTGTGCCATTTGTTTCTCTGTGAATGCTAGCCCTTGGCATATGCCTGTGTTAACAAATCGGGGATATTTGATACAGTATGCTATTAATTGTGGTCTTCCAGTGAAAGCAGTATAAAGCCAGTCCTTGCAATTTTCTATTTAGACTGTAATTGCTTAATCACTGCTCTCTCTCTCTCTCTCTCCCTCCCTTTTTTATTTGTGGATTTTCACAAACTGTCAAAACCCCTCCAAAGCATGCATTTTTTTAAGAAGAGAGTCAAAAGACTTTCTGGATTAACATGGAACTCAAAATAACCATTAATTAATTTCAGTATTCTACCCTTTCATGGTCTTGGGAATCCATGAAAACATATCACCATTATGTCACTTGCAGAATATGAATGGTGTCTATGTATAACAAATGTTTTATTGCTAAGTACTGAATAGACAGCTAACAAGCTTTCTATTCCGCCAACACACATAGGGGTGATGATACTGAAAGCAGTTAATTTCCAAAATACAGAATTGGGTTAGATTTTATTAGTGCATGCTATGCATTTTCAGGCTACCTAATTCCGTGTTTAACAATCAACTTCTCTTACATGATTCGCTGTATGCCTTTGGATTGAGATATTTCCGACTGATTAAATTCTGGATGAGAAGTTAATAGGTAGTAGCTATGGCATCAATATATTTATATCTGACATGCTAGCCCATGCTAGTCAAATAGATATCCTTGGACCTGGTGATATATTCGAAACACTTTACATTTGGCTGTTAATTTGGTCTCTAAACGATAATTCATTTGCCAGAGGAAAAAAATAGTAGGCTTATATTTCGGTCATGCTATGGTTCTAAATTTCATTTGAGCAAATCATGACATGAGTCAGCCATTTTAAGCATAGAAATTGCATCTTCTAGTCTTGTTTATTAGTGACAACTAATACAGGTAAATGTAAATGCAACATACATGTACTTCACAACCACTGTTTCTTATGCTGGTTTCATTAGATGTGTGCTCTCCGCTTCTCCTCTAGTTGGCACTTTAATAACTGCTCCTCTGCTTTTCAGATTACCTGTGCCTTTGGTCTATATATTTGGTGTGCAGCTGCTGATCCTGCGGACCCTGGAGTGTTTAGATCCAAAAAGTATCTCAAGATTCCAGACAGTGAAAAGCATAACCCACAGAAGGATTCAAAACTCGGTGGAGGGTCAACTTCATCAATACATGATGCAAATGCTTCTACAGTTGTAGGAAATTCTCTGGAAAAAGAGGTGGTGGGTGCAGAATCAACTAAGAAAGAGCCCAAGACTCAAATTGATAAGGTGTCATCAGGGAATTCATCTTGTTTCCAGTGGGTTTTCTTTCCTTGTGCTTTTATATGTAATCACTGCAGTTCGAGTGATGAATCTTCTGAGCTACAGATGAGCGAAGATGGCATGTTCTATTGCAGTTTGTGTGAAGTTGAGGTTGGTAGGAGTGCTTGAAGTCAATAGATTTTTCACTTATTTTTAAATTGTCCAGTAGAGTTAATAAATATGCACTGACTTGGTTGAAATGAATAGCTTGACACTCAAGAATTATTGTTCTAATAATGTAAGCATATGCTTGCAATTTTTAAGTATTTCTGAGGATGTTTATTTTTATAGTGAAACCATTTTGATACATTCAACCTGCAAAAAGCTAACAGCCATTACACACATCTTGAGTTCAATCTAAAGTTCAACTGTACTACTTGTGTTTACAGTTCATGAAAGTTTCTGCTTATGAAATTATAATCCTGTCCAGGTTTTCAAGTACAGCAAGCACTGTAGAGTATGTGACAAATGTGTTGATCGTTTTGATCATCACTGCAGGGTATGGGAGGTCTTGTTTTTTGGAAAATTTTCTTTTTCATCTTATAATCCTTATGCTCATTTGGTCCCTGACATTTGCAGTGGCTTAACAACTGCATAGGCAAGAAGAACTACAGACAGTTTTTCACACTTATGGTTTCTGCTCTCCTCCTGGTAAGCCCAAGCCTCCACATTCTGCCTTACCTGGAATCTTCAGATGGTCAGACTGCATCAATAAACTGTAATCCCAGCTTCTGAAGTTCAATAGGATTTTCCATGTCCTAATTCTTAAAATCTTTCCATTCTTCCCTATGCAAGTGTCTTTGTTCCCAATCATGTGAAGCGAACCAAAAAAATTCATCCTGAGTCCATACGATGCTGTTGCCTTCTGTAGTTCATAATTTATCCATGCATGACACAATCCTTTGAAAGCTCTTTCAGTTGAGTCCAAGACAGATGGATATTGTTTTTTTTATTCCATTGGTTACTTTGCTTAATTGCTTGATTATCACGTTCCATTGGCCTCTGGCTTTACTGTTTGTGCTTAAATAGTTTCCCAATGATGTCTGAGATTCTTGAATCATTCCTGGTATTAAACAAGTTTTCACTTCCTGAACTTTCTACCATGATTCCCCCAAGCAGCCTCCCATTACTGAAGATTTCCCAGAGTAAGCGTTTCATTTTCAAGCCATTTTCAATTTAATTGACTATTGACAGGTATATACATGGTTTGTGTACCTTGGGCTTGAGATTGCAGCTTATTCTACAATGGTCGACTGGAATCCTTGTACTTATCTGCTGTTTTCTTGAACGGAGGCGATTCTCTGTTGATATCTCTGTTAAACTGGGAAGCAGTTTCTCTTTGGCCCCCTTTGTTATTGTGGTGGTGAGTGCTCTAATGTTGTTATATGTACCGCTTCATTTCTTTGCAATAAACTAATAGAATGTGTACATTCATGTAGTTGGCCTGCACCATCTTGGCTATGATTGCAACCCTACCTCTTGCCCAGCTTTTCTTCTTTCATATCCTCCTTATAAAAAAGGTAATGATGCCTGTCATTTTATCTTCAAATCGCGCTTTCTGATATTTTTTTATTATTAAATAAAAAAAATATAATATTGATAAAGCTTTTTTTAATTTTTTTTCCTTTTTGTATTTTCTGGGCAGATGAGCCTTGCATTTTTATTTTGGTACCTTTCACTGTTGTTTTGGTCTCATGCAGTTTTATGCCAAGTTGTTAGGTATAATAACATAATTTCTGCACACGTCACAGGGAATCAGCACTTATGATTACATAATAGCTCTAAGGGAGCAGGAACAAGAGCAACAAGGTGTTGATGGCCAGCAGAGTGCGCAAATGTCTCCAGCCAGTTCACTTACTGGATTAAGCAGTGCAAGCTCATTTTCTACTTTTCACCGGGGTGCTTGGTGCACACCACCTCGCCTTTTTCTGGAAGATCAGGTACCTCTCACTAATCAATATTTCTACTAGGTGTATTGTGTGATTGTGAATCTGTATATTATAAGAGGGGCGATAACTTCAGCATGTGTTTTATTTTTTAGATTTTTTCTGCTGTCTTTTTTGAATGCTTTGCACTTAGGCACGAGTTTACACTTTTAACGACACTGCTAAACTTCTTGATGCTACTGTAACATTCCCTGTTCTTTCAGTTTGATGTTGTTCCTCCAGAGACTGGATCTGTCAGCTCATTAGGAAAGAAGACTATTGGAGAAGAACCAATCAAGAAAAAGAACCCGGCGGCAGTAAAGATCAGTCCTTGGACTTTGGCCAGATTAAACGCAGAAGAAGTTTCAAGAGCTGCAGCAGAGGCGAGAAAGAAGTCGAAAATCCTGCAGCCTGTGACAAGAAGGGAACCTCCTTTTGGGCTAGACATGGATAGCAGCTTTGGCAGCAGTGGCCGTCGGATGGTCCCAAGGACTGATAGTAATAGAAGGAGAGCTAGTAAGCGAATACGCATTCCAGCTGACCTACCCATGGAGTCTGCAACTAAGGCTTCAGGTATAGCTCCTGACAAGGGTTTCACTGAGACATCAACAAGCTTGGCTCCTCTCCAGCTTGAGGCCCGTAGCGCTTTCCAAACAAGCCGAGCAATGTCAAACTCAGCTGGGGTTGTTGCTTCTTCTCCTGAGAGCAGTTTAGACTCCCCAGATATCCACCCTTTCCGGGTTTCCTCATCCGGAGAGTCGAGACGTCTCATGGGTCTATCAGTGGGTGGTCCTGTTTCTCACAATTTATTTCCACTTTCAAGGTCTACCAGTGATGGCTATGAAGCTTCTGGCGGGGAAGATAGTGACAGGGTTTCTTCCAGGATTGCTCAAAGGTCTAATAACTGGAGTAACCTTCTCTTCCGTGCTGATCAGGATGAGAGTGTCTTTAGATTGAAAGCATCATCTTCATCCAGCCAGGCACAATAGAAAACTTTGACAATGACTCATTGAAGTTGGGTGTCGCTTTGGTTTCTCCGTGGGGAAAAGTTCAGCATTCTTTCATTTTTGGGCCAAGAAATAACTGGCCACTTACTTCGCCTATTGACTTTGTATTTTGTTTTGGATTCTGGATTCAAGGCCCCAGGAGAAGACATGACACTGCTGCAAAAAGGTCGTTGAACTTTCTTGTTTCTCTTAGCCACACCGAAGCTTCATGCGCTCTCATTGCAACGGTTGGTCCCTGGCTGTTGCATTGGGTACCAAAACTTTGATCTTGTATTGTTTATAATACTTGATTTGTATTCTATTGGAAGGGCTTGTTGGAAATGGACTCTCATGGATGGTTTCTATTGAAGATTTTACTTTTAACATGCACAGACTAACAGTGTATTGTTTCCGGTTCTGTCAATGGATCCAGCAAGGAGGAAAAGCTCACAGTGCCAATTAAAAAACAACTGCAAATGCACCCTAAGTCAATAAGCTTTTCAATCCTTTCCACCTCATTTTCTTGTTTACGCTGGATTGTCTGATCGTCTTGTGTTGGTTCAGGTACAACTTATAAACTACTGATTAATGGGTACCAAATTTAGGTGGAAGGATATGCCAATTACTAATTCATGTATTCCGGTATTAACAATGCCAAAGCTGAGAACTTGCTGCTTCCACTTGCTACTGTGTTACCTCGTCCTGCAGCTTCTTCCATGGCTTTGTTTTTGTGGTTTGGATTTATTTAATTTTTTTTGTTGAAAAATATTAATTTTTTTATGTTTTTGATATGTTGATGTTATTTTTTTTTTTGAAAAAACAACATTTAAATATATTTTTCATTGAAATGACCTTCTGGTGAACCGGCTTTGTTTACTCAACAACCACAAAAATAGCTTTCCAAGGACCGTTTTGTTTGGCTTTGAAAAATTTTGAGCACTAATTATTAATATTTTACGTTTCTAAAAACAAAAAAATGAAAAATGAAAAATGAAAAATGAAAAATGAAAATGATACTAAACAATCCCTCGGCTGTCAAAAACTCTATGAACTGCAGGTCTTATGGCTAGAATTTGCAACACCAGACTTATTCCATGCATGTCACTGCCAGACTGAATAGTAGTATTAGAGTATATGATAGCACTGACATCGTGAGTCCGATAGTACCAGGTGAAGGCATAATATTATAGCTCCATGTGTCTAAAAGAAGAAACTTCATTGCAATCTCTGCGAGCTTTAACTTTCTATGGCACAGATTTGACAAAACTATTTGAATCGGAACAGAGTTAGGGCAATTCAATTTCCAATAAAAAAATCAGGGGACTCAATGAGTTTCTAGGTTTGCACGTACCCTTTTTTTTTTCCAATTCAGATGCTTTAACGATTGGCAAATGACAGCAAGACATCTTAAGATTCAGTTTCAACATTAACTGCAGTCTGTAGTACACCAAAACTAACATACTGCACGATAGTAAATGCAATGATTTATTACGAGAACTGAAACGGCCCACCAACCTCCATGAAAAACTGTCCAAAACTGAATCAAACTGGCTATCTATGTCACTGTCAAGCCACAAGCAAAGACAAACCTAACAAACTCACCTACAATCTCTATTCCTAGCTCCTAACATAAAAAACCTTCCACGTCCAGGCACAGCAGTATTTGGGGGCATAAATCTAACAAATGCCACCACAGATGAAGCTTCAGGAATCAGAAGGTCATAGCAATCAGGAGATAAAATCTAAACTATTTCAATCACCAATCCCACCAATAACAATGCTGCCAATGGTTAACCACTTTACAATTGAAACCACTTAAAAATCCTACATATAGTGAAAAAGCTTTAAGCCACACCTTGTTCCTTAACTGCGTTTGTGATTCGACAAGGCATTGATACATCTGAGTCTCAGGGAAATGATACATACATCTTTCAAGTTTATGTAGATCCAATCTATCAATATCCCACCAGTATGGACCTGTTCATTCTCCATCATAGATTTAGCCAAACCAAATATATGTGAAAAGAAGAGCTGTACTAATATCCATTCATAAGCACCAGCAACTCAAATCTTATTTCAGATGATGGTTCACACAAGTTTCATATTCATTGCAGTATCTACATAGAAGTGAGTTCAAATACACAAGTACAGACTAGGATAAGCTAGAAAAGAACAACCAACAAAACATGTATAGCAAACAAAAGGGATTACGAGGTCGCTAACCTTAGTACTGCATGTCATATATAAGCAACAGAAACAAAATGAGGGGTCTTTCCATCATCAAAAGGCAAGCTAACATAGTCACCAGCAAACTCCTCAGCAATCTCCAAAACAAGCTCTCCGTGCACAGCCTTGCAATCCATGTAAAGAACAGCAAACGCCGCGATATTGTAAAGCTGCAACACCATTTGGAGTGCTGAAGTCACCACAATTCGAACAACAAAAGGCCAAATCTTCCATGCACTATCAATATTACCAACATGCAAACCTTCCCAAGGAAATGAACTGGCAATTACCAACAAGCCAGAGAAAAACCCAAAAAATAAAACCATAGACAAAGCCACTCCCTTCATTCGTTTCATTAAGTAGTCACTCCTTCTCAACGGCTCAAGACCCCAACTTGATTCGGCAACCACAATCACCTGAGCTAAAATCCACTTCAATTGCAAATGAAGCAATACGAAGACCAGAACAACACCAAGAATCACAAGAAAAACAATAAAATAAGGCGAAGAGACATTGATTTCAAATCCAGGAAGCTGAATTCCATTTATAACAAAAAACAACAACAACACAAAAGGGAGAAGGACCCCCAAAAAGATAATTTCAACAAAAGAGCCAGTGATCAAAAGGGGAAAGAAAGAAGTGAAAGCAGATTTGATTGAAGACCAAAGCTTTACAGGTCTACCGTAGAATCCATGAATAACACTGTAGGTGATGGAACCTAGAGCAAAAGTTGAGAAAGTGATGGTAAAGAGTGAAACGAGAAGAGAGAGGATAATGGAATTTGTAGTGAAAAGATTTGATGGGTCATCTTGATAAGATGTACGAGAGAGGAGGGTTTTGGAGCCCCGAGTGGAGAATTGAGAGATGATGTTTTGGATGGCGGGGTAGACAGAAAGAAAGAAAGAAAGAGGGAGGATAAAGAGGACAGAGAGAGCCAAGAAATGGCGGGAGTGAGCGTTTATTATACGTTGTGATTCTGATAACACAGAGCAAAGGTTTGCTGCTGATCCCATGGTGGAGATGAAGGGGGAGGGTGGTCGGGGTGGCGGTCTCGTTTTATGGGACGAAGAGATGTATTTGTTCTGTCTTTTTTTTTTTTGTGTCTGGAGAGACCGAACAGTTAAAAGACGGGAAGTTATTTCCGGTCGTTTACTTTGTTTGTGTGCTGATTACTTGGTCGTTCAGGCTTGAGATTGGAGATTGGAGACAGCAGCACAAACCATTTGATCGCCAAGAATTTTCTTGTTCGTGATATGACGGCTAAAACCAATCAAACTAGATTGGCATCAGGGGACGGGGACGTTTAAGAGTTAATAATTACTATAGAATTTTAAGGGGTCTCCCCCGCTATATATGAAAAAAAAAAAAGAAGGCAATTACTATAGTAATTTGAAGATATTGTAAGTATAAATGGAAAATTTCAAATCTATAACTTGAAGCTGGTAATAGCGATTTTTCCTTGTTCAAGATATCTCGGATTTAAATATAAAAAATATTACTCTTTTTCATAATTTGTTTTGACGGATTCATTGTGAAATACATCCAGATTTCTTATTAAGATTTGACTGCATACAAGCACAGTCAACAAATTAATTTGAATAATGAGTTCATGATGCTATTTCATAATAAAATATTAAGTTATTGGATTGAAGGAATCCACCAATTTTGACATTGATTGTGTGATTGGATAACTCAGTAAAATTTATTTAAGATACACGTCAACTAGAAGGCTTGATTCGTTACAAGAAGTTAACCCATGAAAAGCTACCCTGGAAATAATCCAATTCCTATATCAATGAGGTTGAAGATCCTCTTATGGAGACGAGGCTTTTGCTCAAAATTGATGGGAATGAATGTTCTTGGTTCATCATGTAGCAGTGATGACTAGAAAATCTGCAAAAACAACTTCTGTTGTTATCATTAAAAAGTATAAAGACTCCCATAAATTACCAAACATGTGGAAAGAAATAAGCCTTAGAAACCGTGTTGTTTTTGTAGGGAGATCCAGAAGGTAAGAAGGTCGAAAATTAAGGTTGTCCACTTAGTCAACTTGCATGAAACCGAGAATAAACGAGTCAATTTCACCACCATCTCAGAAGGCTTGCCAGTCATAAACACAGACATAAGACTAAATCTATTTTCAGATCACTGAAGCTTAAGCTATCCGTTTAAGAACCGATGTCAAGGATAGGGTTTATTTTAAGATGCGGAAGATAGGGAACAAACAAGTTTTCCAATTGGATCCTCGACATTAAATTAACAGGAAACGAGGATCCATGTGTCTTGTTTTGATGCCAAGTTTGTCATAAAATAAT
>Ga0307517_10013230_pt1 | contig 11232 bp, 20 predicted proteins | sample 23_EM_MG_FD_194515 | JGI IMG/M metagenome (GOLD analysis project Ga0307517, IMG submission 194515) | Populus trichocarpa ectomycorrhiza microbial communities from riparian zone in the Pacific Northwest, United States - 23_EM | ecosystem: Host-associated > Plants > Roots > Unclassified | place... | reverse complement strand
CCCGGCCCCCCCCCCCCCCCCCCCCCCCCCTTCAGCATGATATAAACGTTATTCGTCTACCCCCCCCCCCCAACAAGACCCCGGTTCCCACGCCTATTCGGAGAAAGCTCTCCGAACTCGGGGCTTTCTCTCGGCCAGGCCACACCGGCTAGCCTTGTTTTCCCTAACTATTTTGTGTTATATGATCTAACATATACCGGCTGCCACAATGGCCAATTGCAGTCTCCGATGTTGACACTCATAGTACTGGCACCAGCATGGATTGCGGCGTTCGATTACATGACTTTGGGGCGTCTTATCAACACGTTTTTACCCTCCAAATCAGCCCTGGGTCTCCGAGCTCGTAGAATAACGCTCATTTTCGTCCTCTTTGACATCTTGTTAGTGGATCCTTTTTTTTTCCTTTTCATTTTTCTCACTTCCCATCCCCACCTCTCACTCACTCACTCACCCTTCCCCGCCACCCCCGTCTTAATCTCCTTTTTTGATGAATATTATATTATATTATATTATTATATTATTTATTCTTGTGCGACCCCGGAGCTGACAACACGGCTTTTCTCCTGCCTTTCCCCCTTCCAGTTCCTTCGTGGTGCAAGGCTCCGGATCGGGATTCCTGGTTTCGTCTGACGGGGACAACTTTCAGATAGGGTCGTACATACTCATTAGCGGGCTGGCGCTGCAAGTGACTGCATTTGGCTTCTTCACCATCACGGCAATCAGGTTTGACATCAAGTACAAGAGGGAGTTTGGGCTTGAAGGAAGAGAGCGGTTCGCTGCGCTGCTATATTGCCTATACGTCAGCTGTGTGTGTATCTTGGTGAGTTTTTTATTTCAGTTTTTTTATTATTTCGTTTTATTTTCTTTCCTCCGGGTTGGTTTGGCTTGCGGGAGATTATCCTCACCCCAGCACCCCTCCCCCGCATGCGGGCCTGCGGAATCGGGTCGGGCTCGGGGTGTGCGGGTGTTTACCTTATTTTCATATATCTCGTTCCTTATTCTTTTTTCTTTTTCTTCTCGATTTCATTGGGGCATGTATCTCCGCACCCCTGCACCCTTCATCACATGGAGTCGCGTCGCAAAATGGCCATCTACGCAACGAGGGTTACCCATTTGTTGTCGATACCGTGTACAATCGACTGGGGTGTTGATGCCAACCTGATGGAAGGTTAAAGTGTCGCGGGGAGGGCGAGGGACGAGTAGGAGGGGTGGGAGGAGTGATGAGCTCGATACTCGTATGAGTTGTTGAAAGTCTCACTCGGCCAATCCAGGCTCTCCGTGTGGTATCCCGTACCCATTGCTTCTCCTCCCCCCATCACATCTCTATTCATCCCCTCCCTCTCCCCCCTTCAGCCACGTTTTAATTTCTATTTTCCCCAATTTTATTTCCTGTTCGTGCATCCTCTTATCGGTCACTCGCTCCCTGCAGCTGAGCCGAAGGGAAGGGAAGCGAAGCGAAAAAACAACAAACCCCCCCCCCTCCTTCCTTTGTAGCACAGCAGCTTTACTGTCACTGAACTGATCTAACCCGAAAAAAACTGTTCAGATCCGCTCGCTCTTCCGAATCGCGGAATTCGCAGAGCATTATCCAGGAACGTTGAGCAAGCATGAGGCATACTTCTACGTGCTGGAAGCAATGCCAATGCTACCAACACTGGTAATGTTCAACTTTTGGCACCCCGGGAGTGTCCTCGTGGGAGAAGGGAGTAGTTTTAGGGAGGAGAAGAGAAATAATACTGTTGCTGCGGGTGATGCTGACGTCTAATGGCATTATGTGGGGGGAGAGGGAGATCTGAAGGGGTAGAGATATGGCGGGTGCGGGGACGGATGGGGTTACGTGCGTTGCGTATGAACAGCGCATTCGTGTTCCCGGGGTGGTGGTGGTGGTGGTTGTTACTTGTGTGTGTGTGTGTGTGTTGTTGAGTTGAGTTGAGTCGACATGACTGAATAAGTGAGTGAGCGAGCGAGTGAATGAACCAAAGAGAGGGATAATAAAAATAAAAAATAAAAAATAGAGAGAGGAAGAGGAGGAGGAGGAGAAAGAGAAGAAAAAGAAATTCGAGACCTGCACCAGTGCAGCAAAGACCAGCTGAGGTTTTTCTTTCCTTCCCTAAATTATTATATTTTCTTTTCTCTTCCCATTCCCTGGTTCGGCACCATAGTTCGCCCTTTCTTTCTTCTGTCCTTCTATCGTTTTTTCATATTTTTCATTTCTCATTTTTTATTATTGTTATGGCCCAGTTCGCCCTACTTTTCCAGCGCGCCTCGATAGACGTGACAAGAGGGGGAAGAGGAGGAGGAGAAGAAGTGGAGATTGAACGTGTAGGAGATGTTATGCAGTAGAATTTTACCTTATTCCTTGCTTCCTTTCTTCTTTCTTTCCTTCGTGTTAGAATTGTAGGTAGCCTAAGATACAGAGAGAGCAGAGATTTTATTCATTATATTCTTTCTTACGCTAACTTAACTCCCTACCTGTCTGCCGGTACCCACCGGTACGAGCTCAGTACCGGTTATATCATATCATATCCTATCATATCATATCATGACCATCAACGAAATCAATCAAGCCTACGGCAAGCGTAGCACGAACGATAACTGCTGTGGAAGCCTGGGTCAGGCACGTACAGTGATCAAGCACAGTGCAGTGCTAGCATAGTAGTGGTGCTGCTGCTGTATCGTGCGGGTACGCTGCAGCACACTCTCACGTACAGTAGGAGGGAGTGATTGTGGTTGTGAAAACAACCTTCCACAACTAGATGAGTCGGTCCAATTTCCCCATCCATTATATTATGATACTGAGCGGAAGTAATTATTTTTTTCCCTTCCTTCCTTCCTCAATCTTTTATTCCGGTGTTTGGTGGTCGAATGGAGAAGGTATGATAATAATATGATATTGTGATAATATGATACTCTGGCACACTACCGGTATATATACAGTTACTTGTATCGTACACCCTGGTTAACACGGTGCGGAGAGAGATTGAAGATGAAAAAGACGGACGGAACCAACCTTCATACCGGTAACCCAAATATCATAACAAATTGGCAAAAAAAAAAAAGGACCTTTTCCCCATTCATCCATTATGCACAATCCTACATTGATTGATACCTAACTTACCTGTTTGTCTCCGTACGTTGCGGGCCAAGTCACGTCTTTTTTTTTTCTTTTCTTTTCTCCCTTCCTCCTCCCCTGTTTCCTCTTCTCTTCTCTCTCTTTTCCCTTATTCCAAATATTATTATTATGCAAAAGCGAGTTGAAGTGAAGAGAAGGAGGAAAGGCCAAAAAAAAAAAAAGTGAAAAAAAGCAATAACCGCCGCCCAACTTACCCACCTACCCACACCTCACACCCACACCTCACACACGACACAGAGACTAAATCATCCCTGGTACCTTTTCATGGACGTTGTGTGGATTGGAGAAAGGGGTCGTGACCTCGAATAGACGCGGGTAAGAAAAAAACTAATGCGCGAGGGGAACCGGGGGTTGGGGGGTGGTGCTGGTTGTGGAGTGTGGGGGGGGGGGGGAGGGGGAAGTTGTGCAACTTTCGTTGCGCGACAACAACCGGAGTTATGGGTGATGGGTTTTGGAAGGGGGGGTGTGTGTGTGTGTGAATGAATGGGTGAGGGGAGGTATTTTTTTTCTCCCCGTTTTATTTTGTTTTATGGTATGATGATTATTAAAGTACAGTAATGTATTTTTTTTATATATCTTTTTTTTCTTTCTTTCCATCGTGGGAGTCCTTAAGTTGAGAGGCATAAAAAAAAAGATGAAAAAATAATAACACCACAGCAGAGAATCTGATGATGATGATGATGATACTTGTAATAATAATGATAATAATTAATACAATAAATAACAACAACAACAGCAATGCGCGATGGTGGTAGGGGCGTACGAAGGATTTGTCCCGATAATTAGAAAAGAAAAAAAAAATGAAATCGGGAGGACTCTGCTACGATAAGTCATGCCTCGGACAAAAACGGTCATATATTTCTTTTCTTCTTCTGGTCTCTGCCCGAGTAATTAGTCATTATCTTGGTTTAATTTGTGAAGTGCACCTTGCTTGAGTATGTAAAACATGATGCTCCATTCTTCCAAGCTCCAACAAAACATTAAGGAAGCTAAAAATTCTCAATTAGAACAATCCTTTAAAACTATGGATTGAGCTTCTCTGTCTTCGTTGTTTTGCTCATGTTGCTCTGCGGCGAAGCAAGGGATCTGGTTCAAGGTGTCTTCTCTCTAAAGTCACTAAGGAAACTTCCTGAAAAAGGATTGAAACTGCCTGATTAAGCAATTCTTCACATCATTTAATCTTCACCAGTGGAGACCCCACCATGTTTTTACCCTCTTATAAAACCCAAGCAGTTGGACATTTGTTCAAACACTTCCTCATGAATCCCCCCAGTATAAACCACTTTATCACTTTTTTTTCACACTGGTCATGGTTGTACTCGATGGGTGATTGCAACATAAGATTAACATAATCTCAGAGGTCCAAGCTCATGTTTCTCACTTTTTTTTTTCCTACCGGCACTAATCCTTCGTACCGGTATGCCCTGCCGTGGCTATCATAAACCAGAGCAATAAATGAGATAAAAATCAGAAAGAAATACCGATCCCTTAAGCGAGTGAATGTCCCCCCCCCTCTGCGCACGACCGAAACTCTCGCAATTGTGCAGGGGTTTAGCTTACTTGGGGAATTGTACCTACTGTAACAATCTTCACCATCATTGGTTTTTTTTTCTTTCCTTCCTTTTCCTCCTCCCTTCCTTCTCCATGGTGATGGTGGTGATTGATTGATTGATTGGCTAATTACTCGAGTACTTGGTGAAATAAGATTCAAGTCCTTTTCGTCTCCTCATTTCCTGCCTAGGTAGTTTTCATTTTTATTTTTAATTGCACATTACCCACCTTACCCACCATACAATTTCCTCCTCCTTGGGGATGGATACGGTAGTGTTACCTATAGAGTTTATCGCACATAACGATTTCAGTTCATACTTCACCTAACCCCCCCCTTCTTCTTCCTCTTCCCATACGCTGGGTTACTGTACTTTACTGCACTGGCTACACGATACGATAGACTACGCTACTTACCTCACTATCCGCCTTTTTTATTTTTTATTTTAAACTTCGTCTTCAGCACACCCACACCCACTCTTTTTTTTCTTTTTTTTACTTCTTTTTTTTTACATCATTTCTTTTCTTTTGGGGAAAGGAAAGGGAAGGAAAAAGGTAGGGGAAAGAGAAAAAAAAAAAAAGAACACCACCACCACCACCAATTTCTACTTTTTTTTTTTCTCTCTTCCCCATAATCTTATTAAACTTGAAGGAAGGTGGAAGGAAAGTGAGTGTTACTTTTTTTTTTTTTTTTTTTTTTTCCTCTCTCTTCTCATTCTTCATTCCCACAACATATTTTCAACCGCAAACGCTCCATCCATTTAATCCTCTTATTTACTTATTTTCTTCTTTCCTTCCTTCCTTGTTTTTCTATTTTATTTTTTTCCTTTTCACCTGTCTGAGCAAGTGTGCATAAAGGAAACAAATACATCTACATATCAATTGCCTCCCTCCCCACCTCTTTCCTCGTCCCTTCCCTTTTTTTTTCTTTCTCTCTTTCTTTCCCCTTCTCTTTCTCTCTCTTCCATTCCCTTCCGGAGGGCATTGTTCACCTTTGCGCTATTTCTACCAACCCTACTTGGCCATTCGGCGGAAGAAGCGGTTATAGACGTTTGCATGGCTCGCGACAAGGCAGGGTCTCCTTGGAGTGACGCAGAGAAGGTAAGGGACTTTTTTTCTTTTTTCCCTTCTTTCCCCACTACTCCCTTCCACCTCGCCCTTTTTGGATTGTTTGCTTTGATGCGCGTGCTGTGTTGAGAGTTGGACTAATGCGAGTGATGGTGATTGATAGCTACAACTTCTGTTAGAAATCGCGAAACAGAACACGAATCCTAACTGGCGCATCATCGAAGTCCCTGCAGGTGTTTCCTCCTTCTGGCTTTCGTTCGTCTCCTCATCTCCGCTTTCATCATCTCCTCCTCCATTCTCGCCCAGTTTGTTTGTCTGAGGCTGGTCAGGCGGGATTGGAGGAGAATGAAGAAGATGATGCGGGGAATAGATCCTCGTTTCTACATGGAAGGAATTCAAAAGAAAAGCTAATCAAGTTTGCTCTGAAAAAACAGGACGGACAAAATCTCAAGCACAAGCAATCTTCACGTCAATGAAATCGCACAATGCCTCCCCGCCTCCGCCGGGTAGCAAAAAGCGTGTGAGGGAGGAACTAGGGTACGAGCAGATGGGTGTCCCAAGTGTGGGACAAAGCAGCACTGCCGCGATGATGCCCATACCCATAACCAAGCGAAAGCGCGGTCGCCCCACCAAGGCCGAGACCGAAGCTCGAAAGGCGGCGGAGGCAAGAGGGGAAATACTGCCCAAGCCGAAACCTTACGTTCCCAAGACCACAAGCAACGTGATCATTGGCCCCGACGGCCAGATCAGGAGAAGGAGAGGAAGGCCTACGAAAGCCGAAACTGAGGCCAGGAAGGCGCAGGAAAGGGAGTTGAAGAAGAAGCAGGGCGGCGGCGAGGATGGCGAAGATGATGACAAGATGAGGCAGCAATCGGGACAGAGCGAACCGAGTGAGTTGGCCGATGACGATGATGACGATATAGAGGATGATGAATGATTGCTTCGGGGAAAAACGGGTAGGAAAGGGAATGAAAAAAATCGAACCAACCAAAAAAATAAAAAATAAAAAACACTAGAGGAAATGGGGTTCCTATCATTCCCTGTCGAATCTCCTTACGCGCTATTATTCGATATTGATGTGGATGGAGGGATAGGGGGTGGGGAAAACATCGGATGAACTGCATGAAAAGAAATGTTTGAAATGGCAAGAGAAAAATATATGGGTCGACTTGTTTTTCCCATCTTCAGCAATTACCACCCACTCATAGATAGATAATCTGAGTGGATGTGTGCAACGGGGCATGCTGGGGAAATGTTTACAATCGCGCAATTACGGTCAAGGGAGTTTTTTTTTCTTTCTAATCTTCGTTTTTGTCCCGATTTATTTGCTTTTTGTTTTTGTCTCTTAATTATGTATTCTACCAGGGGGGGATTCGTGATTTGATGTTTTGTTATACTGTTCTCTTTCCCCAATGAGCGGGAAGATATTTCCTCTCTCCAACTTATTCATATGCCGGAGGAGGGAAAGCAGGATTGGGTTGGCCTTTTGTCATTACTGTTGTCGTTTTTCATCCCTTTCAGTAGTTCAGGATAGGTTTTATTGATATTGCCTTTATTTTGTTCTCGACAATGTTTTCTTATCGCACGGGGTATAAGTTAGTTTAGTTGATTAGCTAGTTACTAGCACTTTCTGTCTATCCGTCTGTTTGTCCGTTCCCGCTGGGGAGGAGAGGAGAGAGGGTCGGGTTGGCTGCTCTGCTTTTGTCCCATTTCCTAAAACTTCATCTCCAGCTTTCAGAGCTTTCTTTCCTCTCTAGCCAAAGAACAAACGAAGACTATTGTACTTTTGAGTGAGATTGGGGACTCACGGCTTCGCTGCTTGCTCCGTCCTCTTTTTTCTCCCCCTTTTCCCGTCTGCTTCTCCATTTCTCTATTCATCTCTCCTCACTTCGGCCTCATGAGATATTAATTGACTTCACTTCACTATTGGCTCGATTCGCTGAGGAACGATTGGTTGGAGGGGCAGACCACTGGGTGGCTTTTTATGATCCACTCGTGTTTGCGCTGCTCCTAGTGCGCTCCTGCAGGTGTTTTATACGAAGAAACGCGCTTTGTTCCTTTTTGCACACGCGTGCGCGCTCACGCGTGTGTGTATGTATTGTGGTTATAATAATATTGCCCTTGGTGGCCACTGTTGGTGCGGGTATTCTAGACATTACATACTGCACTTTATGATAGTTAAGTTAGTTAGTTGATACGATATCTTTATAATAGCCTGATGAGAATGATATATATGTTTTTTTTTTCAGAGTTCCTGCGCTAAGGAGTGGATGCGGTGTTCCATGGGCATCGGCTTGATTCAGGTATGATAGATGGGTAATATAATTTAGCCAGATCGGTGATGCAGTATTAATCACCTATTTTTGTATCATAAGTGGGGCATCAGGGCAGGCAGTGCTTTTCAAGCTACTATATCATTGACCACTTTCTTCCAACCTTCCGATCTCCCCCCAACCTCCCCAGCCTCCCCCAGCCTCCCCCTCCCCCAACCTATCGGGTTTCCCGCGATAGGTGCAATTGGATAGCGAGTATCTCCCGATATCATTATACATGTTCGACAAGACCTCTCCTCTCATTCCTACGGTATCAGCAGACCGGCCTAACTTGTCACTTGCCAGTATGCTACTCCCTCCCTTCCCATCATTCATATTCAACCTACCTAGTGCCATATTATAGTACTTCGCGCAAGCATGCATCAACCATCCATCCATCCAGTCTTGGCTTCAATAGGCATTCGAATTCCTATCCTCCCCTTTGCTCCCTTCCCTCATCCTTCCTTCCTTCCTTCCTTCCTTCCTTCACCCACAATCATTATCATAATTTAGTTCCCCCTCCCTCCGCCTCCCCTCCCGATCCCCATGATATGGTATCACCCCCCCACCCAGAAGCGGTTGCGACACCCCGCCCGGGATTCAATGTTTGGATATCGGCCCGGGTGTTCGGTACGAATAATAGTATCGTACGGGACCTGAGGGGATGATTTTCTAGCACCTGTGGGGGGACGGGAGGTCAAGCTACATGTCACTTTTTTACTTTCCTTCTTTCCTTCTCTCTTTGTTTCATTGTTCCATCGTTCGGAGACCGGCGGTGGGGTGATTATCCATGGAATGGAATGAACGGACGAAAGAATGAAAGAAATGAATTAATGGGGGGGGATTAATGGGGGGAAGTTTTGTCTTTCTTTTTGATTGGATGATGGGAGTTTTTAATTATTTCCCATTTTCATCCACGTACCGTACAGTATACACTACAGTTACCGTACTCTACTCATCGAACTCTGCTCGAGTGAGTGCTCGTACCGTGCGCGGCGTAACACACACCCCTCGCCTTCGGTAATTCGAAACCAAACCCTCGGTACCATCACTACTTCCCCCACCACCACCACCACCACCAACCACCCCACCCCACTCTGGAAAAACAGCAGAAACCGAGCGATGGGGAAAAAAAGGGGAGCGAAACTAAACTAAACCAAAACAAACCTGAACTATTGCAAACCGAAGGGGGGGGAAATAATAATAGTAGTAATAATAATAGTAATAATAATAATAATAATAATAATAATAATAACAGCGATAACAATAATCCACCGATCGACGGTGAAGTCTGGTTTTGCGCCGTCCTGTTCGTTACCGGTTACTAGAAACCCCCTTCCTTCCTTCATGGCACGGAATAATTAGCACACCACACCACACCACGACAAAACACCATTTACGCGGGGGAGTTTTTTTTTTTTAAAAAAAAAAAGAAGAAACGAAACGAAACGAACCTCCCAGTTATTAATTAATAAAGATGAAAACAACCCCTTCCCTTCCTTTCGAAGAATATGTGCTTAGCGACCCCAACCCCCCAAGTTATACTCGACTAGCATAAGCAAAGTCACCGCAATGTCATTCCCTCCCTCCCTCCCTCCCTCCCGCCACCCCCTCGCGCCCAAAAAAAGTTTTCCTTTCCTTTCCTTTCTTTTTTTCCCTTCCTTCCTTCCTTCCTTCCTTCCTTCATTCCTTCTTCCTTTCTTTCCTTCTTTCCGCCTGCTCGCACGACATTACACTGCGGGGCGGGAGAATTGGCGAGATGCGGGTGTGGGAGGGAAGGGAAGGGAAGGGAAGGGAAGGGAAGGGAGTGGTATCATATGTAGTGGTTGCCATGGTCGGGGTTGTCTGCGAGGGTGTAGGGTTGTGCTGCTGGGCTAGTGCTTGCTAATTTAGTGGGCACATACTGTGCTGGATTGTACTCTCATGCCTGGGCGGGTTGGGTTGGGGTTATCCGGGTGTTCATGGGATGTCACTCGCGGGGGGGGGGAGGATGTCGTGGATTGTGGGTGGGTCCTGTTGACTATAATACAGTATGATACTTGCCGCACTGCGTGCACTACGCTCGTGAAGGGAACGTCGGAGCTGGAGGGATGGATGGATGGATGGACACACTGATGTGCTGTACGATGCTGCGCAGGCAACATATCGTGCGTGCTGTACACGTCGCTTATCGGTATGAGTAGGAGGGAAGGAATGAATGTGAGGCACATGTATTATAAGAAAGAGAATGGGGAAGTAATAATAATAATGGTAATAACACTACTGCTCCCCTTCTATCAACACTGTTTCCACTCTCACTTTTACCTCCCTTCTTCTTCCTCATTGGTCCCCTCCACCACCTTCCACAATGAGGCTCAAACACTCGAGTGATATCCCATGACTACAAGCACAAGACCCAGCGGGGGTTTCAAACTTCAAGGCACCATACCATACCCAAGGCGTGCTAAACACAAGACATCACTTAATAGTGGTAACTCCCGCCCACCTCCCATTCTCGCTTGCAATGGATAGACCACGAGAAGAAGAAGAAGAAGAAGAAGAAGAAGAAGAAGAGGAAGAAGAGCTTGTCAGCGTTAGGCACAAGCATTTCCAACGGAAGGGATCCTTCCTGATGATATGGCCAGAGTTTTCTGTTCTGTTATCGGTTTTCGGCGGGTTTTTAGTATATGTGTGTGGTAGATTTTGGCTGAGATAATGCTATCTATTTATCCTTTGTTTTTGTTTTTTCTTTTCTTGATTTTTTGCCCTGTTTTCGGTAGGATGGGGTTAATAAGGTTTAGATTCGTAATCGGGGGAGGGGGGGGTATAAGATCTGAGGTACGTATCGGTGGCGACAGGAATGCTGTTTTCGGTGTTGGGATGTGTGAGTGAGTGGGCTTGGGGAGTGGGGGTTGTCGTTTTGGTTTGGGGTTGTTGATGGGGGTGGTGAAATGTGGGAAGATAGGTATGTTAGGAGGGATGTCGTTGAACTTGAAGGGGGGGGGTATAGTATAGTAATATGTTGGGCGGAGGGTTGGTTCGTTTGGTACAGTACTGTCTATGCTCCGTGATATGCTCACTAGTCTGCTTGAATGAATGAATGAATGAATGTGAGTGAGATGATATCAACAGGATAGGATAATGGGAGGGGGGGGGGGGGGGGTAGTTTTTTGCTAGGGGTGAAAAATGAAA
>Ga0307517_10013228_pt1 | contig 11233 bp, 7 predicted proteins | sample 23_EM_MG_FD_194515 | JGI IMG/M metagenome (GOLD analysis project Ga0307517, IMG submission 194515) | Populus trichocarpa ectomycorrhiza microbial communities from riparian zone in the Pacific Northwest, United States - 23_EM | ecosystem: Host-associated > Plants > Roots > Unclassified | place... | reverse complement strand
AAAAATCAAATAAAAAAACAGAAGCAACCCAAGTTAACTCGATTAACTCGTGATCAAGGATATGAGATCAGGATAACCTTACAGAAAAGAAAGCAAAAAAAAATCACAAAGCCCAAGGCTCAATAACCTATTGCCAACGGATAAAATTGAAAAAAAAAATCAATTCAAAAAAAGTATTTTTAAAAAAACTCGAGTCAACCCAGATTAATAATACTAACATGTGAGTCGAGATATAAGATAAAAATAACCCCACTTAAAAAAAAAAAATCATGGATATTTCCTAGATTATTCATCTATGCTTCAAGAAGATGATTCGCTTACATAAGGTTTCTATATCCGTAACTTTTGACCAGGATATCAAGTTCATGGAACAACTTCTAGAAGAGTTTATGTGGTGAGTTAGGAACTTATTTGATGTTCAGTATTCCTTTACCACTCTCAAACAGAGTGGTGAGTCACAGCCTAGGAAATATACTACATAGTCTATAGACAAAACAAGCCGAAGACAATTTTTCTATACAAGTTTAGGAAGTAGGCTCCTCGGTTGAGCCTATTTGAGATTATTGTTTATCGATAAAATCCATCTAGTGTGCTTGAGTTGGCACCTATTCCTCATGTTGGTTGACTGGGTGTTTAATTTGAAGATATGACATATTACCTTTGTAAGGTGCAAGATCAAGTTAAACAAACAATTTTCACTGCTTACTCATTATAGGTTTCATGTGGAGTGTAACTACTAGCTAGCTTTGGGCGAGAAAGATTGATCCTTCTAAAGTACTACAAGAGATCAATGAAAAGGCCTATCGGTTTCATCTTCCTATTCATATGAAGAGGCCAAGCTTAAGCTCATTACTTAAGTGGAATAATAGTTATTCGATCAATTTGTGTTCAAGAGTCTATATCAACATGAAGATTTACAGAATTTATGGTATGCTTGAATTTTTTATTTTTTTTACGAGTCTAACAGCATATTAAAAGTGAATGTAGAATGGAAATTGGAAAAGGCAAAGTGCTGTGAGCATGGTAGCCCGATGTTCACATAAAGTCAGCAGAGCAACTCAGGCGTGAAATTGAAATTATCCGTAGTTTGCTTCCAATCTTCCCTCTCTTACTCTGTATTGTTGAATTCCCTCACACTAAATCCCAAGCCCTTGCCCCTCTTGCATGTATCATCCCCTATAGTTACTGCTAATGCAGGCCATACTCAGCTTGCAACAGAAAAAAATCAACAGTTGCTTCTAAGAATTTGGTGGGGAGCCAACAATGAGCCAGAAGAATGCTCTCCACCTTATGCACAAACACCGAATGCAGAGCGTATTAATTATACATGGAGCTCAAATTTGAAGTTTGTATTTACTATTGACAAAAATAATAGCTTTACATTAAGTTTAATTTCTCCAAGAATTTCTCCATGTTCCTGCACAACACAAAACTCTACACACAACCTTTTATGAAATAAATAGAAATAAAATCTTATGATTGTATTTCATGACAATTGGCCAAAAAGGCATAGCAAAGGGATTGACAGGCATCACTACTTGGGTATCTGTTTAGTTTGACATGCTGCTGACATGACACGTAAGCGTCTGGTAATCTCTGTGAATGATGGACGGGCCAAGGGATCGGGTGCCCAACACTGCTCCATTAGCAATCTCCATTCAGAGTCACAAAAGCTCGGTACAGGTGGTCTCAGAGTGTTATTAACTATGCCTCCTGCAAAGGAGAGGGTACACAGCAAAACAACAAAGAGACATGTGAATAACAAAGCAATTCCAGTATCAATAAGAAGTTGTGTGACACATTTATCGGCAAACAACAATTTATAGAAGAGGTTACAACCCTCAAACCAATATTCCTAAACTCTTAAAAAAATCTAAAATACAGAAAAAAATTGGATAAAGAACATGGAAGGCCCAAACTTCAGCACCTGCGGAACATATTATCACGCTGTGTGCAATGGTTGATCAAAAGTGTAATACTCTGTGATGTAACAAGAATGTTTCATACATACCTATGATTGCTCCGTAATGCATATTGGCATAAGGCTCTTCACCAGTGAGAATCTCCCATAAGACAATGCCGAAAGAGAACACATCAACCTGCCAATAAGTGAAGAAGCTACAAGCATTAATTGCATAATTACTGTTGTGAATTGACCAGGAGAAACAATATGTCGAAACTCATGTAACAAAGTCTCATGTCCTTTTTATAAGCGTCTTGATAACTTGCCTTGCTTGAAGGGAAAAAAAAAATCATGGTAAACAAAATCTGACAGGGATGTAAATATTCACTTCAGGCAACATGGAAGAAATTTGTTACTTGCCTTTTCAGAAACCTTACTGCTGCTACCATTCAGGAGTTCTGGAGCCATCCATGGAAGAGTTCCCCTTACACCACCAGTAACCAAGGTATTCCTTTTGATTTTTGACAAACCAAAATCACCTACCTGCAAAAACAGAAGCATTTATGTTAAACATTAGATTCGCTAGACCACCTTGCTGCTTGCTAAGTAAATAAGATTTCAGAAATCAGGCTGTTGGATAAGAAACATGTATCATCATAAATGGAACCTACTCAAACAGCAACAGTATCACAGTTACCTTGCAAATAGGTCGTAAAGGATCTTTCAGGTTGACAAGCAAGTTGTCACATTTCAAATCAAAATGCACAATGTTCTTTGAATGCAAATATTCCATTCCAAAAGCTGCATCCATTGCAATAATGAGACGCTTACGATGATCAAGATGCCTAGACATTCATGAAGGTTAGATTAAACAACAACGACGCTAACAGAGAGTGAAATGAAAACAGTACAGCATCCACAAACACATATAGAGATCTTACCTGTCCTTGCTAAGTAGAACATGTCTAAGAGAGCCATTTACCATGAACTCTGCCACAGTGGCAAGTGTTCCTCCGGGCCCATCCTGAACCACTCCATAAAATGCAACTACATTGGGGTGGTGAAGCTTTGAGAGAATTTCAGCTTCACGCCAGAACTCCACGGTCTGAAAAAAATATAAGCACTGTTTATGGATGCAGAATGAGACAAGTATGGAACAGATCCCTATTCTTCTTGATATTCTGGCAGATAGTTTACCATGTTGATCAACTTGCACATAATTGTGTAAAACTCCACTCATGAAAACCACACCCACTCTGTTCACTCACGTGAAAAAGAACCTACCCTTTACCAGGCAGTATGAAAGAAAATTCTCGTTTCTTTCATTTAACTGAAGGTTACTGAAACACTACAGCAGCAGCTGCATCAAGCTAAAAGTTAAGACATTCAAAGTATCTGAGATGGATCGCATTCAAGCCTTCTAATCCAAATTTGATCTTGGACACAAAAAATAAGGTTTAACAACTGCTTTATTATTTCCTTACTTACAAGTCAACCATTTACATGCTTAATTGTTCATAACAAAAAGTCAATAGAATGAAAGTCAGCTCACCAGTCTTTCTTGTTTTACATCTATTCTTAGTCCTAAATAGAATGTAACAATGGAGGGTAATATGTAATGTTTACAGTATTTTTTAGATACAAATGACTTTTCTTGTAAATGAGGATGTACACAAGGCTACTCTAGTCTTGTCCAGTTTGAAATGATCTTATAAGCTCTTATAATCAAGGAATTGACTTGATTATTAGATTATAGTTTATAAGTTCATAAAAGTTTTGAGAAATACAGATGTGCTAATTCTTTGATCCCAGTTAGTAAGAGGGATCTTGAACTAATAAATAGTTCTAGAAACTAAAAAATGAAATATTGGGCAAATTCCAATCGGAAGTCTCATTGATAATCACATGTAAAACTGCCTTATTTACAAAAGTCAACTATTTTCATGCTTAATTTCAATTAAAAAATCAATAGAAAGAACGGAAGCTCACCAATCTTTCTTGTTCCGATGAACGGCCTGTGAAACAGCTCTTTTTTATACGCTTAATAGCAACATCCGTACCCCTCCATTTTCCATGATAAACAGTACCAAAAGTGCCAGACCCCAATTCTTTCAACTCTTCCAAGTCTTCATTTTTTATGATCTGTGATGACAAAAAAATTATACAACTAAAAGAAATCCTCAATGACAGCTCCAATAATAATGAAGAAAGGTAGGGAGTCTTAAAAAAAATAAAAATAAAAAACATCCAATATAATGCATGACTAGCAAGTCACTAGATGTCTCATTATGCATCTATATGTGCAAAAAAGTGAATGAAACAGCAGGAATTCGAGTCCACTAGGTCATTCAAAAAGAATGTCTGGATATGCCAAAGTGATTCCGAGTAAGCATGAGACATCATATTGTTTCATATAGTTTTATTCATAATTTAAACTGCGTAGGACTTCTTGAAATGAGTTTGAAAATGCAGAGCATCACCGTGGAACAAAACACCAAAATTCTCTAGTCAAACATTGCCAGTGTTTAGGTTGCATGTTACTATATCCACTACAGTGAAGAAAGCAGTGTCAGGAGGGAAACACAACCCGTGTTACTTCACATTTGCCACCCCAGAAACAACACCTCCAGTTGGTTGAACTGTCAACCATGGGTCTCACCCTCATGGAGGGGAGTGGGTGGTGTAAAACAGTCCATTTCTCCTTTTCATTTCTTATTGTTTCTGCAAAAGACAACAGAGCAGATTCTAGATACAAGTTTTGCATTTCCCCCTCCTGGAGGGCAGTAGGTGGTGCAAAACAGTCCATTTCTCACTTACAATACTTATTTTCTCCTTTTCATTTCTTATGGTTTCTGCAAAAGACATCAGAGCAGATTCTAGATACAAGTTTTGCATTTTCCAGTCCAACAATGCTTTATCAATACTCTTCTGTTCAACTACAATAGTACCTTGGAAACTAATGAGATTTTCACATGAGAATTTCCAAACAATAATCTAATAAAATGTAAAATGAGTCTGCAACCAACAAAATTTTCAGCTTCTGCACATGGCACAGCCATAGTTTAAGGAAAAATGAAAGAAATTACCTGCAAGGTGCTAATATCAAACTCTCCTGAGGAAAGGTCAACAAGATGTGCACCGGTGTTTCGAATGTCCAACTTCCCACCCTGACAGCATTAAGAAAATCAGAATGTCTGGTGAAATGATAGCAAGAAGGTAAAGACACTTCGATTATCAAACAGATGAAACAAAAAAAAAACTCATCAAAGTACCTCATACTCTGATTCTGGTATTCTAGCATTCACCCCATCCAATTGCGCACTCTCAGTTTCCTTCAGCTCAAAATGACCATAATCTGCATGGGAATCCATGGTGTTCAGCCCAACAACACCAGATGTCTCTTGTTGAACATCTTCCTCAATGTGAGGCAAGGCAACTCCATCAGACCTTAAAGGTGGATAACTATAATCAATGAGCGTCCCTCCTTCATCATTTGTAAGGGAGGATAAGTAACCCAAATGGTCTTGGTCTATAAGGGAAACATCTTTCCTAACAAACTGATCTTGCAATTTCCGAAAGTAAGACCAGTGTTTCGGATCATGATTCTCCATGTTCAAGCTCAAGCCCGCTCCATCAACAATTGGACTGACCACATTCTCATGGATTTTGGCTTGTGAGAAAATATCAGAGAGGATATCAGGACGAAACCGGTCATTTATATCGATTCGTATGTCTTTCTTCTCAAGAGTGCCAACACCAATGCTGGGATCCCCCTCAGATACAGCTCTAACTGGGCTCTCTGTCCATGCCAAAGGCTGCACATTCACCTTAGTGTTGTTCCCATTATTATTGTCAAACTCTGGAGGCCCCAAAGCAGGATCTTCTGGGTGCTTACTGGAAGTTCCCTGACTTGCTGTTGGATGTGTCAACCCAACTGTTTCGTTATCATTGATAGAGAGATCAGTATAGTTGCCTTTAACCTGGAAACCTTCATAATCATCCACTGGATTAAAAACAACACGTCTTGAGTCAGATTTCTGCACATTTGACCCAAGACCTTGAGCAATGCTGGGATTTACTGTACCGATGTTATCAGCAAATTCTTTATACTTCTCAAACTGTGCAAGTCCATCTTCAACAGTCTGAGGTTTTGCATAACACAATTTTGCAGATGGGTGGGACTGGTCAGTCTGGGAAGCCACATTTCCTTCGTGCAACTTATCAATTGATTCTATAAGTGGTTGAGAACAACCAGAACGTGCTTGAGTTATTAGAATCTGAGGATCAGAGGAATCCTCCGATTTTGACAAGCGATTTAATTCTGCCTGCTCCCTGGGAATTCGCTCAGAATGAAAAACCCGATGAGGAGCCACAGATGGTTCGAGGTAGCTAAAATCTGTTGGATCAGCCTCAGAACCCCCATATCCTGGGGCAAATGGATCACCAGATGAGTGAAAATGGTCATCCCCATTATTCTTTATCCCTTCGGTCACAGTTTCAGTGGACATCGAATTCAGTACAGGTTCATGGGGGCTTTTATTATTTTTCATAAGCAGCAGAGGTGATCCTACTTCTGGTGTTGAATTGGCAACCAATACTTCTTCTCTAGAAGTATAATTTGGAATGGAACTATCATATGGATGCAAGGAAACGGTATCATTTTCCACTGCCTGAATTTTAACAGTTTCATTAAGCTTCTGGAATGAATCATCTCGTTTCATTTTCAATTCCTTTATTCTTGCCTCCTTATCCAGAGTTTGAACTTTCTCAGGTTCATTTATTTTGTGTCCTGAGCTCTCTCTTTTCAGTTTTGCATCCTTTACAGATGCTTCTGCATTTTGCACATGAAAGCCATTGTACGGTTTCTCTTCTGCCAAAACCCCCTGTTGAGTTGGATACATGCGGAAAGGCACTCCCATTAGATTTTCCCCAACCATTGCATGGATAGGGAGATGTGAGCCAAAACCATACTGAATTGGGCCCGACAATGGATTGGTCCCCTTTTCATCCATCTGAAGGAAGCTCTCCATAGGTTGCATGGAGGACACTGGATGCTGGCTGGCATCTCCATGATGCATCTTCTGGCCATGGTAAGGCTGTGAATTAGATTCATGGGCACTAGATGAACTCGTCAGTGCTGGTTGAGAAGATTGGGTTGTTGAAGGCAGCATATTAACAGCTGAAGATGGAGCATTACTTCCAGTTAATTGAGCTGCAACTCCACTGCTGCCCCTCTCAACATTAAGACTGAGTAACTCATCCAAATTGTTCCCTGATGCGCTTACCAGATTAATTGAATTCTTCCTTGAACCCAAGTCCATACCATTTACAGCAACTACATATTGAATCTCAGAATTCTCACCCTCTCCACTTCCCAGGCCAAATTGGGAGTCCTCTAGATCATTGCTAGAAAACAAGAACATCCTAGGCTTCTTTGATCCCCCATCTTCTGATACATTGCATTCTTCCATCATGTTCTGAAGATCCTCATCACAGGATACAGAAACCAAAGCGTCAAGATCTTCACCAGGAAGTTGATATTTTATAGTGTGAGATTCATTGTAAATTGCCAAAGTTTTCTGCATAAGCTCCTGCCAAGAAATATTCTTGCTTATCCGGATAATGCGTGTTTCACCCCCAACATATCTCAGCTTTCCATCACTCGGACGAGGCAAAATTGTACCACCGAAGCTGCAGAGAAACTTCACCTTTGATGATGAACTATCAGAGGCTCCTGAAGATGTATAACCATGAATTCCTCGACTGCTGTCATTTCTTGATGAGGTTCGTGGTACCGGTCGGACAGGATCATAATAACTTTGGTCTTCATGCACAGAAGATCCCTTCCGGTCAAACTCCTGGTTCCGGGCTTTTTCTACTGTGCTTATCGTAGAGATGTCAGGCCCACTTTCCGAACCCGTATGAGATATTCCCAACATGCCCTTTAGTTCCATATAGCTAGTTGTGCTATTAGGATCAACGTAAGCATTTGGAAAGAGCTGTTGCCTGGGGTTCACCCTCTCCCGCATAAATTCAAGAGCGAATTCCTCACCAGTCTGAATGGAGTAATTTAGCACAGGCCTAGCTCCAATTGACATGTTGTAGTCAGGAGGTCGCATGTTAGTATTAATATTAGCTGATGGATCATGAAAAAACCTTTGGTTTACAGACCCCAGCCCTTCATTTCTAGCTTCCATGTTATTATATCGAACTTGTTCATAGTTTTTCTGCTGATCTGTCATGCCTTTTCCCAGATTCCTGTCCATTTGGGTCAACTGCACCAGTAAGGCAAGCCAATAGTGCCATATCAGTACAGAATCGCTTGTATGGGCAACCACAAACTTTGTTTGCAAGATGACATCTTTGCAGGAGAAAACCTGAAATGGGAAATAAGCTCTTGCTAATAAGAACTACTTGGTTAATTAGAAAGCAAAATGCCTAGCATGAGCACTCTTTAGGAAAAGAAAATATTTGGAGCAACAAGACAAAAAATTTCAATCATCTTAAACAGAAACAAACACATGATCAAGAGCTTATTTAGTATCAAATTTCAGTAAGTTTTACAGGAAAGCTCCCCGGTGATGGCAGAGCTGCACAAAGTAACATGAAATAGATAGATCTACTCACTTAAAAAAAAGAAATAAAAGGCATTAATTTACACAAAAAGAATACAAATATGCATGCCTTAGGACAAAGATGGATCTGCTTTAAGAAAAATCGTGTGGAGTTTGAAGGTCATAAGATTAGCAGGTGCTGCATTTCCATGTCCTTAGCAAAGCGGACTTAATATTAAAAACTTGTAATCTCGTTACTTTTGCTTTCTTTTCTTTGTGGCCAAACAAATAGAAAAGTACCAGTTACATTCAAAAATCAAAGTAGCTTCCACTAAATTACTACATCTCATTGTACTATGAATCAATCAAATGTTAAAAACACCACTTAGACAACTCATTACATAATAATCACACACAAAAAAAATGCTTAATTCTAAAATTCCAGATGGACAAAAATACAATCTTTACACGGGAAAAAAAAAGATTGAAAGACAAAAATCATACTTAAACAACTAAGTTATTTAAATCCACTTGAAAAAACCTGATCATAAATAAAAGACTGGACGGTTGCTTTTGAAATTAGGACTAACACAATAATAAACATCAAACCCTAAAAAAAACTAGCAAAATTGAAATCAGACCAAAGAAGTAAACTTTAGACTCTTAAGAACCCTAAACTCAATACAAAAAAAAACCCACATGGAATCCTCACTCAAAAGCCCAAAACTCACACTGATTACACCTCAACTCACCAGAAGAAAAAACAAAACAAATTATAAACTAATCACAACCACAGCTTAACCAAATGAAAAGGATTGAAACTTAGAAGAAAAAAAAAGAGTGGATGAGAAGCGAAGAAATAAGAAGTACCAGAAAATAGAAGCAATGACCGTAAAAGCTTAGGCAGCAGCCAGAGTCAGAGCTCTCTTGCTTTCTCTCTCTTGATTTTATAGCATGTTCTACTTTTTTATTATTATTATTATCAATTGTTTTTGTGCGTGTAGATGTTGCTAGATCTATAAATTTTGTTGGCTTTTTCTAATATTAATTTTGTGATTTTCTTGGGGTTTGGGGCAACTGTGTACTGATGATTTTTATCTTAAAATAAAAAAAGTCGGTATTTGCGGAGAGGTTAATGAAGCCCACGCGTGCGTGTCGACTACGTTTTTTACCACGGAGCCGTGTTTTGCTTAGTTGTGTAGGTCCCACTTAATAGTTAGCTTAGCTGGTGGTTCTCCCTTCAGATTTGGATGTGAGAATTCCAGGAACACCCTTTTCTCCTTTTTCCTTTTTTTAATAAAAACAAACAACAGTATTTTATTTTATTTTATTTTATTTCATTTGTTTTTTCATCCCTTGAAAACGAAAATGAGAAGGGACCTTCTGGCGAAAAATATCCGATTTCTTCGCGATGAAAATGGAGGTTACAAAGGCTATAAATTATTTTTTTATTAAGAAGTATATTAAAATTATTTTTTTTATTTATTTTTTAAATGATTTAAAAATATAAAAAACAAAAAATTCAAAAACATTTTTTTTACCATAAAAACAAGAAAACTCGTAAAATTGGGAGTGGAGGATGAATCCTCTACATGTAATTGATTATCATGCATCTACAGATTCTCAGGTGTTTATCTCTGATGAACAAGCGATCAACCAGTTCAATTTATAACCCAAATTTAATAGTTTTAAACCTAATGAATTTTAAATCGACTAAATGTATATCAATCCTATAATACAAGTAATGTGAAATGTGTATATTTATTTTTATAAAGATTTACATAATTAGCACTTGAATGAATTCTTAAGAACTGAGTTTTTATTTACTTTGTATTTTAGACTTGTTGATTTATTTATTAATTAATTTTTTCATGATTGTTGATTATCTTCGTATAAACATGATTAAATTTAATCTCAATTAAAAATATTATTAATTTATTTTTATTTAATTATTATTATCAAACTATATAAATATCAATATGCGACTGCGTGGCAACATGGTTATCAACTTACCTAACAAAATTTAGTGACATTGATGAGATAATGTTTATCATGTCTTAAGTGTTTTTCTTGGAAAAGTTTAACATGCCGAGCAAATTTTAAAGAAAAAAAATAAAAGAGATCAATAAGTACCTGAATTTCAATAATTAATCTCTTAAAAAAAAGAAATTAAAAAACCAACTTGCCAAAAAGATGTTGTAGACAAAGCCAAGGAGTAAAATATATAGACGATAGTGACACCAGATGATAGATGGCGATAACAAGAAAAAATGTGATGATAAGCAACTGAAGCAGATGAAGAAAAAAAAAGCTACGAGAGATAATTGCATAAATTAAAAAAAAAACATAAAAGGGTTCGACGGACCAAAACTTGATGTTCGTGTGTGTAGGGTGTCAGCTAAAGAAAAGAGAAACTAACCGCTCACCAGTAAAAAAAAAACAAAACCCAACAATAGAAGCTCTCTAAAAAGGTGAAATAAAAAAAAATTTATTTTACCATATTTTTTTTATAAATGCTAAAAAAATCTAAAATATTATTCATTATAATAATGTTTTTTTACTAGTTTTTTTTTAAATCTATATTTTTTAATTTATTTTTTATAAGATTATTTTGGCCTCATAACTCGTATCAAGAGTTTTGGGAGTTTATCTGAGTTGATTTAAGTTATTTTTTTAATTGATTTTTTTTCAATTTCATGCTTTTATATTTGATTGATTGAGAATCGTCCGAGTTGTGTTGAGACCCATCAAGTCATCTGGGTCATTTCAGGTTGTT
>Ga0307517_10013227_pt1 | contig 11234 bp, 7 predicted proteins | sample 23_EM_MG_FD_194515 | JGI IMG/M metagenome (GOLD analysis project Ga0307517, IMG submission 194515) | Populus trichocarpa ectomycorrhiza microbial communities from riparian zone in the Pacific Northwest, United States - 23_EM | ecosystem: Host-associated > Plants > Roots > Unclassified | place... | reverse complement strand
TTTGTCAGAAGAATTTTTATACGAAAAATGTTTTTGTGTGGGTATCTTTTTCTTAAACCAAGTTTCTCATCATTCACCTTTTTTCTTTGGAGGAAAAATGACCAATAAGAGTAGACAACATGAACTGCCCAATTGGATCTTAAGGATCTCATGATGGAATGTTATAAGAAACACATCATCATGATTATTTTTTGAGCGTAGTTATAGTTATTTTTTAAAGTGTTTTTTATTCATAAATATATTAAAATAATATTTTTTTATTTTTAAAAATTATTTTTGATATCAGCACATCAAAATGATCTGAAAACACTAAAAATATATTAATTTAAAACAAAAAAAATAAAAAAATTTTAAATTTTTTCAAAAGCGTTTTTAAAACACAAAAACAAATAGAACTTTAACCAAGCCCAAAAAAGCTAAGCTTCGTGGCCTTAGAATATGAAGTTGAACATATGGATGAAAATAAATAAAAGAAAAGCGATAAAACAGAGAAAGAAGTTAAGCTAAAAAAAGATGCGGTGAATGAAATAGAGGCATTTAATTAAAAAGTCTAAAACCTTAAAAAAAATATTGGTTACTATGAAGATTAAAAGTGAAATGGACTTGTAAACCTATTTAGCTGATATGTTTAAGGTGTTTGAAAAAAATATGTTTGATGAAATTAGATGTCTTTGAACTCATCTTAAGGCTATTGTGTGGTTTTTTGAACTATTGGGTCCGAGTGATGAGCTTATGGCCCAATTATTTCAAAGGATCATTATTGAGGGTGACTTTTAAATGGTCAAACAATTTAAAATCGTGTAAGTTATGTATATATCATATTATATTTAAATATTCTATAAATATATTTATATAATATAAATATATATTTGAGGTTAAGTTTGTACGGGTTTCGAACCGAGTTTAATAGTATTCATATTCTACTTATTATCCATTGAGTTAAAAAAATCTGACTTATTCTAGTTAGGTAGGGTTGATATTTATAAAGTTTGGATTAAATTGTTATTCTTGACTTAAGATTCCGACCGATCTTTCAAACCACTGGGCCCAAGTGGTAAGCTTATGGCCCAACTATTTCAAATGACCATTAATGAGGGCAACTTCAAAATTTAGCAAACCAAGTCATGGTCAAATACACGTGTTGAATTTGTGGAATAATACTACCATGACAACAAACTGGATTTGACTCGTAGAATCCAAGCATAACGAAGATGGAAATATTCTATATATGTTGTTTGATCTAGACTTCCTTCTCTGTAAACAAATACACTCTCATCGTCATTTTACCTAACTTAAAGCCTAGCATGACAAACAATCCACTTCGTATGTTACAGGCTGGATCGTTAATGTTATTGCATACGAGAAAAGACCAATATAACCCTTTTGGGCTTATTATTATTGCCCAGTCCAACCCCCCACTGGATCAAGTCTTGTTATGTTATTGATTTAAACCCACTTATCTGGGTCTCAAACGTGAAAAATAATAAATATCATGATTTTTTTTCCACAAATAAAATACAATAGTGCGGATGTAATTATATAAAACGTTAAGGGCATTTATTTCAAGAAAAAATTAAAAAATCAAAGAAACACGTAAGATATTAATTTACAGATTATGGACAGGACAGCATAACTGTATTTTTGAATCCATATTTTGTCACGCGAAATGAATATTCCCGCAGCAATCATGCATTCCAATCAAAATCAAGAGTACATATGCTGGACGTGAAAAAATCTGTCCACGTGCCTGCCATGTGCATTTACGTGTCCACAACACCACCAAAAGCTGAGGGAAAAGTGAGGCCCACGTACTCATGAAAAGTTTTTAAACGCGGTGAAGGGTGCTGGGACCATGGAACCATGCTGGCAAGCCGGCACGCAACCTGTTCATTTTAGTCCACTGTTAAAGCCGCCTATTTGGAAATTGGATTTTCTAATCTTAGGGAAAACCTCAAGAAAGTCCTCCAACCATGAAATTTATCTCGATTAAGTCCTTAATATATGTTTTTGTATCCATTGGACCCCAAAGTATTAAGAATCTATTCGATATAGCTGCTTTTATATTAAACAAGGTTTAATAGGGATCTAATTGAGATAAAAGTTGGTTTTGTAGCTTAATCGAGATAACTAGCAGGGGACTTTTTTGGGGTTTTGGTTATCAGTTGGTGTTATAGAACCCACGCGCTGAGTAAACGAGTGTGTTACTAAGAGGATTTCAATTATAAATGATGAAAGATATTTTTTCCGTTCCAGCACGGAAAAATCTCTCATCTCTTTAGACCTGATTGAAACCAATTAAGCGCCAAGTAGCCAGCCAAAGCATCCTTTTCCATCTGTGCTCTTCATCGCTGTTCCCTTCCAGTATTAATAATAAATAATATTCAAATAGCCGTAGTGCATTATTATTATTATTATTATAATTATTATTACCCCTCCTTTATCATTTCTTAATTTATAAAAACAAATCTCAAACGAACACCGTCGTCATCATCAATTCTCTCTTTCTCTAGTTGTCGCTCGGCATCTGTTTCCTAGGGTTTCCAAAGAAATGGCTCCTCCTAATGATCCCAAACAAAGCGAAAGCGGTAGCAGTAGCGGTAGCGGTAGCGGTGGTGGCTTCTTCGCTTCGATCGCTTCCAGTTTGTCCAATTTTGGTACCGCCATGACCAGATCAGTCAACGGGTATCCAGATCCGTTTCTTCTTCTTCTTTTTTTTTTTTCCTCCAGTTCTTGATACATGTTGCTCATGGATTTGGATTTGGTTACAAACGATTCATCGCCCGATGTAATTATGTTCTAGTTTAGTGCCTTGGATGTAAACAGGATTTATTGATGATCTGTTTGTTTCCTTATTTGTTTTGCTCGAATTGAAATCAATTTTTTTACTAGTATTTATCAATGATTTTATTATAATATAGCTTTATGAATGATCCATATCAGCGTGATTTATATCTTTGAGATGCGTTTCGAATTTTGATCGTGAAATGATGAGCGGGCTTGGGTTAATTTTAGTTGTGTTAAGCACCTGTCATGCTCAAGCTGGCAGGATTAATATTGAATAGGTTCTGGGAATCACACTTTTTTGCATTTGTCAATATGTTTGGTAAGCCAGGCGGAGGATATTTTTGACAATTTTAACAGTTTCGTGGTTTTGATTGGTTGTTGACAAGCTGTGTTGGTTTTCTTTTCTGCAGTTTAGTGCCATATGAAGGACTGGAAGTCGTCAATCCTGAAGGAGGCACAGAAGATGCTGAAGAGGAAGCAAGTAAGGGAAGATGGAAACAAGAGGTACACTGCTGTTCTTCTGTGTTTTGTGTGTGGTGACGAGCTAAAGTTAGTGCAGGAAGCTGGTTCAATCGAATGAATACGGTTGATGGATTTGAAACACGATACTGGGTCTTTCCGGAACATGTTCTGGACAGCAGTGCATCTAATCAGCTTTGTAGTGCATATGTTCATGCAATTCTGTGCATCTGTAGGATGAGTTCTGACTTCAAATTAGTTTGGGACATCATGATGTTGGCAAGGAAAGAATAAAAGACACATCAGATCAAGACCTGTTTAGCATAGTTTACAATTCTTGATTAGCTTTACAGGGGCGCATGTTCATATTAAATATTATCTTAAATATCAGCTGCACCAACTGACACTCTACATGCTTCCATCAGGGGCAAGGCGTTGATGTTTTAAAATTGAATATAATTTTGAACTGTAGTCCGCCACAATATATTAGATCAGTTTAGCTTGCATGAAGTCAAAGCTCTATTGGCTATATCCTATGGCTCCTCATGCAAAGTTATATGCAATGCGTGTCTGACATAGTAAGATAGAAATGATATTCTTTTAGAAACTCAATTTCTAGTTTCATTGATGCTTAAATGAACCCTCCTGTAGCAAGAAGATGCCTTTTGTATTTGGTGGAATAAAATAATTTAGTATTCTCATACAATAAATCAGAGAAACATGTGCATGTGATTATATTCATCTGTTGTTTTCTTGCTTTTCTCCAGGATCGGGACAGTTATTGGAAGATGATGCAAAAGTATGTAGGATCTGATGTTACATCTATGGTTACACTTCCTGTACTTATTTTCGAGCCAATGTCAATGCTGCAGAAAATGGCAGAGGTTTGCTTTATTAGGCTATTACTTGTTATAATGTTCATCCTATGTAATTTTATGAAGAGACTGATGGCATTGTATGGTCACAGTTGATGGAGTACTCGCACCTGTTAGATCTTGCAGATGAATGCGAGGATCCCTACATGCGTTTGGTGTATAGTGGTATGATCTCCCTCTCCCTCTCCCTCTCCCACTCTCTTACTCTGTCCATGCATTTGTGGTATGAGGCTGATGATGTGGTGATTGCAGCATCATTTTTCATATCTGTATACTATGCCTTTCAACGCACATGGAAGCCGTTTAATCCGATTCTTGGTGAGACTTATGAATTGACAAATCATGGAGACCTTACTTTTATATCAGAACAGGTGAGATACATGTGAAATGTTAGCAGTTAGAGATTTATCTTTTAACCTTTTCTTTGAATGATAGTTGTCAAACTCTACTGCTTTCCTGTCCTTCATTTCTTTGGTCTTTAAGTTGAATTTACGAATATGGTAGCAAATTTTCAACTCATTGTGATACATCTTTTCTCGCAGGTTAGTCATCATCCGCCAATAAGCGCCGGACATGCTGAAAATGAGCATTTTACTTATGATATCACTTCCAAGGTCAAAACTAAATTTTTAGGGAACTCAATCGAGATCTATCCTCTTGGGAGGTAAAAACATCTGTGGTTTTGTAGTCTCCTTTGATATGCTATTCTAGAACTTTGGAATCAGTTTAGTGGATATCTTTATTTTTATTTATTTGTTGCGATTTCGAATGTAAGCTGAAGGGTGAAGGGGCAACATGCAGAAATCTCTATCATAAATAATTTTTTTTTAAAGTAATACAGTTACCTGTGTATTTAACCTCCTTTGACCAGAGGTATGTATCCTGAACTGATGAACTTTCCCCCTTGTGTCCTCTTCTTGCTGTGTGCTGGCATGAGGGTGACATTTAATATCAGTGGATTGTTGGAAAATCATTTGGTTGATGGTGATGTCCAGGGATGTGTTTCCTCTTCTGGAAATAAATTTCAGTTTTCTTCTCTTTTTATTCGTGTATTTCATAAAAAAATATAAATTTTGCTTATGTATTATTAATCTTTCTAAATAAAAAAGAACGGCTCCATTAATTTTCTTAAATAAAAAACAATGGCTTTATTATATTTAGTTTTTGGTTATAAAACTGTACTATCAATTTTTTCAAACTAGAAAACAATGGCTCCTCCTCCTCCTCCTCCTCTTAACAATAGCTTTAATTCAAATTACATAACAATAGTACGAACTAGTGTACCAACCAGTAACTATCTTTTCTGGTTTCTCTCCTTGAATTTTTTTTAATAATATTTCTCCTTGATTTTTTTTTAATTATAAATATTTTCCTAAGGAAACTTATACTAGATGATTCCTTTTGTTTTCTTTTGAACCACCTTTTCACAGAAAGTGGGCTGGGACTTTAACCTCAACTATCACTTGGCTTGGAACTCTAACCATGTATCATAATGTCATGTTTTCCTAGTAAAGCTATGTATTTTTCCTTACCTTTTTTCATTTGGGACAGTCCTTTTGAGATGCTTTGGGTGTGATTATTGTCTATAACTAGTTTTACCAAGAATTTAGTTCTGTAGAACTCTAACCTCAAATATCACTTGGCTTGGAACTCTATTCATGTATCATAATGCCACATAAGATTTTTTCCTAGTGAAGTTGTGTTGTTTTCCTTACCACTTCTCATCTGGGACAGTCCTTTTGAGATGCTTTCAGTGTGATTATTGTCTACAACTACTTTTACCAAGAATTTACTTCTGTAGAAAAATATACAAATGTATATCTAACATTGCAATTTGCATGCAGAACACGTGTGACACTCAAAAGAGATGGTGTAATTCTTGATTTGGTGCCTCCTCTAACGAAAGTGAGTAACTTAATCTTTGGACGAACTTGGATTGATTCACCAGGGGAGATGGTCCTGACAAACATGACAACAGGGGACAAAGTTGTACTGTATTTTCAACCATGTGGCTGGTTTGGGTATGGTTACTTCACCTTTTAGATAGTGCTGGATGCTTCTGCTGGAACATTTATGATTTGTTTGCATGCTAGACTGGGGAAAGCTCTTTTCATATAAGGTTGCTGATCCTTCTAACAAATCCCATGTCCCCCACTTAGTTTACTTCCACCATGGGTGCAGGTGCCTTTTTGAGGCAGCATTTATATATGGTTCTTATTAAGTCCATTTAGTATGGTTGAAATCTTCATCTGGTTATGGTATTCCATTGTTGAATTTTGTGTGTAAATGCTACCATGGAAATTCATTATTTTATTACATGATCATGTATCAACAAACTAAAAGGCCTTTAAATTGTACAGTGTAGTTTTAGGTTGATGAATCTTGTCTAAAAGTTCAATTTCACATTCAATGAGATTATCACTTGCATATTTTAATAATCTCAATCTTTCTATAAATTATTTTTAACTCTAAGAGACTTTTGCAGAGCTGGTCGCTATGAGGTGGATGGATATGTATACAATGCTGCTGAGGAGCCCCAGATATTGATGACAGGGAAATGGAATGGATCAATGAGTTATCAACCCTGTGACATGGAAGGAGAGCCACGTGCAGGCACTGAAATGAAGGAGGTTAGTGTTGTTTTGTCTTTTTCTAATTTTCTAATTAGAAATTTCTATTGGTTATTGTACACCCTTGCTGTTCCCATGTATGACAAGCTTTTTACTTGGGTCCTGTTTATATTTGGTGTAAGACCATGAGTAGCTGATTGATTGTCTTTAGACCATATCTTTCTTTATTGTTATCTCGTAATTAGGTTTACTTAAAGCTGTCTAATGTTTCTTGGTGGTTGACTATTTAGTATACAGAATGTTTTTAATTCTTATGGAAATGGTTTATCTTTGCTTAGGCAAATCCAAAATTGTCTTTGGTTTGATATGTATTCTTGTTTACGAAATTGAATCTTTTAAGTTTTACAGCCTGTGAGCAAATTTTAATGATCTCTCCCTCCCTCTCTTTATTATTAAACAATAATTAAGTTTAATATCAAAATAAAAAAGAATGAGATTTTACTATTTATCTTACAAAGATCTGGATAAAATAGGACATCATCAACACATAAAAGTTAATAATTAAATCCAATGGAGATTCTAGTAAATCACTGGATGTGTCAATTCGCTTAAGGTGTCTGCATATTGCAATTGCTTTTCCTCATTGAAAGTTATCTTCTTCAATTAGTTAGGTTCCTACCAATTTATGATAACCTATAGGTGTTTTATTCCTCAAGTTATTGACCTTTCATGTACTTGCTCTATGCTAACACTTCAAATGCTTAAATTACCTGCCTTGTCAACTTTTATTTTTTACATTTTAAGTGTTTATGAAATCTCATTATCATTTTGACAAATTAATCCATATAGATCTACATTTCATAATAAAAGAAAAAAGACTTGCACATTTCAAACACAGCACCATGTTAAATTTTGTTAATTTTTATTTAAGAGTATACAATCACATATTTGACGTAGTCTATTATTGGCTTAAAGTTTTATAGTTAGGAATAAGAATTTTTTTATCAAATAGTATGTCATTTGGGTTTAAGAGGGACAAATGAAACAGATTTTTAGCTAGTCTTGACTTCATATCAGTATTAAATTATGCTTTGATTAATAATGTTTTCTTGTTGGATTTCTCACCGAGTTCTCAGAATTGTTTAATTAGTGTTTGCTAACAAAATTATTACATGATTATAGTTTTAAAAATTATTTCGTGATTATAGTTTTAAAAATTATTTCATGATTATAGTTTTTAAAAAATGGTTTTTTTTCTCAAATTTAATATGCAGCCTCTGTGATATTAACAACAAAAAAATATCATGAAAAGTAAAAGAATATCACAAAAAAGGGTCCATCTACTCTAATTATCGAAGTTTGCTGTAATTTATACAAAGAATTGAGTTATACCAGTTTAAGGAATAGAAAAGTACTCAATTGAGAAAAAAAAAGCAAAATTATAGTGCCATGAAGAAATGCAAGGGTCCTTAACTAGTATATTTTGGCGCAAAGTTACCCGCCTTTGGCCAAGTTAGCATTATGCCTATTTTAAACATCTGTTGTCACATGTTATAAAAAAATTTGAGGATGTACATGTCAAACCACTTGATTCTAATATTAAAAGGGAATAGCTAGTGGGTGCTCTTAGGGCACTCATTAAGGAGTTGGTTTTGTAGTTAAGTGGTAGTTAATTGCTGTAATAATTTGAGAATTTTGAATTTCAAATTTTATTATAGGTACTCTTGAGTCTTGAATCTGCTTGATTTAGGTAGAACATGGTCCTATTCTACTCACTCTTTTACATCTCTCATAATCCTTCTCTTTTCTTCTTTTTTGGACTTCCTGCAAGTAATAAAAAGGTGCAATTTGTTTAGACTATCTAAACACCCCATCCATTTCTGAACGACTTTAATACTGTGGAATCAATTGATCTTGCCTTTTTATTTTTTGTTCTGGGCAAAAGAAAAGACGGATTTTTCTGTTATGAAACAAGAGAATTGATAGAAGACATAAAGTTCACGTATTTTATTTATAAAAAAATAAATCCAAAGATTAGTAGTGTAAGGGAATTTTTTGCCGAAAAACTGTCATGTTGCTTGCTTTGTCCAAAAAACCTTTTTTTGGAAGTTAGCAGCTACCTGTGTTCTCTTAGTACCATATTTAATGACAAGGGAAGCTCTTGACATGGGAAGATTTTCATCCATCCTTGTTCAAGTTTTTGTAGTTGTTGATAACCTGGATTTTCTTGGACTATAGTTTGTGTATTTGTTTTCTCCAAGAAATTGCTTATTAATTAATTTGTAATTTTTTCAGGAGCTGAAAGGATTTGTGACTTCTATTTAAATATTTAAATCACTTGAATATGCTATATGGTTATTGAATTGTAATTATAGGGTTTCACTATTTCTGGGTTGAGTGATGGCAAGACTTATTTGTTAACTGGGCCCATAGCTCATCATTCTATTATTGCCATTCTTCAGGTATGGAGGGTTGCAGAAGCTCCAAAGAACGATAAATTCCAGTATACTCATTTTGCTCACAAGATCAACAGCTTTGACACTGCTCCAAAGAAGTTACTAGGATCAGATTCCCGTTTACGCCCTGATAGATATGCTCTTGAACACGGTGATATATCCAAGGCTGGCTATGAGAAGAGCAGGTACCATCTCACCCTTTTATGCATGCATGTGTCTTAAACACTAGAAAAATAGGGTTAGTCCATGCCAACAGTTTTGCATGCTAAATTGAATCTAAAAAGGCTTCTCCCCAGGAGAATTCATGGTTACATGGACCATGCTCTTTATTGAGTTCATTCTGGTCGCTGAAAAGGGGAATTAATACTATTATTGTGTTTTACCTTGTTTTTAGTCTGGAGGAGAGACAGAGAGCCGAGAAGCGAAACCGAGAGGTTAAGGGTCACCAGTTTACTCCAAGATGGTTTGACCGAACTGATGAGATTCACCCTACACCTTGGGGTGACTTAGAAGTGTACCAGTACAATGGCAAGTATTCTGAACACCGGGCTGCTATAGATAGTTCAGGTAGCATTGAAGAGACTGACATTAGATCTATGGAATTCAACCCGTGGCAGTTTGAAAATTTGGCAGCTGAATGAGCTTTGCTGAGATAAAGTTACCTGTATCATATTTTTTTCAATTATTTCGTTGTTCGGTATTGTAGTTTTTAATGTTCTTGACAACATTTCAAATTTGACTTGCAGTTTTCACTTTTCATATCTTACTATTTGTTCTTTTTTCCGAGACAAGTTTGAAGTATCTTTTTTCTCAAGATATGAAGGATCAGAGTATTTATTTATTTATTTTTTGGGGGGGTTCTTTATCACGACCAGGGAAGAAATTTCCATGACAGCTCTGAAGAAATATATAGGATGACCAGGATACGTAGCTTCATTGCCTTCAAGGAACGCTCATCTAGCATTATAATCTACTGAATTTTCCCAAGGATAGTTGTGGTTGTTCATTTAAAGTCAGTGATTCTAGCAACACATGCAGGTAAATCATGGCCGTGATTCACACTATGGTTAACAATATCGGAGTTTAACTTGTTTCTACCATGTTTTCTATTTTTTTCCCCTTTTTATTCAGTACCCAATCTCATGTTTCTTTCTATACAACATATTTAATACATATTTTCTTTATAATCTTATTTATTTATTTTGCAGACCACAATAATTTTTTCTTTTATAGCACCATAAGCTTTTTTCTCCCAAACATCTAGGTAGAAGAACTTTTGATTTTAAGTGTACATCAAAACAACAACGCCCCCGCACGCACGCACTAGATATTTGATATTTCTTTTTCAAAAAGACATTTGACATTTTTTTTAAAAAAAACTCTGGATAAACATACTATTTCGATATGCTTCTAAGCATCTAATAAAATAAATCAATAATTATCAATGTAAATAAACAAAAAAATTATTAATAACAGCTAAAAGAGAAACTAAAAAAAATAAAATAGATATAAATTAAGATATTTAATCTCATAAAATGAGACATTCCTCAATTTGTGCCAACAAAACTTTTATTAAAATCAATCAAAGATAATAAAAATAGTAACACATGAAATTGAGTGAATAAAATAAAAGAAAAAAAAATGCAAGGCTAGACATATTAGAAATATTATTTCAAAATAATTATTTTTTTATAACATAAAGCTCATCAACAGAAAAATAAATAAAAATTCAAAAATTAAATACTAAACAAAACATTTTTTTTAAATACTGGGATAAACCAATAAAATTTTTTTGAATGTTATTTTTTTAATAATAAACAATTGTTCTTTGATTTAAAAATTAATTAATCAAAGAGAAAAGTCCAAAGCATTCCTTGTGATTTCGACATTCATAAAAAAAATCAACATGAAAAGACAAAATCGCCCCTAGACCCTTTTCTTATTTTTCTCCGAATATAAGGGTAGAAAGGTCCTTTCACAACCTTGCAAAAAATATAAAGGCATAAACACCCTTGCCCAACAATTGTTTTTTTGAGCTTGAAGGCAAATAAATAATTATACAATTTTGAGAAAATTGAAAAGATGAAAGT
>Ga0307517_10013226_pt1 | contig 11234 bp, 10 predicted proteins | sample 23_EM_MG_FD_194515 | JGI IMG/M metagenome (GOLD analysis project Ga0307517, IMG submission 194515) | Populus trichocarpa ectomycorrhiza microbial communities from riparian zone in the Pacific Northwest, United States - 23_EM | ecosystem: Host-associated > Plants > Roots > Unclassified | place... | reverse complement strand
ACCGCACCGACCGCACCGCCTTCGCGCAGTGCGCCACCGTCACCGGCACGATCGCCGGGCACATCGCGGAGCAGGCAGACGCGCAGCACAAGGCGGCCCACAAGAGCCGCGCGACCCACCGGGCGCACGTGGCCCACGCCGCGAAGGCCGCCAAGGCGAAGGCCAAGGCAAAGGCCAAGGCCAAGGCGCGAGCCAGGGCGAGGGCCGCCCACGCCGCTCACGTCACCCACGCTGCGAAGGCCCACGCCGCGCACGTCACCCACGCTGCGAAGGCCCACGCCGCGCACGCCGCCCACGCCGCGAAGGTGGCCGCCGCCAAGCGGAAGGCGAAGGCGGCGCACGCCTCGCGCTCGCAGGCCCGTACGGCCCTGACGACAGGCACGCGCAGCGCGAGCGGCTGGATGAAGCCGGTCAGCTCCTACGTGTCGACCCCGTACCACGCCACCAGCAGCCTGTGGGCCTCCGGCTACCACACGGGCGCCGACTTCGTCGCCGCGACCGGCACGCCCGTGCGCGCGATCGGACCGGCGACGGTCGTGCAGGCGGGCTGGGGCGGCAGCTACGGCAACAGCGTCATCCTGCGCATGTCGGACGGGATGTACGTGCTGTACGGCCACCTCTCCTCGATCGGCGTCTCGGCCGGCCAGAGCGTGAGCGCGGGCAAGCAGCTCGGCCTGTCGGGCGCGACCGGCAATGTCACCGGACCGCACCTGCACTTCGAGGTGCGCACCACCCAGAACTATGGTTCGGACGTCGACCCTGTCGCGTACCTGCGCAAGCACGGCGTGACGCTCTAGGCGGCTGACGTCCGACGATCCCCCCCACCGCGAAGGCCCCGGTTCCCCCGCCGGGGCCTTCGTGTGTCCAAAAATACTCGCTGAATTTGGGGCTGCCGTCGAAATCCCGGTTGTGCTGGAATAGAGTCGCCGCAGAAACGCCGACGGCTGCGTTACACGGAGATTAATGCGGACGGGGAATGAAGGGACCGGCGATGTGGGATCGGATGTGAACGGGACGGGCGGCGCTGGGCGTCGTATTTCCGCCCAGGCGGTGTGCACGGCGATCCGTGACGACATCATCAGCGGCTTCTATCCGCCGGGCGGCCGGCTGACCGAGGAGCTGCTGGCCAAGCGGTACGGGGTGTCGCGGGTGCCGGTGCGCGAGGCGCTGCGCACGCTGGAGTCCGAGGGGTTCGTACGCACTCGCAGACACGCCGGGGCGTCGGTCGCCGAGCCCTCCGACCAGGAGGCCGCCGACCTGCTGGAGATCAGAGGGCTGCTGGAGCCGCTGGGTGCGGCGCGTGCCGCCCAGCGCCGGACGGAGGCGCACATCAAGGTGCTGCGCGGTCTGGTGAGACTCGGGCAGGAGCGTTCCCTGCAGGGGCAGTTGTCCGATCTGCCCTCGCTGGACAGCTGGTTCCACGAGACGCTGGCCCAGGCCTCGGGCAGTCCCACGCTGGTCGCGCTGCTCACCCAGCTCCGGCACAAGATCGCATGGGTGTACGCGGTCGACTCGCCGGGCCGCGCCGTGGAGTCCTGGGAGGAGCACGGGGCGATCGTGGACGCGGTGGCGCGCGGTGACGCGGAGCGGGCCCGCAAGCTGGCGGCGGGGCACGTGGAGCGCGCGGCCGGGGCCCACCGGCTGCGCCGCACAGGCCGCGCCGGCGCCGTGAGGAACTAGAAACACGGTGTAAACATCCCGCGTTGCCCCGTTTAACAGAAGTGCCGTATACAACTGTAGAGAATTGTGGCAGTGCTATTCGCGTGCGTAATTCCGGTGAGCCCTGCGCGAATCCTGCACGAATACGGCCGCGTAAATCCGGACGGATTTACGCGGCCGTGTCTTTTCGGCGCTCGCCGGGTGGTTTCAGACCGTCTCCGGGAGTTCGTCGAGCCCCTTGGTGACCAGTTCGGCGAGCTGGTCGAGCGCCGCGTCGGCGCCCTCCGCCTCGGAGGCCAGCACGATCTCCTCGCCGCCCTGGGCGCCGAGGCCGAGCACGGCGAGCATGGACGCGGCGTTGGAAGGAGTGCCGCCGGGCTTGGCGATCGTCACGGCGACGCCGAGGGCCATCACCGAGCGGACGAAGATCGAGGCGGGACGTGCGTGCAGGCCCTCCGGCCAGCCGACAGTGACGAGGCGCTCAGCCATGGTGTTGTTGCCCTTCGGGTCGTTCCGGGGTTGTCTAGACCATTCTTCCACGGTCCGGGGTTCGGGGTCCGGTCGCGGGTCGGTCCGTCAGTCATATCGTCGCACTGATCCGGTACGTCCCCTTACGCTGGGCCCATGACCATTCCGCCGTCCTCGCGGCCCTATCCCGTGCACTGGGAGGCGGATGTCGTCCTCCGCGACGGCGGCATCTCCCACGTCCGCCCGATCACCCCGGACGACGCGGACCGCCTGGTCAGCTTCTACGAGCAGGTCTCCGACGAGTCCAAGTACTACCGCTTCTTCGCCCCGTACCCCCGCCTGTCCGCCAAGGACGTGCACCGCTTCACCCACCACGACTACGACGACCGGGTGGGCCTGGCCGCCACCGTCGGCGGCGAGTTCATCGCCACGGTGCGCTACGACCGTACGGAGGAGGGCCAGGCCGAGGTCGCCTTCCTGGTCCAGGACGCGCACCAGGGGCGGGGCGTGGCCTCCGCCCTGATGGAGCACATCGCGGCCGTGGCCCGGGAGCGGGGCATCCGCCGCTTCATCGCCGAGGTGCTGCCCGCCAACCGCAAGATGATCAAGGTCTTCACCGACGCGGGCTACACCCAGCAGCGCAGCTTCACCGACGGCGTCGTACGCCTCGAACTCGACCTGGAACCCACCGACGCCTCCCTCGCCGTCCAGCGGGCCCGCGAGCAGCGGGCGGAGGGGCGGTCCGTGCAGCGGCTGCTCGCGCCCCAGTCCGTGGTCGTGATCGGCGCCGGGCGGCGCCCCGGTGGCGTCGGCCGCACCCTGCTCCGCAACATCGCCGCCGCCGGTTTCACCGGCCGCCTGCACGCCGTCAACCACTCCTTCACCGACGACCAGGGCACCGTCGACGGCGTCCCCGCCTACCGCTCGATCACCGAGATCCCCGAGCCCGTCGACCTCGCCGTCCTCGCGGTGCCCGCCGAGCGGGTCCCCGAGGCCGTCGCCGACTGCGGCGAGCACGGCGTCCAGGGCCTGCTCGTGGTCACCTCCGGCTACGCCGAGTCCGGCGACCCGGCGGGCCGCGAGCGGCAGCGCGCGCTGGTGCGGCAGGCCCGCTCGTACGGCATGCGCGTGATCGGCCCCAACGCGCTCGGCATCCTCAACACCTCGCCCGCCGTACGGCTCAACGCCTCGCTCTCCCCGGAGCTGCCCGTCACCGGGCGGCTCGGCCTGTTCACCCAGTCCGGCGCGATCGGCATCGCCGTGCTCGGCGGACTGCACCGGCGCGGCGCCGGGGTGTCGTCCTTCGTCTCCGCCGGCAACCGCGCCGACGTCTCCGGCAACGACATCCTCCAGTACTGGCACGAGGACCCGGCCACCGACGCCGTCCTGATGTACCTGGAGACCATCGGCAACCCTCGCAAGTTCAACCGCCTGGCCAAGCGCACCGCCGCCGTCAAGCCCGTCGTGGTCGTCAAGGGCGCCCGCCACTCCGGCGCGGTGCCGCCCGGCCAGCTCGTGGCCCCCTCCCGGATCCCCGACAGCACGGTCTCCGCGCTGTTCCGGCAGGCCGGCGTCATCCGGGTCAGCACGGTCACCGAACTGGCCGACGCCGGGCTGCTGCTGTCCTTCCAGCCGCTCCCGGCCGGCGACCGCGTCGCCGTCCTCGGCAACTCCGAGTCCCTCGGCCTGCTCACCTACGACGCCTGCCTGACCGCCGGGCTGGCCCCGGCCGCCCCCCTGGACCTCACCACGGCCGCCACGCCCGGCGACTTCCGTGACGCGCTCACCGCCGCCCTCGCCGACGACGCCTGCGACGCCGTCGTCGTCACCGCCATCCCCCGCGTCGGCTCCGAGGACGCCCCCGACCCCGAGTCCGGCGACGACCCGCTGCTCGCGGAGGCGCTGTGCGAGGCGGCCGCGGCGGCCCGGGAGGCGGGAAAGCCCGTCCTGCTCGTCCACCTCGCCCTGGACCGCATGGGCGACCGGCTCGGCGCCCGCCGCATCCCGGCCTACCCCGCCGCCGAACGGGCCGTACGCGCCCTGGCCGAGGCGAGCGCGTACGCCAGGTGGCGCCGCGAGTCCGCCACCCCCGGCAAGGTGCCCGACTTCGAGGACACCCAGGAGGGCGCCGCCCGCCACGACGTCGCCCGCCTGCTGGCGGACGCCGGCGACGACCGGATCACCCTGGACGACGATGCCGCCGCCGCCCTCCTGGCCCGCTACGGCATCCCCGTCCGCCGCTGCCTCCCCGCCCCCGACACCGACGCCGCCCTCTCCGCCGCCGGCCGCCTCGGCTACCCCGTCGCCCTCAAGACCACCGCCCAGCACCTGCGCCACCGCGCCGACCTCGGCGGCGTCCGCCTCGACCTCGCCGGCCCCGACGACCTGCGCCGCGCCTACGACGAGCTCACCGCCCGCCTCGGCAAGCCCGCCGAGCTCCGGCTCGTCGTCCAGGCCATGGCCCCCCGCGGCGTCGACACCGTCGTCCGCGCCACGGTCGACCCCGCGGCGGGCGCGGTTCTGTCCTTCGGCCTGGCCGGGGCGCCCTCCGAACTCCTCGGCGACATCGCCCACCGCCTTGTCCCGGCCACCGACCGCGACGCGGCGGAGCTGGTGCGGTCCATCAAGGCCGCGCCGCTCCTCTTCGGCTGGCGCGGCTCCGAGCCCGTCGACACGGCGGCTCTTGAGGAGTTGCTGCTACGGGTCTCGCTGCTCGCCGACGACCTCCCCGAGGTCGTCGCGGTCGACCTGGAGCCGGTCGTCGTGGCCCAGCAGGGTGTCGCGGTGCTCGGCGCCACGGTCCGCCTGGCGCGACCCCCGGCCAGGACGGACCTCGGGCCGAGGGCGCTGTCGTCCTTCTGACGGTTCCCGTCGCGCGCAGGGCACGGCCCATCGCGGGCGCGGCACTAGGATGGTGCGCATGGCGAAGACCGGTACGACGACCACCAAGGGGCTGCGCGCGGCGATCGAGCGCAGCGGCTACTACCCGGCCCTCGTGGCCGAGGCCGTGGAGGCGGCGGTCGGAGGGGAGCCGGTGGCGTCGTACCTGGTGCACCAGGAGACGACGTTCGACGCGAACGAGGTGCGCAGGCATGTGACGGTCCTGGTGCTGACCTCGACCCGTTTCATCGTGAGCCACACGGACGAGCAGGCTGCCGACGACACCTCCCCGTCCCCGTACGCCACCACCTCCACCGAGTCCGTCAAGCTCGCCCGGATCTCCTCGGTCGTGCTGAGCCGGGTCGTCGCCAACCCCGAGTCGTACACGCCGGGGACGCTGCCCCGCGAGGTCGTGCTGACCATCGGCTGGGGCGCGGTCAGCCGCCTGGACCTGGAGCCGGCGGCGTGCGGCGACCCCAACTGCGAGGCGGACCACGGCTACACGGGCTCCTCGACGGCCGACGACCTGAGCCTGCGCGTGAGCGAGGCGGGCGACGGCCCGGAGACCGTACGGCAGGCGCTGGCCTTCGCGCAGGCGCTGTCCGAGGCGACCGCGGCGACCCCCGGGTCCGCCGGCTGATGATCCAGCCCGCACCGGCGTACGACCCAGCGCCGCTCGACCCCCGCACCGCCCCGGCTCCCCGTTACGGCACCGCGTCGCTGAGCGATGTGCTGCCCGCCGTCACCGCCGGCCTCGGCGTCACCACCGGCCCGCCGACCGGACTGGACCTGGCCCCCGCCGACCGGGTGTGCGTGTTCCTGGTCGACGGCATGGGCTGGGAGCTGCTGCGCGCGCACCCGGACGAGGCGCCGTTCCTCGGCTCCCTCCTCGGCAGCTCGCTGAACCGCACCGGGCAGCCGCTCACCGCGGGCTTCCCGTCCACCACCGCGACCTCGCTGGCCTCCGTCGGCACCGGACTGCCGCCGGGCGCGCACGGGCTGGCCGGCTACACCGTGCTGGACCCGGCCAGCGGCAAGCTGATGAACCAGCTGCGCTGGCAGCCGTGGACGGACCCGCACGCCTGGCAGCCGTACCCGACCGTCTTCCAACTCGCCGACGCCGCGGGCGTACAGACCTGCCAGGTCACCTCCCCGGCCTTCCAGCACACCCCGCTCACCAAGATCGCGCTGAGCGGCGGCAGCTTCCACGGCCGCCTCACCGGCGACGAGCGGATGGACTTCGCCGCCGACCGCCTCGGCTGCGCGGACCGCACGCTGGTCTACACGTACTACAGCGAGCTGGACTCGATGGGCCACCGCCACGGAGTCGACTCCGACGCCTGGCGCGGCCAGCTCATGATGATCGACCGTCTCGCCCAGCGCCTCGCCGAGCAACTGCCGCCCCGCTCCGCGCTCTACATCACCGCCGACCACGGCATGATCGACATCCCCTTCGACGAGGAGTCGCGGATCGACTTCGACGAGGACTGGGAGCTGAGCGCCGGCGTCGCCGTCCTCGGCGGCGAGGCCCGCGCCCGCCACGTGTACGCGGTGCCGGGCGCTGCCGCCGACGTCTTCACGGTCTGGAGCGAGGTCCTGGGCGAGCAGATGTGGGTCGCGAGCCGCGACGAGGCCATCGCCGCCGGCTGGTTCGGCCCGCTGGTCGACGACCGCGTACGCGGCCGGATCGGCGATGTGGTGGCCGTTGCCCGCGAGGACATCGCGGTCGTCGCCACCCGCACCGAGCCGGGGGAGTCCTCGATGGTCGGCCTGCACGGTTCGATGACCCCCGTGGAGCAGCTCGTACCGCTGCTCGAAGTACGCTCCTGAGCCCCCAGCCACAACCCTCCGCCACCCGTTCGTTCCGAAAGGCCACCGCTTCCTCATGCCCGAGCTCGTGTTCTTCTCCGGAACCATGGACTGCGGAAAGAGCACCCTGGCGCTCCAGATCGGGCACAACCGGTCCGCGAGGGGCCTGCAAGGTGTGATCTTCACCCGCGACGACCGTGCGGGGCAGGGGAAGCTCTCCTCGCGCCTCGGACTGGTCACGGAGGCGGTCGAGGCCGCTCCGGGCATGGACCTGTACGGCTACCTGGTGCAGCAGATGTCGAAGGGCAGCAAGGTCGACTATGTGATCGTGGACGAGGCGCAGTTCCTCGCGCCCGAGCAGATAGACCAGCTGGCCAATGTCGTGGACGACCTGGGGCTGGACGTGTTCGCCTTCGGTATCACCACGGACTTCCGTACCAAGCTCTTCCCCGGCTCGCAGCGGCTGATCGAACTGGCGGACCGGATCGAGACCCTCCAGGTCGAGGCGATGTGCTGGTGCGGGGCCCGCGCCACCCACAACGCCCGCACCGTGGGCGGCGAGATGGTCGTCGAGGGTGAGCAGGTCGTCGTGGGCGACGTCAACCGCGCGACCGAGGAGGTCGGTTACGAGGTGCTGTGCCGTCGCCACCACCGCCGCCGCATGACCAGCGCCGCCGCACACGCCGCCGCCATCTCACCGGACGTCCTGCCGGTCACCTGACCCGGTCACCCGGACCGCACCGCACTCTCGCTTTCGGCATACCGGATGCTCTATTTTCGGTAATGGCGTTTTCGCGTGCAGCGGCGACAGTGAGGTCGGCATGAATCGCATCGGGACACGGCCCCTTCGCGTCGTCCAGTGGGCCACCGGCAACATCGGCAGCCGCTCGCTGCGCGCCGTCTCCGAGCATCCCGGGCTGACCCTCGCGGGCCTGTACGTCCACACGCCGGGCAAGGCCGGCCGCGACGCCGGGGAACTGTGCGGGCTCGCCGCCACCGGCGTGACGGCCACGCACGACATCGACGACATCCTGGGCCTCGGCGCCGACTGCTTGCTCTACATGCCGCGCGCGTGCGACGTCGACGAGGTGTGCCGGATCCTCGCGTCGGGGACGAACATCGTCACCACGCGCGGCGAGTTCCACCACCCGCCGAGCATGGACCCCCTCGTCCGGAAACGGGTGGCGGCCGCCTGCGAGCAGGGCGGCGCCTCGATCCACAGCACCGGCAGCAGCCCCGGGTTCATCACCGAGGCGGTCCCCCTCGTCCTGGCGTCCATCCAGCGGCGGCTGGACGGCCTGACCGTCCACGAGTTCGCGGATCTCTCCCCGCGCGACTCACCCGGCCTGCTCTTCGACGTGATGGGATTCGGCCGCGCCCCGGAGGAGTTCGACGAGCACCGCCTCGCCCACGTACGGGACAGCTTCGGCCCGTCCCTGTCCCTCGTCGCGGAGGCACTCTCCCTCCCGGCCGACGCCATCGAGGCGACCGGGGAGTTCGCCACCGCCCGCCGCCGGACCACCATCGCCGCAGGGACCCTGGAGCCCGGCACGGTGGCCGCCCAGCGGATGACCGTGGCGGCCCTGCACGCCGGCCGCCCGCTCCTGCGGTTCATCGCCACCTGGTACTGCACCACCGACCTCGACCCCTCATGGGACGTACGCGACACCGGCTGGCACATCAGCGTCGAGGGCGACGCCCCCCTGGAGATCGACATGCGCTTCCCGGTCCCCCTCGAACGCCTGGGCTCGCTGTCCCCGAACTACACCGCCAACCGCGCCGTCAACGCCGTCCCGTCCGTCTGCGCGGCCGCCCCCGGCATCGTCACGACCCTGGACCTCCCGCTCTTCACGGCGACCCTGGCCTGACAAACCCGTTCGCGTCCGCTGCTCGCGCGCGGCTAACCTCGGGGCATGGTGGGCGCCGGGGGACTGCTGAACGTCGTCGATGTCGAGGCGACGTGCTGGGACGGGGAGCCGCCGCCCGGGGCGGTCGGCGAGATCATCGAGATCGGGCTGACCGTCGTCGATCTCGACGCCGCCCGGCGGATCGGCCGGCACCGCATCCTCGTCCGGCCCGCACGCTCCGCCGTCAGCGACTTCTGCACCGAGCTGACCGGCCTGACCCAGCGTGAGGTCGACACGGGCATCAACTTCGCCGACGCATGCCGGCTGCTCGCCGCCGAACACCGCACCGGAATGCTCCCGTGGGCCAGTTGGGGCGACTACGACCGGCACCAGTTCACCCGGCAGTGCCGTGCCACCGCCACCGCGTATCCCTTCGGGCATCGCCACACCAACGCCAAGTCCGTCTTCGCCGCGGCCAACGGGCTGCGCAAGCGCCCCGGAATGGCACAGGCCCTGCGACTCGCCGGACTGCCGCTCGAAGGCCGGCATCACAGCGGCGCGGACGACGCCTGGAACATCGGCGCGCTGGTCCTCGGCCTGGCCGCCCAGGGCGCCTGGCCCGACGCCGCGGCTCTGTGACCCACCGTCCTAGTGGGCGGTACGGATCACCGTGAAGACCGCGCCCTCGGGGTCGGCCACCGTGGCCAGGCGCCCGAACGCGGAATCGCGCGGGGCGCGCACCACGTGGCCGCCCAGCTCGACGACATGCCGCGCCGCGTCGTCGGTGTCCGCGACCGCGAAGTACGTCATCCAGTGCGAGCCGCGGTCGCGCGGCAGCGCCTGGCCGACGCCGTGGATGCCGGCGACCGGGTGCCCGGCCAGATGCAGGGTCAGATAGTCGAAGTCGGCCGACACCACGGCCTCCGGCTCGAAGCCGAACACGGCCGAGTAGAACTTCCCGACCATCGAGGTCTCCCGGGTGACCAGCTCGTTCCAGGCCAGGGAGCCCGGCTCGCCCATCACCTCGACCCCGTCGTAGCGCAGCGGCTGCCAGATCCCGAACACCGCGCCCAGCGGATCGGAGGCGATCGCCATCCGCCCCGCGTCGTCGGCGTCCAGCGGTCCCACGCCGACCGTGCCGCCGCAGTCCCTGATCAGCTCGGCGGTCGCGTCGGCGTCCTCGGTGCCGAAGTAGGTGGTCCAGGCGACCGCCATGTGCCGGTCCCTGGGCAGCTCGCCGACCCCGGCCACGGCACGGCCGTTCAGCGTGGCTCTCACGTACGCCCCGAAAGGCTGCGGCGTGCTCTCGAAGACCCAGCCGAACAACTGGCTGTAGAAGTCCTGGGTCGCCTCCAGACTGTGCGCCAGCAGGCTGACCCAGCAGGGTGCGCCGTGGGGGTGGCGGGGCGGTACCTCGGTCATCGATTGTCTCCTGGGAAGCAGCGCACGGGGGCTGTGTGTGGGGGTGCGGAGGAGGTGCCAGAGCCGATGTTTCCACCACCTGCCGAACGGCGCGCCCCGGCCGCGCCGCAATTTCAGCGTTCCGCAAGGAGAATGCCCGATTTGGCATTTCAGGTCCGTTTCGCGACCGTTGCCGCGCAGTGACAATCCGCCGATGGCCGCACCCCGTGGGACCACAATGAGCGTATGCATCCCATCATCACCGCGGCCGAGCTGGCGAGCGCCCTCGCCGATGATTCGACTGACGTTGTCCTGCTGGACATCCGCTACCAGCTCGGCGGCCCGCCCGGCCGCCCGGACTACGAGGCGGGCCACATCCCGGGGGCGGTGTACGTCGACCTCGACGCGGAGCTCGCGGGCAAGCCGGGGAGCGGCGGGCGCCACCCGCTGCCCGACCTGGATGTCTTCACCGCCGCGATGCGCCGAGCGGGTGTCGGCGCCGGGCGCGAGGTCGTCGTGTACGACGGCGGCATCGGCTGGGCCGCCGCCCGCGCCTGGTGGCTCCTGCGCTGGGCCGGCCACGAGCGCGTACGCGTCCTGGACGGGGGCCTGCCCGCGTGGCTCGCCGCCGGCCACGGGCTGTCCGACCGCGCCCCCGCTCCGGCGCCGGGCGATTTCACCCCCGCCCCGGGCGCCCTCCGGCTGCTCACCGCCGACGAGGCCGCCGCGTTCGCCCGCGACGGGATCCTTCTCGACGCCCGGGCCGGCGAACGCTACCGCGGCGAGGTCGAGCCCATCGACCCCGTCGCCGGTCACATCCCCGGCGCGATCAGCGCCCCCACGGCGGAGAACCTCGACGCCGACGGGCGCTTCCTCCCGCCGGACGCGCTCGCCCGGCGCTTCGCCGCCCTGGGCGCCGACGCGGACACCGAGGTCGGCGTCTACTGCGGCTCGGGTGTCTCCGCGGCTCAGCAGGTGCTGGCGCTCGCCGCCGCCGGGATCCCGGCCGCGCTGTACGTCGGCTCGTGGAGCGAGTGGTCGGCGGACCCGGCCCGGCCGGTGGCCACGGGCGCCACCCCCTGAGGGAAGGCCAACCCGTGGCGGAGCCGGCGCCCCGTACTACTCCTGCTTCTTGCGCCGGCTCCCGAACACGATCTCGTCCCAGCTCGG
>Ga0307517_10013225_pt1 | contig 11234 bp, 7 predicted proteins | sample 23_EM_MG_FD_194515 | JGI IMG/M metagenome (GOLD analysis project Ga0307517, IMG submission 194515) | Populus trichocarpa ectomycorrhiza microbial communities from riparian zone in the Pacific Northwest, United States - 23_EM | ecosystem: Host-associated > Plants > Roots > Unclassified | place... | reverse complement strand
GTTGGGTCAAAACCCAAGCTTCGAAAGACTTGAAACATGCCAGAACCTCTGGGCTTTTCTTGGTTGCGAGGGTAAATACTGTTGTCCATCGGCAACAGTCATCCGTGAAGCTGATAAAATACTTCCTTCCTCCTAGCGTAAGGTGCTTCGTTGGCCCCCAAATGTCCGAATGAATTTCCTGCCCAAATTCTGTTGCCTGCTCCCCCTGTCGAACTTTCGGAATAGCTTTTCTCGCCGACTTGGCTTTAATGCAAGCTTCACATTGAAGCGGTTCCAATGAATCGATAAGGGTGACGCCTGCCACGTGTCCATTGACTACAAGCATTTTGGCGGCAGTGGGCGCAATATGCCCCATACGACGGTGGAGTTCCATGACAGACAATTTCATAGGTTTGTCCACAGCTTCGGCTACGTTCGATGATCCAACTTGGGTAGGCTGACGAATAATCCGATAGAGATTTTGGGATTTCGCAATCGAGCCGACAATATCACCATTCTTGTTGTAAATTGTACAGCGTTGGCCACCAAAAGTGGCTGAAAAGCCTGCATCGTCGATTCGAGAAATGGAAACGAGGGAAAATCCAACTGCAGGGGTGTAAAGGACGTTTTGAAGGTGAATTTTCGAAATCCTATCGCCGTTTGGAACAGAAATGATAACATCTCCATATCCATCAGCCGTGAATGATCCCTGGTTCGCAGCAGTGAGCCGTTTGGGAGGCATCTGGTGAAAAATGGTGAACTCGTCGCGATATGGTGTCATATGGTGAGTTGCACCGGAATCGTAAAGGTCACAGCGTTGACCTTCAAATGTACCAGATACGGCAACCAGAGCAGATCCATGGTTGTCATCATCGTCTTCCTTAGGCAAATTTCCGAAGGATTCTCCCTTGCAGGAACCAGCCATAATGACTGCAATTCCATGATTGGATTCCTCGCCTTCAAGAGCAGGGGGTTCCCCTGTCGTATCGGTTTCTATATCCCAGTCGCGAGTAGGGAGATTAGAAATTTGAGGAATAGGAGTTGGGAAATCGGCGCCATTGTCACTAACAAGGCGCAATCCAGGATATGGCCTGGGGAAAGGTTCGACATCTTGAACCTCAGGTTCTGGCTGATGCACGGACAGCCTTCCCAGCTCCGGATTGTAGTAATCGTCGATATACTGGAGGTTATCTTCCTCTGGTAACGGAAATGCATAATGTTCGGGGTCGAAGAGACCATCGGGAAGTGGATGATCCGTTAGGGTATGTGGAGATAAATCCATTTGTAGGAAAGCGCTTGAAAGATCCAAAGCATCATCATCGAGGCTAAAGGGATAGGAGGACCAAGCGCCGGTCACATCTTCAAGATCGAAAGGATATGCAGACCAAGCACCAGCCACGTCATCGAGATTAGCGAGGTTGGCAGCAGCGGAAGGGGATGAAGTACTCGTCGACTTCTCCTTCTCCTTCTCCTTGAAGGATTTCGAGTGGTTGAATCTCGAGTTGGAAGACGACTCCCGTTTGTCCTGCTTCGGACTCGGGCACTTATCGGTACGGTGGCCCTTGCCACCACAATTCCAACATTCAAGCTCTCTTTTCGTTTCCGCTTTCGTGTCTGTCCTCGCACCCCTTCCCTTTCCTTTCCATCGGTTTCCTCCACCCGTCTTCGTTCCAGGTTTCTCGCTGGACATAATACCCGCCGCAGCCACTCCTGGATCCCGTTTCGTTTCCTTCATCTTCAGCTTCGAAATCTTCTGTCGTTCCAACATCTCCCAGTGGTCGAGAGCAATATCCATCAGGACAGTTGGATCAAGCTCTGAGTCGACAGCTGGTGTCTCGGATGCTCCGGGCGACTGCGTCAACTTTTGAGCAAGACGAAGAGTCTTCATGCTCGCAGAGACTGAGGAGAGATGATTGGCGATTTCGATAGGGACAAATTTGAAAATGAGGGAACGGTATTCCTCATCGGAGACTTCAACGCCCAAATTAATGAGCTGCTCGTATTCGGTAGTGACACGGCTGAATTCGTCGCGTAGATTCGATCCAGGGGTAAAGGAGAGTGCCATAAAATCGGCGCGCATGTTGGAACGCTTGAGCATGGAGCGCATCAAAAATTCCGTGACGAGACCAGCCCAGATTTCCGCAACGGTGGTCTTGCGCATGTACTTGGTGAAGGTACTGTCATGTAGCCGTGAGACGAGGAGGCTCATAGCCTTATTCTCGTTCTTCTGCCATTCCTTAATAGATGCTTTCTCTGCATCAGTGGGTTTCGTCGCGTCGACAGGCGAGGGTTTCCCAGCGTCTCCCGTGAGGTGTTCGTAAAGCTCGCGGTCGTTCATAGCGATGGTGAAGCGACGTTGGAACATAATCCAGTTGCTACCGTCGGTCTTGAGCTTCTCAACCGACTGGTTGAACTCGATGTTGCTGATAGCGCTCGAGGACATGGTAAAAATAGATTGCGATGGTTACGGAATGGAGTGGAGTAGATCGTGCGAGATCGTAATAATCGGTGAGTCTTCTTCGTGGTTAATAGATCGAGCCGGGGCCCATAACCTGTGAGATGGGGTGACGCTGTAACAAACAGCTAGGCTCAGTGATCACCCGTTGTGGTGAAAGACTGTTGTGTATTACCTGTAACAAACAGCTAGGCTACGAGGTAATATAAGTATACAGTAATGTATAGAATGTAGGTAAAATGAGCTCACCTCAGTGATCACCCGTTGTGGTGAAAGACTGAGGTGGCGAAGGAAAACAATGGCGAGTTCTCGACGGAGAACACGAGGCAATACGGCCTTGGAAACAAACAAATAAAAGAAAAACATACAGTCCGTACGAGGACGTCATTGATTGTAATTACCATTCCAACATTAACATAGTGCCAAATCAAAAAAATGCGGTATTTTGCTGCCGAGGTCACTTTTCCATGCAATTTACGTAATGAAAATGGTACCGTTGGATTCTCCTCATTTTTATGAATCTAATAGTATATAATATGTCATGAAAAAAAAATGTTTGAAATTTTGACATCTATCTGTTTTCCAAATCATGTGCTAGGCACAATGCCAAGCCTTTCGCTTTTTACATATTTAGATTCTCCTCATTTTTCTGAATTTTATGGTGTATTATACATGGTGGTATATTGCATTATTAACATTATAAGCAGCTTGTTTTTGTATTTAGATAGCTTTTCTGCGGTCATGGTGATGAATGAATGAATGAATGAATGAAAATTTTGACTAAGTCCTGGGTTGATAATAAAGAATGAGTCTTTGATAAATCAAAGGACTCATAATAATGCTTGTTTCTAGCCCAAGGCCCAATCATATTGTCACAGGTGTCCCAGACAAGGTAGGAAATCTATGCTAGGTGCTACTGTACCCAGACGCCCTGAGGCATGCCAAAACACCAAAATGTGGACGCTATGTAAATACGAAAACGAAATAACTACACTACGTATTATATATCACCAGAAAGGTCTCAACGAGGAGATTCTGGATCATCAAACCAAGTTACGTAAAATGTACTCTATCTTGAGATATAAGCGAAATACTATTAAAGTGTCATAAAATGTCGAAAGTGTTATATCACAAGTCTAACATAATGTGGCCAGTATTCATCTAGCAATTCAATCGCAGGTTTGTGATCAATGATATATATTTATCAATTGTACATCATGCACATTTGGCTTACTTGCACATATCTACATGAAATATTTAGTCTTATATTATATATGTATATTGAACCCCAGCTATACAATAGTTGTACATCACATATATCAATTGTATATTGAATACAAAGGTGAATGGACATGGCTTGGTAATGTCAGCCAAGGAGCAACCAGTGTTACAATCAAGTCACACTCAAAATCCGCGCGCTGGAGTGGAACAATCCCACGGCCAACAAAAGCTGTAACAAAAGTCAGGTCGATTGTAACAACCAAATTATTGACATTAGAAACTATGTAACCATGTGAAAAATCAACGTTGGCAGCTGGTGATCTTAAAAATTTTGTGGGACACACGCGCAATAGAAACGAGTCTAAAATAAATTTAGACTTGTAATAAAAATATATGCAGCACAGTTGAACAATATTTATCATTTCAAATAAAGGGCAATTTTTAATAGATACCAATATTTTAAGTATGTGTGAAAATCTAAATGTTCCAAGTGCTGAAGGTGATCGAAAAAGAGTCAATTTTAAGTCTTGTTTCCTATTCAGGGAAAATTTATATTTTAAATCTTGAGGCAAGTCGGACATAAAATTTGATAACATTCAATACTTAAACCCTTAGTTAAATCTTGGTACAGGTTTTTACCAGTCCTCAATTCGGCAACCCCCAGCATGTAAAGAATAAAAAGAGGGTGACACCTAAAAAAACACCTAAAAGGAGGGCACAGACATCTAATGACCACAGCAGAAGTACAGAAAGGTAAGTTGTATTGATGTGAAACTACCTAAATCCAATACTTGTGGTAGTGGGCCATTGCATATGTATGGCAGTTACGAGTCTAATTTTAACATTAGAATCAATTTTAAAATCATTAATTTTGATATTAATCTTTAAAATGTAATGGCCTTCTACAACAAACTCTACTTTGAGTTTATCTATTTTTGAGATATAAAGACTACAAAAAGACTGGTCTAAGTTTCTATAAAATAAGTCTGGTACATATACTATTTGCAACAGTATTTTACATGTTCAACCGTATCTCTGTCAATTTTAAACCAATTAATATGTTCTTGGGTGTGTTTTAAAGGCTATTTAAAAGGCTACAAAAAGGTGATCCTAACTGATCAAGACCAGTCCACACCAATTCTTAATGTAAATTAAAATTCTTGGGCTAATTTTGAAGCTAAGAAGCATATTAACAAGGTTACCGATTCATAATTGTAAAATATTACCTTATAAAATAGGTTAAAACTAGTGCAGACCAAAAACCAGTCTAAAAACTGGTTAGATCCAGTTTTTTGATGCCCCAGGGCCTTAACCATAACTGTAACCAGTCTAACTTTATCACAGAAGTCAAAAAGACTAGACTGGACTTTCTACCCTTATGTACATCACACTGGCCTGACTTGTGCACCAAATTTTAAATATATGATGTACATAAAACAGAAACTGAGGAATATTAATTTTTATAACCTTCTGAGTGTTGCATATACCTCAAGCCACTATTCACAAGAGTAGAAACTAATGAATATTGCTGTCTATGCTCTTATCTGTGCCCTTGGAAGTTAGCTGGAGTGTTGGATATACCTCAGACAACTATTATAAACAGCCACCAGTCAATGTGTACCTCACTGGCCTGATGTGTGCACTGAAATTCCAATTCTTGGTGTACAGGAAGATAGAATTTGGCAAATATTAATTTGTATTGGCTCACAAGTACCTGTAAAGATGGGCCAGAATGTTATTTACATCCTGGGCTACTATTCTAAACACCCACCAGTTGATGTGCACCTCCCAGCTCTGACATGTGCACTGAAATTCAAATATATAATGTGCACTGGTGACATTTCAATATTTGGTGTGTTGAACAGCCCACACTGGTGCATATGGAGTCTCTGAGGATTAATTATACTTTGCCATGACTATCTCACAATCCACCAATAGAGAGCATACTACCAGGCATAACACACTGCCAATTTTATGACCAGAGTTCAGAGACTTATGAGCTTATCCATAGAAATCCATACAATGTAAGACTGTCAGCTGATCCATATTTCTTGATACATTGTACACTCATTAGCTACATCCACTGGACTCTTAAGTAATGATACATTGGCAGGATCTGCTAATACATTGTATATGAGTACCATATGTGGAGGAGAAGTAGGACTAATCAGTTTATCTATTTACCAATTCTTGCCCATTTATGGCATTCTTAGGCTTGTTTCAAAGCTATGAATTATGGCTTTCAGATGCACTTTTTACCAGGATTCAGCCTGCAATTCAATTTCGGGTTTTTGGGAAATCATGCAGGAGGAGTGGTGAAACTAATCACTTTGTAGGTTCACCAATTTTTGGCCATTCTTAGTGTTCCTGGGCTCGTGTGAAAGGTATAAATTATAGCTTTCTTTATCAAGACTGCACCAATTTTGGTGTTCTGGGGTTCATCTGAAAGCTATAACTTAGGGCTCTTAGGAGCACTTTACAGCATGTACATGTGGCCAGTATTGATCTTGCAATTCAATTTCGGGTTTTTGATCAATCATGCAGGAGGAGATATAGCAGTAATTACTCTGCATAGTTATCAATACTGCACCAATTTTAGCGTTCTTGGGTTCATCTGAAAGCTATAAATTAGGGCTCTTAGGAGCACTTTATAGTATGTAAATGTGGCCAGTATTGATTTTGCAATTCAATTTCGGGTTTTTGATCAATCATGCAGAAGGAGATATAGCAGTAATTACTCTGCATAGTTATCAATACTGCACCAATTTTAGCGTTCCTGGGTTCATCTGAAAGCTATAAATTAGGGCTCTTAGGAGCACTTTACAGTATGTAAATGTGGCCAGTATTGATTTTGCAATTCAATTTCGGGTTTTTGATCAATCATGCAGGAGGAGATATAGCACTAATTACTCTGCATATTTATTAATACTGCACCAATTTTAGCGTTCTTGGGTTCATCTGAAAGCTATAAATTAGGGCTCTTAGGAGCACTTTACAGTATGTAAATGTGGCCAGTATTGATTTTGCAATTCAATTTCGGGTTTTTGATCAATCATGCAGGAGGAGATATAGCACTAATTACTCTGCATATTTATCAATACTGCACCAATTTTAGCGTTCTTGGGTTCATCTGAAAGCTATAAATTAGGGCTCTTAGGATCACTTTACAGCATGTACATGTGGCCAGTATTGATCTTGCAATTCAATTTCGAGTTTTTGATCAATCATGCAGGAGGAGATGTAGCACTAATCATTTTGTATATTTATCAATTGTGCACCATTTTTAGCGTTCTTCAGGTCATCTGAAAGCCTTAAATCATGGCTTTTAGTAGCACTTTTGATCATGTAAATGTGGCCAGTATTGATTTTGTAATTCAATTTCGGGTTTTTGATCAATCATGCAGTAGAAGATATAGCACGAATCACTCTGTATATTTATCAAGACTGCACCAATTTTGGTGTTCTTGGGTCCATCTGAAAGCTATAAATTAGGGCTCTTAGGAGCACTTTACATCATGTAAATGTGGCCAATGTTCATCTTGCAATTCAATTTCGGGTTTTTGATCACTCAGGCAGAAGGAGAAGTAGCACTAATTACTTCATATATTTATCAATTCTGCACCATTTTTAGCGTTCTTAGATTCTTCTGAAAGCTATAAATCAGGGCTCTTAGGAGCATCTTTGAGCCGGTAAATGTGGCCAGTATTCATCTTGTAATTCAATTGTGGGTTTTTGATTAATAATGCACATTACAGGAGGAGATGCAGCACTAATCACTGTGTATGTTTATCAATTCTGTACCATTTTTAGTGCTCTTGGGTTCATTTGAAAGCTATAAATCAGGGCTCTTAGGTGCATTTTTGATCATGTTAATGTGGCCAATATGTATCTTGCAATTCAATTACTAATCACTTCATTTCTTCACTTGTTCTGGGCCATTCTGAGCGTTTTGACATTCATTAGAATGGTATAAATCCCAGCTTTCAGGACAAATTTAGACCTTGTAAATGTGGCCAGTATTGGGTGAGCAATTCAATTTCGAGTTTTTGATCTATGATATAGAAGGAGAGGTACAGCCAATTATTTTGTTTGTTCACTTCCACTGGGCTGTTCTTAAAGTTCTTAGGTGCGTTAAAAAGCTATAAATCCCAGCTTTCCGGACGAATTTAGATCTTGTAAATGTGGCCAGTATTGGTTCAGCAATTCAATTCTGAGCTTTTGATCAATGATACAGGAGGAGAGGTACAGCTTATTATTTTGTTTGTTCACTTCCATTGGATTGTTCTCAAAGTTCTTGGGTGCGTTAGAAAGCTATGAATCTCAGCTTCCAGGACAAATTTAGACCTTGTAAATGTGGCCAGTATTGGTTCGGCAATTCAATTTCGAGTGTTTTGATCAATGATACAGAGGAGGGGTATAAGTAATCACTTCATTTCTTCACTTGTTCTAGGCCATTCTGAAAATTTGTACATTCATTAGAAAGCTATAAATCCCAGCTTTTAGGACGAATTTAGACCTTGTAAATGTGGCCAGTATTGGTTGAGCAATTCAATTTTGAGCTTTTGATCAATGATACAGGAGAAGAGATACAACTAATCACTTCATTTCTTCACTTGTTCTGGGCCATTCTGAACGTTTTTACATTCATTAGAAAGCTATAAATTCCAGCTTTTAGGACGAATTCAGACCTTGTAAATGTGGCCAGTATTGGTTGAGCAATTCAATTTCGAGTTTTTGATCAATGATACAGGAGGACAGGTACAGCTAATTATTGTATTTGTTCACTTCCACTGGGCTGTTCTTAAAGTTCTTGGGTGCGTTAGAAAGCTATAAATCTCAGCTTTCAGGACGAATTTAGACCTTGTAATGTGGCCAGTATTGGGTGAGCAATTTATTTCCGAGTTTTTGATCTATGATACAGGAGGAGAGGTACAGCTAATTATCTTGTTTGTTCACTTCCACTGGGCTATTCTTGGAGTTCTTGGATGCGTTGGAAAGCTATGAATCTCAGCTTCCAGGACAAATTTAGACCTTGTAAATGTGGCCATTATTGGTTGAGCAATTTAAGAGCTAATTATTATGTAGATTTACCAATTCTTGCTCATTCTCAGCGTTGTTGGGCTTGTTTGAAAGCTATAAATTTTAGCTTCCAGATGAACCACTGATCTTGTAAACATGGCCAGTATTCAGCTTGCAATTCAATTTCGGGTTTTTGGGCAATCATACAGGAGAGGTAGAACTAATCATTTTGTAGATTTACCAATTCTTGCTCATTCTCATCATTCTTGGGCTTGTTTGAAAGCTATAAATTATAGCTTTCGGATGAACCCCTGATCCCATAAATGTGGCCAGTATTTAGTTTGCAATTCAATTTCGGGTTTGTGGGCAATCATGCTGGAGAGGTAGCACTAATCATTTTGTACATTTACCAATTTTTGCTCATTTTCATCATTCTTGTAAGCTTTTATTAATATAGTACACCCTGTATATATGTTTTCCCCACCCCAAACCCCTGCCAATTGCGCCCAACAGCAAGTAAGCGCCCCGAGAGGCATATCTGATGACTTGTTCTATAATTAGAACATGTCATCCAAAGCTACCCCCCGCCATCCATCCTGTCCCGCCCCCAAATATCTAATTAAATGGTAGAGTAAGCCATTACTAGTGTAATAGATCCCAAATATATTATACCCCACCCGAAACCCCAGCCAAATCCACCCAACAGCAAGGAAGCGCCCGGAGAGCCATGCTTGATGACATGTTCTATAATTAGAACGCATCATCCAATATCCCCTGTTGCCATCCATCCTGTCCCGCCTGCCAATGGCAAGGGAAAGGACTGGATAAATTATTATTATTATACTAGACCCTGAATAGGTGTTTTCCCCCCCTGAAACCCCCGCCAATTGCACCCAACAGCAAATAAGCGCTTGGCTTATACAGGTGAAAATCGGGGCCGATAAGGCAGCCAATCATGCTCGTCCAAAATGACGTACGTTTTTTGTAGTTCCGAGGAAAACTACAAAAAATGTACGTCATTTCGGACGAACATGATTGGCTCGCTTATCGGCTCCGGTTTTACATGTTAATCGCTCCTTTTGAGCGGTAAAATATAGAGAGATTGAAAGGTTTCTCAACTTGTAGTATGCCTAACATAATGCATGATACCTCAAAAATTTCAGAAAAGTGAGTAGATACCGAATCCGTAAAAATCGAAAGGCTTCGAGTCCTCGTTTGCACGTGATCTTCGAAAATGTCAGAATTTATTTTGTCAACTTCATTATTTTATGACTTATTATATACCGGTAGATTCGTAAAATGAGGAGAATCCAACTGTATCATTTTTATTACGTAATTCACGTGGGAAAGCGACCTCCGCAGCGAAATATAGCACTAATCACTTTGTATATTTATCAATTCTGATTCACATGTAGTGTTCTTGGGTTTGTCTGAAAGCTATAAATTAGGGCTCTTAGGGCCACCTTTGATCATGTTAATGTGGCCAGTATTCATCTTGCAATTCAATTTCGGGTTTTTGATCAATGATGCAGCAGGGGATGTAGCACTAATCACTTTATATATTTATCAATTCTGATTCATTTGTAGTGTTCTTGGGTTTGTCTGAAAGCTATAAATTAGGGCTCTTAGGGCCACCTTTGATCATGTCAGTGTGGCCAGTATTCATCTTGCAATTCAATTTCGGGTTTTTGATCACTGATACAGCAGGGGATGTAGCACTAATCACTTTGTATATTTATCAATTCTGCACCATTTCTAGTGTTCCTGGGTTCGTCTGAAAGCTATAGCAAGATGGGTTTCCACCTGTTGAAGTGTTTGATCGAGCATGGGTTTTGATGGCACTGACTAAGCCCCGGAAATGATGATGATGAAGTCAATTATCGTGCTTCACCCGCTGAAAGCGGGTATGGTACACGTTTATCTAACACATGATCTACGTAGTAGGAAAATATAGTAGTTATAAAGTCAGGTGAGAGTGGGGACCGACGATCAGAGTAATCCCTAGGTTGAGCTTTGTTGAAACAGCATAAAACAGGCAATTGCTCAGGGAGATACTCGACTGCGCTGCCGTGTCACTATTTAGGTGCGCGTCTGGGAGGCACAGAGCGGTGACTACGGCAGGCAGAGATCTCAACCCTACGACCTGGTTAAGAGGCTGTACAAAAGCAGCGCAACCGAGGGTCCTGTCGTGACGGAGGCCATGTCGCAACTGAACAGTAAGTATAAGAGAAAATTGGGATGAAGTAAGGTAGGCAAGGAGGAATAAGAGTGGAGGCATTGGGTAGAGTATGTGAAGAAGATAGTACATATATAGTATGGTGGAAAGTCGTGAGGCGGATGGAAATCTAAGGATACATAAGGTTATGGAGCTACAGGCGGGATCATAAAAGGGTGGTAGAAAGAGAGAAGAGAGGGGAGGAGAGAAAGAGAAGACTTAAAAGAAAAGGAAAAGGAAAAAGGGAAGAGGGAAGAGACGAGGAGAGAAAAATGGGGGGGGGAACAGATGGATGAATGTGAGAGCGGGCGAAGTGCGATGTGATGTGGTCTAAGGGGGGGGGTC
>Ga0307517_10013224_pt1 | contig 11234 bp, 19 predicted proteins | sample 23_EM_MG_FD_194515 | JGI IMG/M metagenome (GOLD analysis project Ga0307517, IMG submission 194515) | Populus trichocarpa ectomycorrhiza microbial communities from riparian zone in the Pacific Northwest, United States - 23_EM | ecosystem: Host-associated > Plants > Roots > Unclassified | place... | reverse complement strand
CGCAGGTAAGAGCTGACTCTGGTTACACGACGAGATGTCAGACTTACGTTCGCTCCAACCGTACCCTCGTATCACCGGATGCTAGGGCATGCTCGCGGCCGGACTTCGATCTGGGATCGGAGATGTTGCCGCCGGAGGTCTATCCGCGGCCACACAGGCTACCGCTATGGGAGCTGGGATACCCCCTCCTCGTTCAGGCCATTGGTAGCGCTGTCTCTGGAGCCATGGGAGCGGCTTTAGCTGCCTTCGTTTGACCGTTCCTGAATGTTAATTCTAGGCCTTCGTTCCTCCGACTCCCGGTGGGTTCTACTGCATGCGTTGACTCGAGACGATTGTTTGACCCGAAATTGTAACTATTATTATCCGGTTACTTCATGGTGACCCGCGTCGAGGTTTTTGTACCGTTTGGCACCAGGTTGTGATCGACCTTTCGAATAGGTCACACTGCAGATGATCATGACCGCTGGCGGAATCAAACCATATTCTTTGTTTGTTTTGTGTTTCCCCACGCCCAGACCGCATCTCGCCCACCCCACCCGTCTTGGCTACCATCAACATGAAATCTTACATACTGGCCGGTCACGTTTCATCAAGAAATGGAGGACCGAATCCGCGGCTCAGCAAATGATTGTCCTCTCTCAGACAACGTGGGACATGTCGGACCGAACACGGCGACGGCGCCATGCGCCACGAAATGAGAAATGGACGGCTCTTGTGGACAGAAGGAAGACAGAAGAGACAGAGGCGCTGTCGAGCGGTATCGAGCCAAAAAAGGGAGCGCAAGAAAACCTTGTGCGCTCCACCTGCGCGTCTAGTTACAGTTATTCATCGGTAGCGAGTTCCGGAGTTCCGAGAGATGGCTCAGGATGAGAGGATGGTTTCGGACAAGGACTCGCGCGAGTGCTAAGGGCCAGTGGGACGGATCCACCACGTCAAACGTCGGGGTTTGGCGCACCCAACCATCAAATCCACCAGGCCCAGAGTGAAGCCTGAGAACCATCGTCCCGGCACATCAATGATGAAGATTGTGGGGGGGATGAGCGTGGTCTCCAAAGAGAGCACACGCATACACACACTTCCGAACCCACGCTCGAATGAATGGGAGGCAAAATGATTAAAAGGCGTACACCCGCAGCCGATAGTGGATGTAAAACGGGGGAGGTGTCGGTCAAACAGGGACTCTATCGTACATCGATGATGTTACTTAAAGAGGTGGTGTCATCACAATCTCCATCGGATTTACACACTTTGTACGTTTATCTTCTAATCCAAAACTTGGCGCGGACCTTGAATCAGGAGATAAGAATAGTGAGGCAATAACCCCGCGGTGGACGCGCCTTTCACTCGTCGCGGGTACCCGCGTGACACGAACCCCCCCAAAGAGGAGGAGGAGGGGGGGGGCTAGACAAAGGAGCAAGACGCTTCCACACTTCTGCTTCTGCTGGAAGACGAGCACACGCTCTCGCTCTCTCCGCTGATAACGGCACACCCACAGCCACTGAGACCTAGAAGGTGGGGGGCTCGGACTCGGGACGGCGCCAGATTGAATCTCCGGCGTCCAAAAAGAGAGATCAAGGGTGCTTACACTGTACTGGATCACATCCCTAGATATCCCGGTCCATGTCCGTTTCTCGAGCCGTCCCCCTGGACATGGATGAATGTGATCATCACTCGGTGGAAACGCCCTCGATCGCGTGACGTGCCTCTCTTTAGCTCCATCACGGCTTTCCAACGGAAGCAAATCTCGCTACGTGTACTCAAGCGCAACGGGGAATCTCCGTCACCGACGCCGCCTTGCTACCTGCATTGACCGTCTCTCCAGTTTAGGTATTTCAAATACCAGAAAGGGATGATGTCGACTAAGAATACAGTTGTGAACAAGTGGAAGGGAGAGCAACCACTAGCAGTCATGAAAACCGTCCGAGACTTAAAATCATCGTAGAATCACGAACATCACTTCAGAAAACTTAATAAAATAGACCACCGGCAGCAAGTCCGCGCCTGAGAGATGTACGATAGAAGAGAATATTCAAAAACAAGAAGGGGGAGGGGAAAGCACAACTGTAACTGATGCAGATGAGTGAGGCATCAGCGTGTAAAATGCGGGCGAGGCTGCAATGTATGGCAGGGTAGATAGACAAGCGGGAGAGAGTGATGAGTCGATAGACAAACCAAACCGATATCCCGATACACCTATACATCAACGAGCGGGGCCGTATTCTCCGATTCCACCAGGCCGCGACCGCTTACGTATAAAAAGGAGAACACGGGTGAGTCTACAAGGGCACAAAGATGAAACGAGAAGCAAATCTCACACGTCCCGAATCCCCGCGCTATCAAACAGCCTCAGGGCCCGGTCGTCCATCGGATGACGCCCCAAACGTGGCAAACTCTCGAGGTATTCCAATGGAGCTAGGGAAGGATCAGGACTCGACGACCTTTCCCGGCCAGACGAGTCTGAACCTGTGGACGAGTGCCGTTCCATATCGTCGGACCGAGGGGGGTATGGCAGTGGCGGCAGGAGCCTAGGTGGTTCGCGGTTACCCCGCATCCCTGGATTGTTGTGCGAACGAATGGCGGCCTCGCGGGCTCGGCTCGTTCGCGCACATGTATAAAGTTCGTGAGGAACTTGTAGATTCTTCAATTCCGGGACGTCATCGACCGTGGCGAGCTCCTCCACCTCCTCGGCACAGTAATAAGCATCTGATAGGCGGATTAGCAGACGTTCAACAACCGAACCGTGACCGCAAGAAACTGGTATTCACTTAAATGCCACTTCTTTACAGCGAGCGAACCTGGAGTGTGCACATTTACTGAATACGTCTGTTTCACCAGCTGCGTCCGAGTACTGGTGCGAGTTTGATCAGCGAGAGAAGCGAACAAGGTGGGGAGTGCAACAACACACGTTCTAGGACCGGACTTCATGCGTTCTACCATTTGGGACTTGATGCCGTTTTCCTTCTCGTAATAGAACAGGAATTCCTTACGGATGACGAAAATTAAGTAAACCAGCCAAGGGTATCGAAACCGGGCGGCATACATCTCTGGCCTTGGATGGGCCCCAGCTTCTTCCTAATGAAAGTGGCAGGAGAATTGACATGAGCGGGGGACTGAATTCGCTACAAAGAGTAGAGGGCGGGGATCGACGCACCTTCCGTGAAGCGCTTCATTTCCTGACCGTTGAAATCGAAATACGTCGGGTTGCGCTCCTCCCAGACGTAAACGCAGCCTGATCTGACTTGGAGTCTCTCGGCCTCGTCTAGGCGTCGGGTGATGAGGGGGAGAAGGCGAATGGCCACGGCGTGGAAGAGAATGTTGGCGTCTCTGGCAGAGCGAATGCGGATGCCGGTGAATGTTGGGGCCTGCATGGATCGCTGGAGGGAAGGGCGCAGACAGAGGAAGGGGAGGGAAGGAGAGAGGCAGAGCAGTGGCACGGTTAGGGAGCAGGAGGAGCAAGGGGGATTTGATGGTTCGGGATTATATTTATGATTTTAGCCTCACATAGAAGAAGGAAGAGGTTGTGAAAACTTGATGTCTGAACCTTATCTTTCTAATATTATATTTCCCCCGCGAGAACGCAAGAACGGAATCAAATCCGCCATCATTCGCGCAGTCAGAATTGCAAATTGCTGTAATTTCCCCCTCACCGTACAGGTTCGAGCCAAAAATCATCAGAAGCCCTTGCCGTGCCCCCCCTTGGTGTAGAACTCCTCCATTCGTTTGACGATCGCCTCCAACGCCGCCAGCCATTCGTCCAGCTGCTGATTCAACTTCTCCACTGACGCTGGCGGCCCTCCCGATTTGTCCTCCACAAGCTTCGCGTAGAAATCGGCTCGATATGGACATGCCTTCATGGCGAGCTAAATCAAATTCACCAAAATCGCATCAGCGACGTCAAACATGATACACGACAACCGGAATTTAACCACAGAAAAAAGGTTGCGGCAGATCCACAGATATGAATGAATGCCGCCTCGGTCCCTCCCCGCCTCGTGTAGCCGGGGGGAGGAAATGATAGTATCCCGCAAGAAAGAAACGAAGAAAAGCGGTACAACTTACTGTAAAAATCGGACGAATGAGGATCCCGTGGAACTTCTTGAGCGTATTTTCGTAGGAGGAAGTGAAGGCGGCAGAAAGCTCTTGCGCCTTGTTGGACTGACTGTTCTGCAAAGCCTTGCAGGTAAACGAGAGGCCACGGAGGAGCCACATCAAGCCCTCGGTAGCGGTTCGCTTCTTTTCGCCTTTTTCGTTTTCGACCAGCTTTTCGAGGGTACCAGAGAGGGCGGGGGCAGCGTCATATCTGGCGCGGACTTTCTGTGATTCGTCAAATGAGAAGGCGATGAGTGAGTGGATGAATGTGGGACGCCATCGGAAGTGATCATGCCAACTCACGGCGATGTTGCCCTTGATATCGATTTGCACGGGTGAGAAGGCGGCAGAACCCAGGAGATCTACGTGGCCGATGCGTCCCACCCCACCCCAGCGGTAACGATTAAATAAGGTCATTAGGTGTGTTTACGGCAAGAAACCGCAACACCGACGCACCAAACAATCCCAGGAGTCCTTCGGATGCTTCGAGGAATGCTAAGGTGTCGACGCCAGCGTCGGTGATGGGAACGTCTGCAAAAGACTTGCTTGGCAATGAGCACGAAAGGAACAAAGACACGACAACTGGAGCCGCTGGATAAAACAGACGACGAGTACCTACCTTTACGGTATCAAGGTAGGGAGCCATGTTCGCTGGAGGGCTATCTCGGTGTTTGGAGACAGTGATGGGGGGTTAACAACGAGGACAGTGTGTGAGATCGTTCCCGATTTGGGAAGGAGATCCTACATTGCTACTCCCCCCCTCGACTCCATGCCGCACGCCGACTCTGCACTCGTCCCCGCAGGTATCACAACCAGAGAGCAGTTCTGGGACCACGTTCACGAGCAGCTCATTCATCTGCTGGGTGACCAACGTGCCTGGGTCTGCCGTTTCCTCGTTTCTACACCATCAGCATCTGACGTTCTTTAACCTGTGCCATCTGTCCTGCGTCTCCCTTCGCTTGTTTCGGGGTGGACGTGGCCAATACATTTAGGTCTCGAACCTTGCCAACGCCGCGTCCCTGATATACAATTCGCTTCTCGCTTTTTCTCTCTTCGGATCAGACCATAATGCCGTAAATTGGTGCGGTAAGCAGCTGTCCCTCGAAAGCCTGTCCTTGTGGCCAACCCGTTCGTAAAGGTTTCTACATTCATTCGTCATATTTCCCCCATTCTCGCAACAATCCGCCCGCGGATCATGTCCCGTTTCACCCAGACACCCTCCTTCTAGGCCCATTCTGCGGCAAACCCGCTTGTCAGTTCATCAACATCTCCCCCACCAAAGCACGCGGCGTCTGCGCTGACGCATTCCTCCGGCGGTCCACCAGACTTGTCCCAGACGTAGAGGCATACCCAGGTCACATTGCATGTGATGGGGAGACCAAAAGCGAATTGGTCGTCCCTTTGATCCTGGACAGCCCTCGAGGTGCTAAACAGGTTAGTCCAACAATGCCCTCATCCTTCTTCAAACGGCCAGGTTCCTGTTGGAAGCCCGTGGTCTTTATTCGTTTGTGTCTTCGGTCCGGCGAGCACGGAAAGACTAATCTTCCGGGATTCAGGTCTCTGATACGCCGAATGGCCCCACTGTGGTCGGCGTTTTGGATCTAGATTGCCTCGCCCGGTTTGGTTTTCAAGAGGAGGATCTGCTGGGGCTCGAGCGGATTGCGAGATTGATCACAGACTCTTGTGATTGGTAGAACACATTTGTCGAACAAAAGACCCGGCGCACAATAGGGTTTCCCTTGCCCCTTTACATACGGACGCCGGCCCAGTTGCGATTCGCATTCATGTGAATGTTCTTAACACCTACCGGGTATATCAATTCAGCCACATGCGATGTGAACCATTAGAATTGCGTATCATCTACCACCGGTGAGAAATACATCTCGCCGACCGCCCACCCCACACGGTCATTCCACGTTCCGCCGTTCCCATTCCAAATACTCCTCGTGCAGCTTTGTCTGCAAGGTCCACTCCTTCACTGTCTTCTTTACTTGATTCTTACTCAACTCCTTGCCCGCGCCGTCTGTCAGTGGCAGCCCATCCCCGTTCCAGCTTCCGTAAGTGCCCTCCAGAACGTTCGGGGGCTTGAACATTTCACTGGGGGGAAGCTTGCCCTTCAGGATCTTCTCTAGCTTCTTCTGTTTCTCTGCCTCGACCGCAGCCGCCTTTTTGGCAGCCTTGACATCTGTCTGCGCACGCTTTTCTTCTCGGGCTCGGATCAGGTCCACCGGGTCTACGACCTTTACGAGAGCCTTCCCATCTGTCACGGCAGCGTTGATTAGCAATGGTGCGAATGAAGGCAGACTCAGCCAACTAAACCCCGACACCCCCTTACCTTCCTGATCATCCAAGGCAACGCCAAGTGGCACAAGATCCTCGTCTCTCAGCTTGTCACAGAGCGCGAGGATATCCTTCAAGGCCGTTTCACCTTTCCCAATCGCGATCCTCCGCACGTCGTCCCTAAACGAGGACAAAGCGCGCAAGTATGGCATCAGTGCGGTTTCACCCTATTCATCGGTTCCTCAGTCCAGGGTGACGTAAATTTAAATTGAGTCTCGTTCGACTCACAACCGCGTTGTCCAATGAGCTTGACCGATCTTGCCCCCACCCGATCTCTCCCTCTAGGCGAGGTCCTTCACCCAACCCGAACATTCGTAGCATGTCTCCCGTCCATCTGGCAACACGGGTGACCACACCAATGTTTAGCGCATTCCCGCTAGAATTGATGTACACGTTTGTTTTTGAGACTAGGCCGCGTAGGATGTCCAAAGCAACAGGGGTATTGAATGAATCACAGAGTGCAGCTCGGAAGTCCGCCTGCGCCTTTTCCAGGCTGTGCGTAGACGCGCGAGCGGGTCAGTATTCGCCTAGATGGTTGGATGACCGAAAGGGATAGTTCACGGCCACTCACCTGTCGGAAAGCTTCTGTTCGGGTCCATCGTAGCCGTGCTTTCCTGTGAAGGCAACTGTTTCCGCCTCCCTCTGACCGATGAGTGCTTTGACGACAGCGAAGAAGTTCTGTCCTTCACATTAGATCCGATCGATTGCGAGGAGCATGTCGCCTCTATGCCAAGAACACAAAAAACTCACGTTCAACGTCGCTTCGATGTTCTTGACCTCCCCCGTCATCAACGATTCAGAGAAGTCGATCTTAGCATTCCACAGCTGTGTCAGGAATGCTAATCGTAATTGTCTGGGCGTAAACCTTCCGAGTATTTCCTGGGGAAGTGGTGTCAACCCCACACAGCCAGAAGCGACGCAAAAACACGCGTGGCTTACGTTAATCGTGATAAAGTTCTTGAGCGACTTGCTCATCTTGAGGCCCTCGATGTGCAGATGACCAGTGTGCAGGAAGTAGTTCACCCACGAATGACAGCCGTGATACGCCTAACGAGGGCAGAGGGTTGGTCACGCGCGAACTGCTGATGTTTCCCAGAAACGTACCTCCGATTGGGCTATTTCATTATCGTGGTGGGGGAAGGCCAGGTCGATGCCACCCGAATGAATATCCATGTTATCGCCCAATATTTCCGACGCCATGACCGAGCACTCTATGTGCCACCCTGGTCGTCCAGGTCCCCACGGAGAAGGCCAGGAAGGTTCGCCGGGTTTTGAGGCTTTCCACAGCGCAAAGTCTGAGCTGGAACGACGACCAGAGCCGATCGATAAGGCGCCTAAACACGAGGGTAAAAATAAATAACGATGGATCATCGACGATCAAGGTGGAAACAAGGCCGGGGAAGACACTCGCGCTCTTCTGTCAGGCGACTCCTTCCATTTTAATTTAACGGAAAAAGGCTGCAGACTAACCTTCGCCTTCCTCCATCTTTTCCTTGTTGCCCTTGCTCCACGGCTCCAACTTTGCATAGAAGTGGCCATCCTTGCCATCGAAAGCGTTTGTGTCGAAGTAGACGCTTCCATCAACGACGTAGGCGTATCCGTTTTGGATCACCTTTTCAACAAAGGTCGCTATCTCCGGAACGTACTCCGTAACGCGAGTAATCGCATCGGGTTCCCGAACCCGGAGCCTCTTCATATCTTTGAAGAATTCATTCTCCCAATATGACGCAAGTGACCTCGAAATGGATGGATCCGTCACCGTATCTTTATACTAAGGGGCAGAAAGTCATTGGGGAAGAAGAGAGGGTGAAAAAGAAGGTTCATCATGGTAAGCCTTCGGAGAAAGGGGTGACGGTGACTGATCAACGCCGTTCCACTCGCCTGTCGGTCCAAGTATCCTGCAATAACTCCACTCGATTCATCGATAAGCCGATGCGCCGCGTCTGGGTTCGTGGCGCTCCCAGACTCAAGGACTCCACGCGCTTCCTCGATTGCAATGAATGTTTTCCGCTGAATGTTAGGATTTGAGTTAGATGGTCATTGCGTAAATCAACAAGGCGAAATTTTTCATGTACCGCTGCCGAAAACACCATATCAAACTTTTCGTATCGTTTTAGGCATTCTTGCTTCCACAGGGCATCTAGGATCTTCTGGGATAGCGTCTTCCAGCCGTCTTCCTCGTTGCCCCCGACGATCTTTTCGTTCTCTAGAAGGCCCTTATTCACTTCCGATCGTATGTAATCCTTCCATGCCGAGTGGACTTCATCCACCAGTCGGGACGTCAGCTCCGGGTTGCCGGCTCGGTATTCCTGGACCAGGTGGCCTTGTCTGGCCCGTATGATGATCTGTGAAAGTGAACGAACAGGGGGTGATTGGATTTCAGGGTTGTGACCACCGTTACGGAAGGGGAGCTAAGAACCTTGTCATCGATGTCCGTGACGTTCATAACGAAGTGAACATCATAACCAAAGTAATCGGAGACAATACGTCGAAGGATGTCTTGGGTCACATAATTCCTGGTAACGGTTAGGTCAAAACTTCTGGGGTGGTTAGGAGAGGGGGTGTGGTCGAGTCACCTGGCATGGCCCATGTGCGACGCGTCGTAAACGGTGGGCCCACAGTTGTACCACTTGACATGCCGCCCGTTGTGAGGGATAAACTCTGTCTGGATCCGACGACACGTCATCATCCGCCCACGCCGACAAGACTGGGTTGTCCCCAGCCGCCTGCTCGAGCTTACCTTGGTTCGCGTTAGCGAGTTGTATATCTTCAATGTGGGCTCATCAGCCAAGGCACGCGGTGGCGACCAGGCGGGCTGTTGTACAGATGTGGAGGCGGCCATGCGCGCTGCGTTCCTTGATGGCAAGAACGTGGGGCTTGGGGCAACAAGGCTAGAGTTCCGGCGCAGGGTAGTACCAATCCGTCTCAGAGGGAATGCAGGATTTGGTCTGGGGAGGACGGAGATCATATGACCAATACTTATCGTCCGCTCCAAATCACGATCGAGTCAAAAGATGGGTCACGCATCCCGCGCGAACGCTCATACCGATATCCCGGTCGAGTTTTAAATCGATATTGGGTGACTATCCGTAAGACTAGAGATATCTCTAAACATCGTAGAAGGGTGCTAGTAGCCGAGATTCGCGCTGCCCGTGACCCGACATGACGGACGGGGTCCTGGCAGTTCCCTTATAAGTCCTTTGGTATTCATCTGGGGTCGTGTGTACACAGTGTAACCTTACGGACAGTCACCCGTTTAGCATAAGGCTCAAGGAGAGCGAAATTATTATAACAGGATACGAAAACAAACAGGAGAGAGGTTCTACAGAAGTGTCCTAGCGAATTAATCCTTGTAAGGATCGGTGTAACGGCCCTGTCCTCCATCGCCGTAATTGCCGCTTGAACTCTCAGCGTCATAAAGTGGAACTTTGACGGCGGCGGACCCATCGTCTGGATCTGCGACACCACGATAAGTGCCCTTTCCGTCACGGCCGTTCCGCATCCTTATCACGACAAAGACAATGCCACCAATGAGAGCAAGGCCACCAAGGACCGACGCAGCGATGATGACAGGTAAGTTGCGTTTCGCCTAACGAATATGTCAGACGGGCGGAGATTAAAGAAGGATAGAGTAGTGGACGCACTGGGTCAGAGTCCCCCTCGTTGTCGTTGTCGTCATTCTCAACGGCACCGGCAATGCGGCCGGTTGGTGAAGGTGAAGGTGAAGGCGTAACCGAAGGTGAATACGAAACCGAAACCGAAGGCGAATACGAGACTGAAAGTGACGGCGAATACGAGGGTGAATACGAAACAGTAGGTGTCGGCGAAACAGAGTATGAAGATGAAGGATATGGGAGAGAGCTGGATGGGTCGTATGGAGATCCACTCCACTTCTTGTACCAAACTTCCCATTCTTTGTGAGATTCCTCGATGTTGGTGATAGACATGATCTGGGCGTATGGATCATAAACTTCACCATCCTTCCTCGACTGGTAGGCGAAACGAGCATAAACATTCTTCACTGCGATAATCGTCAGCACTGAGAGAAACAACGCCAAGCACGAAGAGGTCTCACAGAAGGGAACACCAAGGACAACATCGCCTCCAGCGCCCTCTGACTTGGCTTGGAACTGCCCGAAAAAGCGTAAGCGAGAGTACTGAGGGAGGGGGTGGTTACGACTTACGGTACCAACACAGTTGAGTCCGTCGACGTGCTGAACAGCGGTTAAGGGACTAAGAGGGTAGTCGTGTCCAGCAATCGTGATGGTGATGGTCAGCTCGGTGCACTTGAAATGCCACAAACGACGATCTTTATCATAAGTAGCACCCTCGAGGCCCTTGTACATCTCCTCGGTAACAGAGTATGGGACCTCGATCCAAGAATAGGTCGAGTCGAGGTAGGCTGCGATCTTTCCTTGGGGAGTGTCAGGGATAGTGGATTTGAGGGTCACAGACCGGCTTCCCCACGAGATGGCATCGATGACAGCGTAGTAGGCGGTCCCATCGTACGTGTAACTGCTGTTCAAGTAGGGATACTCCACGACGGAGTTGAGGTCAGGGAAGTTGACCTTCTGGAGGTCCTCCTGAGTAACGTTGAAAATCTGGGTCACGTCCACAATCTCGCCGATAGTGAGAACACCGCCCAACGAGTGGTCAGTTCCTCGATCATACTCGGAGGGGTTAAGGAGGAGAGTCCAGTATAGCCCAGTTTCCGGCTCGGCGGTGATTCGTGCAATAATACTATCAGCTGACCAGTCGCCAAAGGCCTGGGCAATCGTGGAGGTGTTTGGCCAGATTCCGAATCC
>Ga0307517_10013223_pt1 | contig 11235 bp, 3 predicted proteins | sample 23_EM_MG_FD_194515 | JGI IMG/M metagenome (GOLD analysis project Ga0307517, IMG submission 194515) | Populus trichocarpa ectomycorrhiza microbial communities from riparian zone in the Pacific Northwest, United States - 23_EM | ecosystem: Host-associated > Plants > Roots > Unclassified | place... | reverse complement strand
TTTCTTCACTGAACAGCAACCAAGAGTTCCATCATTTAAGATATATATAAAAATTATAAATTATTTTTGAAATAAAATAAATAATAATTAAAAAAATGAATAACAAATTGGTAGATAAAAAAATTTTATAAAAAAATAAAAGAATAATAATATTTTTAAAAATAATATTTTATATTTATTAAAATACCAAATTGCCTCTAAATAAATATACTTTATAATTAAAAAAAATCAAATTATGAAAAAGCCTCTGGACATTCGTTTAACAAATTCTGTTTTTATTTGTAACTTCTAGAAAATATATTTAGCTAAAAATTATAAAACCATTGAGAAATTTAATAGTGTTTTCCTCCGTAAAACAACCGACGGGGCCATAGTTCCAACCCCATTCCGTTTTCATGTCTTGTTTTCTAGGAATAGTATGTTTTTTATTTTAAAAGTGTTTTAGTATGTTTTTTTTAAAAAATTAATATATTTTTTAATAATTTTAGATTATTTTTATCTATCAAAAATAATTTTTTTAAAATAAAAAAATATTTTAAAAAACAATTTATCTCACAACCATGCCAAAACTCACCATCACGTAACCACCACTAGCCAACAACCAGCAATATCCCACCCAAATCCAAAGAGCCAATTAATAATTAAAGTGGCAGTCAGTCAGTCAAACGGTCAATCACATTGCAACGTTGATGTAAATTGTGATAAATGCAGTCCCAGACATCTACGCACCTGATTCCTTCCCTGGTATATCGATGGGAAGAAGAAGACGTCCATGAATTTACGCTTTTCATGGGACAACTCAGCTGCCATGCGTGCTGGTATATATATATATAAATTCACCTTGGACACGGTTGTTGAACCTAAATTATGCTAATCCCATACCTTGGATTCCTATTAAAAACAAAAACTAAAATCCATCTACAGCCAAGCTACCAATAAAATAACACTTTTAGCTTTGTGTTCTCCATTTTATAATTTTAAAGATTTTGGTTGTTATTCTTTTTATTATTATTTATTTTGATGTTTTTTGAAGTTTAATTTTTTTTTCAGTTTCGTTCATGAGCATTTTATATTATTTGATTTTTATATTATTTTTTGTCCTTTTATTTTTTATTGCTCTTTTTTTTATGTTTTATACTTTTTTTGATTATTTTTTTCTTTAATTTCATTGCTTATCATTATATTACGTTAAATAAAAAAAAAGAAAAGAGAGGAAGATATGTCGTAACCTTCATGTAAGAGAAGACTTGGAAACTTCAAGCGAAGACTCCTTACATTTGTGTGCATAATTCTCCAAGTATTCAATGAGACGAGCTTGACTATGGAAGTGTAGGCCTTCTTGAGGCCCTCCCCTTCTTTCGGTGGGAAAAACTCTTCTTGCCATAGACTTTGACCATGCAATATCTCCTGCAAGTCTTTGATCCAAGATGGTTATGTTATAGATTTCAAATAAGGTTTGATTTTTTATGATAATATTAATATTTTTTTTGAATAATTACATCTGTGAAAATAAATGCATTTTTTGGTTGACGCTTGCTTTTCATATATACTATGATATTGCAAATCTAAACCAAAGGAACGGTACCATCATTCCATCATTATATGCAAAGTTGTTGTAAAAGTGCTTCAATTGTATATAGTTCCGCAATTTAAAGCAAAAATAAAAATAAAAATGTTGCAACCTCACTTTTGCAATAGTAGTTGAACTTTTGGATCATGGGTTTTAGGATTATTTTGCAATATTATGCTGATTTTTATTTTATTTAAAAGATAAAAATAATTTAAAGTACTTCAAATTAACTAAGTAGATAATTTCTGCTTATATATAAAACTTTATTAAAATTCAATTACTCAATTGGTTGATCCGCGGTTGTGTTGTTTTAATTGGTTGTGTTGTTTTCTATTGACTTTGAAAGCGGAGGCCACAAAGAGGACTTCCCCTTCATTTGTGGGAACTTTTCATGCAATTTCCTAAATCTTAATCATTGAGCTAGAGAGCAACCAAGCAATAATTCCAAGACTTTAGTAGTTTGTGGCATTCGTAATCTAGATTTCTGCTTTATATATAAAACTTTATTAAAATTCAATTACTTAATTTCTTACATTTTTGTTTTCCATTTCTTTCTTCTCTGTTTGGGCTCGTCTGCAATATCGCATTCAGGATGGACCCGAGATGTAGACGAGCTTGACTTTGTAAGCGGAGGCCACAAAGAGGTCTTCCCCTTCATCGGTGGGAACTTTTCATATGCAATTTCCTAAATCTTAATCAGTGAGCTGGAGAGCAACCAAGCAATAATTCCAAGACTTTAGTAGTTTGTGGCCATTGATTTCTTTTCGTAGGGATCCAAGATGGATGGTATTCGTAATCTAGAGAATTTCTTGTTTACAAGGAGGATTGGCCCAAGTTTATCAATTAATTGAAGTAGTGACATTATAATTTTTAAGATATATTATTTGAATTGAAATGTTCTTCCATTTTTCTGTTCAAATCGGTGATACTTTCTTCATCTTTATGGGTTACAATTTGTGTGTGTGTTTGTATTTTCATGGCTAACTAATACTTGTGTGGTTTAAACTTTAATTGATGTAAGTAGTGAGAGAGTGATCATTCAATAATTCAAAGACTTTAATTTTTGGCCATTAATCTCATTTTATTTTGGTTGTTTTTCAATTATTTTTTTAAATAAATTAAAATAATATGTTTTTTTTTAAAAAAAACTGTTTTTAATATCAATATATATATTAAAATAATTAAAAAAATACTTTTAAAATATAAAAACAAACAAACCTTTCATAATCTTTGCATAATTATTCTTCTCGAAAACACATAATACAAACCATCCTTACCTTTCAGTGCTAGAAAGAGAAACAATTACTGCGCTCAGGCAATTAATTAGAAAGAGAGGGACAATATCCATAATATTAATTAGCTACTAAAAATATGATTTTGATTGTGAAAACAACGTGCATCCAATTTTATACTTCAATATGGCAAGATATTACGTTCAGGCAATTAATTACATATGGACATGATTTACAAAGTATTTTATACTAATTTGTTCATGACTATTCTGTGAAAATAAAATATTAACTTTGTAATCTATTTATTTTTTATTTTTTCAATTTAATCATTCTTTTATTTTATTTTTTTTATATAGATGCATGTTTTTATTATTATTATTGTTGATGCTTGCTTTTCAGACTATGATGCAAGTTTGTAACTTTTGGATGAATTATCGGATTATATATTTTGCAATATTATGCTGATATTGTTTTTTTAAAAGATAAAAATAATTTAAAATATTTAAAATTAAGTAAGTACTTAATTTTTGTTTTATATATAATACTTTATTAAAATTCAATTACTTAATTAGTTAATGAAATTAAATATTTTTAAAATAAACTTTAAGTTAATTATTTTATTTTAAATATATTAACTTTAAGTTGGATCGTAATTTAATTGCTTAATAGTTATATGTACATAGGACTTAACCTAACTTTTTCACACGAAATGTATAATTCTCATTATATTTAGCTACTTTTTTAGATTAAAAAAAAATGATTGAAAACGTTTCTAAAAATGAAAAGCAATAAAAGCAAGATTGAAAATATAAATTTGCTTGTGAAAACTTTAGACGACTTGTGGATGCTGCTGTTCAGAAGGATTTTAATTTTTTCTTCTTCCTTCATCGATATTTTACCGAATTTGATAATTATCTGCCATCACTTTTTTTTTTAATTATTTTTAAAATTTTTGTATTAAATTTGATTTAAATTGAATTATTAAGAAGATATTTTTTAAAAAATATATGATTATGTCATCGTTTTTAGAAAAAGTTAGATTTTTTATGATAATATTAACAGTTTTCTTATGAATACACACACACACATGGACATGATATGCAATATGTTTTTTTAATATTTTATTGTTGATTTTTTTAAAAATTAATTATTCTTTTATAAAATATCTTTTTTTATTATTTATTGTTGATTTTTTTAAAAATTAATTATTCTTTTATTTTAACGAACATTGATATTAAAATTATAAATGCATTATATTATTTTAATATATTTTTAAATAAAAAATATTTTTAAAAAATACTTTTCATCACAATACTTAACAAGCAGTAGAGGAGTATTGTTCTCAAGACCACATAATATATTAATATTTTTTAAGAAAATGAAAAAATTTAAAATTTTAAGAATCCTTTGGTTTCGTGCATGGTCTCCTACTTATGAGAGTATTATTACGGTTTGCCAATATAATTGTAAAAGTTGTATGAATCCTTTTATTTACGAGAGTTAAAGATACATGGCTTTTTAATTAAAAAGTTTATTTAATTATCTTATAAATAAAATTGGAAATAAAATTTTAGTTTAAAATTTTAAAATTTATTTGTTTTAGGCCTCTTTAGTGTTAAATAAGATACTATATTGATAAGGAGTAATTTAAAGGAATTGATTTGATAATCGAGGAGGTTTGTTAATTTCCTCCTTTAAGTTTTCATGTTGAATATATATATATATATATATATATATATATATATTAATGAAAAAAATATAAATTGTGAATTTTCATTCCCAAAGGCTAAAGACATGGTCTCATATTATAACCCCTTTAAAAAAAAGAAACGTAGTCGTTTTCACTTAGAATTTTGCAAAACGACGTGGTTTTTATACAGTTGTGCATTACTACTTTACTCCTACTATATTTATATTTAAATATTGAGTGGCACCACATTCTTTCCTTGCTTTTTTTCTCTTATTGACTTGGAAACTTCAAGGCACTCTCCTCATTTTGGAAATTTAAAAAATATTGAATGGAAATTTCGAACTTTAATTTGTGGCCATTGATTCCCTTTCGTATTGTTCTCAAGACCACATAAGACCACATAGTATATTTATATCTCTTGATCAAAGTGTAACAAAGCACATTATTTGGTTTCCCAAAGAAACTCTCTCTCAATGTTCAGTAGAGTATTAAGGCACCTCTTCGGTGCATATGCAGCCCTGCCTTTTCTAGTGATCCTATCCACCCACCATAGTTGCAGTGCTACAAAGAACACCAGCAATTACTGCGCTCCTTCTTCTTGTGGCAATATCCATAATATTAGCTACCCTTTTCGACTAAATACCGATCCCGAGAGCTGTGGCAACAAAAGTTTTGAACTTGCTTGTGAAAACAACTTACGTCCAACTTTATACTTGGACATGGTAAAGTATTATGTCCAGGCAATCAATTACATTGACTTCACAATTCGACTTGTGGATGCTGCTGTTCAGAAGGATGATTGCTTCTCCATCCCTCATCATTCTTTTACAGAAGAATTGCTGTACTACAATTATTATTATGAGATAAAGTGGCCACACAGTTCTGTGTTAACTTTTTTATGTTGCAAGAATCATACAGATTATATTATGGATACCTCTTCTTGCAAAAATGGTAGTGGTACTGCATATAATTCTTCTTCGTCTAGCAGTATTTCTTCTCCCAGCTGTGTCGATATGGAAGGTCATTCCTATGTCATGGTTGATGGGCACGTCCGGGATGTACCTGACTTGTGCCGTATAAATTTGATTTATTCTGTGCCAAAAAATATGAGAAATAAGTCGTATACAGATGTCCATGATATTTTGGTATATGGGTTCGAGCTTTCATGGTTCTCTTTCTGCTGTCATTATAGCACAGAGAACCCCTGCAACCTTGATGAATCCACCGTGCAGAACAACAATTGTTCACAATACCGTACGTGCTCTCTCTCTCAGCATACCTCAAGTACTGTATTATGATTATGCATACAATATTTGCTTTATTTTATATTGTAATAAAATATTGTATGCTGCATAAAATATTGTTTACAATATTGCTTGGTTTCCGTCTTTGCGTTAAGGGTTTATTTTATGTTTTAATAAATGTTCTTCACTTCAGTTAAAATTATAACTTTGCAAAAATATCAATACTGCTGACCTTTTCTTTTTTTCTTGAAATGCAGCCGTAGCGACGCCGATAGGCGTTTATTTTGAAGGTGAGGGCTATTCCGGTCTTATATGTTCTGGCTCAATTCTACAAAAAGATACATTTACTTTTTTACTTTTTTTCGCAAATGAGTTTTTTTTTTTTTACTTTTTTTTTTAATTAATCATCAAAATTTTGCACGCTGATTTTATTTTGGTGATTATAGGTATCTACTCGATCGTTTGTCGAATTGGGGGTGAGTTAATTTATTTTTGTAATAAAATAAATAAATTTTTTTTTAGATTAACATGGGTGTCCGGGTCAGCTTGCGTGCACCTTAACTAAATTTTAAAATAAATTTAATCTTATGCTCTAATTAAAAGATCTAAATGAAACCACATACATCGTTTTTATTAAAATAAGATATCTTTCTATTATTTAGTAGGATAAAGACCCATGGAAAGATTATATATAATTCTGAATCATTTTCTCCCTTATAGTCAAATCACTACATGAATGGTAAATCATTCATTCTTTTATTTTTTATTTGGCAGGTTCTTATTGTTATTACCCGATGATCATCCCTTCACTTTTACTTACCTTTCTCATATTGTTTCTCAGTCCGATACTCGCTCTTATCAGTAAGTATTTACTTTGTTTTTTTTTTTTTTTTATCGTATTGTGACACAATAAATATATGTATATCAGCTCACAACTATTACACCATAAGAAATAATTATTGATCTAATAGCTTCTACAACTTAATGTAGAAAATAAGTCCTTGAAATTTAAATATTTCTTATGAGTCCCAACTATTTCAAGTTTTAACTTTAGCTTAAATTGATATTATTTTTGCAACAAATTAATGTATCTAATATTCTTTCTACGTTTGTTTTCAATTATAAACAATGATATTAAAGCAACAGAAGGAAAACGTTCTAATCAAACACAGAACGATGATTATAAACTATAATATTAAAGTATTTATAGTTTCTTTTACTGTTTGTATCATAGAATTCCATTTATATGATGTATTTTGAAAAAGAACGATGTAGCGCAATGAAAAAAAGAAGTCACATATATGTTAAAGAAAAAAAGAAGTTTAGATATGGAAATCAATAACTAACAATATATATGTTTCTAATATTGAATGTCGTTCTAATGTCTTTACACAGTGATATATCATGTACTATTATTCCCATGTGGGCTTCTATGTCTCCTAATGTTACTGGTCTACAAATGGCGAAGACAACATTTATCCATGTACGAAGACATTGAAAAATTCTTGCAAAGTCATGATAATGATCTCATGCCGATAAGGTACACTTACTCAGAGATTAAAAAGATAACCAATGGATTTAAAGACAAATTGGGTGAAGGAGGTTTTGGCTCAGTATATAAGGGAAAGCTTCGTAGTGGTCGTTTGGCAGCAGTTAAATTATTGGGCAAGTCAAAAGCCAATGGACAAGATTTTATCAACGAAGTTGCCACTATTGGAAGAATTCATCATGTCAATATCGTGCAACTTATAGGCTACACTGTGGAGGGATCGAAGCGTGCTCTTATATACGAGTTCATGCCTAATGGGTCTCTTGAAAAGTACATTTTTTCTAGGCAAGGTTGCATCCCACTAAGCAATGAGAAAATGTACGAGATTTCTCTTGGGGTGGCTCGTGGCATTGAATATCTACATCAAGGTTGTGATATGCAAATTTTACATTTTGATATCAAGCCTCACAACATTCTTCTTAATGATAAGTTTGTTCCAAAAATTTCAGATTTTGGACTAGCCAAATTGTACCCAACAAATAATAACACTGTGTCTCTCACTGCTGCCAGAGGGACAATGGGATATATGGCTCCTGAACTATGTTATAAGAACATTGGAGGTGTCTCTTATAAAGCTGATGTCTATAGTTACGGGATGTTATTAATGGAAATGGTAGGAAGAAGAAAGAACTTGAATGCATCGGCAAGTCATTCAAGCCAAATTTACTTCCCTTCATGGGTTTATGACCAAGTTAATGAAGGAAAGGACATAGAAGTACAAGAAGATGTCATGGAACATGAAAAGAAAACAACGAAAAAGATGATTATTGTGGCATTGTGGTGCATACAATTGAAGCCTGTTGATCGTCCCTCAATGCATAAAGTTGTAGAGATGCTTGAATCGGACATTGAATCCCTGCGAATGCCTCCTAAGCCTTTTCTCACCCCACATCAAATATCAAAAGACGATGATAGAGCTAATCATTCAAAGTTATCAGATCCACCAAATGATTGTATTGACTCTTCGTATTATTTTGGTCGTTAATAATGAGATAATGAAGGTAATGTAGCTTAGTGATTATTAATTTTGATATATATTAACTACTTAAGCTTTAAGTATCTAGACAAAAATCATTCAATCAAGTAAGCTTTAATTTGTATTGCCAAAGTGTGTTTGAATTGAACAGACATCAAAATTCTTACACTTTTCATGATTTACTTGCTGTCACTTTGAGGCTAGGCACTTGAAGAATTGGATCGACGTGACCTTTAGCAAGCTAAGGGATGACCAGTAAATGACTCTGTTTTTACACGTAGGACTACTGCATCCATTTGGAAAACACACTTAATTTGGCCACAGCGAAGTAGACCAAGACTTGTAAAAATCGCTCAGCCTTGTAATTACGTTTTCTCATGAAATAAAGCCTGTTAATTTTTCATGTTTTTGACTTGAACGGGCCTTATTCCACAAAAGAGACTTGCCAAAGAGACTTTGCAGAGCAGAGACAGGAGGAATGGTTTGGTTAATAGAAGTGAATCAAGCGCTTTCAGTATTTTCATATCTTCTAGTGATCTTATTGAATTTCCATTGACTGGAAGGAGGAGTGGTTTGGTTTCGAGAACGATCTATGAGCGGGATAAATAGGGCTTTTGTAAGCTCTGACTGGGTGTTGAGCTTCGGCAGCTACAAGCTCTTTGGTCTTTAAAGTGGTCTTTCAGATCACTGTCCTATACTGTTTTTTTGTCTTCTTCCTTTAGTTGTGGTGTTTCATCTTCTTTTTGGTCGATTCAACAAGCCTCTTCTCTGCGAGCATTGATAGCGAAAATAATGACTGTAAGCCATTATTTTGAAGGCCCAGGTGATGCGAAGATTGTGATTTAACTGGTGAAGAAATTCATGAGATAATGGCTGACCTCTTTAGACCTGGAAACATGCCGGCTAGATCAATAATTGCATACATCACTTTAATTCCCAAATTAAAGGGAAGGTCAAATTGAAGGCCAATTAGACTGGTAAATGGATTATATAAAATTATTGCAAAGGATTTATTGATCAGGTTTTTGAAAGTCATGCATGCAATCATTAGTACAAACAATAAGCTTTTATAGCTTTTATCCATAAATAAAAAATGATAATTTTGAATGAAAAGATATATTTTTTTTACCTTCAATTAAATCATTAGTGTCAAAGTATCATTTTTATTTAAAATTTTAAATTGCTAGATGAGTTATAAAGAATAATTTTATATTATTCTCTAATAATTAAAATTTTTATGAATTTTTATTTTAATTATCTACAGTTTTAATTTAAATATTCACATAGTTGATAAAAAATATTTTTTTCATTAAAATAAAAACAAAATACATGAAAAAATAAAATTTTAATAAACAAATACATCCGTTGGTGTCCTGTGAAAATCTATTTTAATTTCTACATAATTTAATGAAATAAATTTTTAAAATGACACTCAAATCAGTAGGCAATCATAATGGCTAATTTAAACTGTTAAATAAAATTTTAATAATAATTTATATTATTTTTTACAGTTCACATGTCATTTTTCTCACTGGTAAACTTTTTGCATTGCACATTAATGATAGTAGGACATGGAGAATTGACATGTCATGTTTTCGTCTTCATGGTTGGATTGATTTGAAGATTGATTTTTTTTTTAAAATGGAGGTAAAAATTGATTTTAAAAATATTTTTTATTTATAAACACTTTTAAAAAATTCCCTTTTAATCTAAACCAAAGGAATTTGAGAAACACCGCAACATCCATTAAAAATGATGCAAATTTATTGTAAAAGTGTTTCAATAGCATTTTTCCTAGTGTGCACGTAGCCAATTTTTATGAGCGACTCCTTCAGCCATAATTACGTTTTGGAGGAGAGGTAGTGAATAGACTGTAAAAGAGGCAGTGAACGTTTGATATTCCTGTCGTTCTTACATCCATTCAGCACCTCTCTTTCCAAACTCAAACAAGAGGCATCCAGATTTTCATGGTGGAAACTTTAAGCCCTCTATTCTCTCATCAACCATGTTCTCCATGGTGGTGTTCCAGATTGAATCTGGTTAGTCTCTTATCTCGGCCTTTTATGGAGCTTAGGTCAGATTGAAGGCTAGCATAGGTATTTGCTGCTGCTGCTGCTATACGGTTTGTTTTCTATGTTAGATATCTTCAATAGCCTACTTGTCAAGTGAGCTATAAAAGATTTTACTGGAAATTACTTTGGTTAGTATATCTGTTAACTGGTCTTCAGATTTTACAAATGAGAATTAAATTATCTTGGTCTTGAGTTTTTCCTTGATGGCGTATTTATCTACCTCAACATGTTTTGTCTGGTCATGTTGAACTGGATTAGATTGCCTTGTTGTCACAGAGTAGCCTCATCCCATTTCCTAGTGTGTTCCTAGCCAATTTTTATGAGCGTCTCCTTCAACCATAATAGCTCACAAAGCCTCTTGATCATTCCTATGAACTCAGCTTTTGCACTGGACAATGCTACAGCCTTTTTACTTTTCAATGTGACAAGGTTAATTACCTCGTACAAAGGTAAAGTAACCTGACGTGGATTTTCTATCAACTATACTTCTTTCCTGATTTGTATTTAGGCCCTGTTTGTTTGCTGGAAAGTAGTTTTTTTTTTGGAATGTGAATTTCGGGGAAAGTGAATTTCGAGGAAAGTGAATTCCGGGAAAGTATTTTCCAATGTTTTGTAGTGTAATGGAAAATAAGTTGGAAAATATTTTCCAGTGTTTGGTTATGTTATGGAAAATGAGCTGGAAAATAACTTATTAATGTTTTATTTTTCTCAAGTTTATTAAAATAATGAGGAACAAATCTTATAAATTAAAAAAGTTGAATGAGAATGAAATTGAAAAAAAAATATAATTTCATAAATTATCTCAAATAAAATAAATAATAATCAAAATAATAGAGATCAAATCTAAAAAATTAAAAAAAAAATAAAAGGTGAAGAAATTAAAATAATAATAATTAACATTT
>Ga0307517_10013222_pt1 | contig 11235 bp, 5 predicted proteins | sample 23_EM_MG_FD_194515 | JGI IMG/M metagenome (GOLD analysis project Ga0307517, IMG submission 194515) | Populus trichocarpa ectomycorrhiza microbial communities from riparian zone in the Pacific Northwest, United States - 23_EM | ecosystem: Host-associated > Plants > Roots > Unclassified | place... | reverse complement strand
CTGTGCTATAAGTCCTTTTTATTATTATTAGTTTTTATTGATTGATTGAAAGAGCTGGTGAATTTTGCAGGGGGGGTTTGTTAAGTGATGGCATCGAAACGGATCTTGAAAGAACTCAAGGATCTCCAGAAAGATCCTCCTACTTCTTGCAGCGCAGGTTGAAATCGAGATCTAATCGCTTTTTATTTCTGGGTTTTCGTTTTCGTTTTCTTTCGTGTAAGAAAGGAGCTGTCTTTGTTATGGTTTGGTTTTTGGTGTTTTTTTTGGACAAAATAAGGTTTTATAAGTTTTGGTTTTTTTTTTTACGTGTATGATGTGTCCTTCTGAAGTTGTTTTGAAAGAAAAAAGGTTATTTCTTTTTTGAGAGTTGTGGTTGCGAGATGAGTATGTTTAAATGGAGTTTTAGCTTGACCGATTCGGTCTATGTTTGTGATGATCAGAGAGGGGAAAACTTGTTTGTGGATGGAAATTTCAACAAGTTCAGGGCTGCATTTGTTATTGATGGAAAGTGGTAAACAATGGTTTGAACATACACGACCTTCTATTCAAAATAAGGGGTTGCTATTGTTGGAAGGAAAAGACTTAGATTAGGGCCTTGTGGATATTCATTGTTTGGAGTGAAGAAGAGTTTGGTTTTAAGGATGTTCTATATACACGGAGCAATATAAGTCATGAGCTATTGTGTTTTTTTTTCGGTCGAACCTCAATCTGTAGTATTTCTTCTACCATTTCCTTTAAGTTTTTATTGTACTAAATCTTGTTAAATCTAAAAATTAAAGAATTCTTTGTCTGAAATCTATGATGGTGGGCAAGCAAAATGCTCTGCCCACAAATGTAGTGGTCATTTTCTGTCTTTCTATTCCAAAATTCTGATTGGGAATTCATGGAAATTCTTTTTTCTGTTGCAAGAATTACAGCGCTATCTGCTTTGTTTTCTTCTATTTGTATTTTTACTATGTATTAACTTCCAACTCTGGTGTTTTAGGTTAGTTTCAGAACAGTCCCCCCCCTGATTTTTTTCTGCTTTCATTGATATGCATCTTTAGGCCCTGTTGCTGAAGACATGTTCCATTGGCAAGCTACGATTATGGGTCCTGCTGATAGTCCATATGCAGGGGGGGTCTTTCTGGTTACAATTCATTTTCCTCCAGACTATCCATTTAAACCTCCTAAGGTACATAATTGACTTAACAAGGTCATCATCGCTTAGCAGTTTCATATTTTCCTCCCTGACTTGTCACTTCCTTTGAACTACCATTATGTGATTGGACATTCCGAATAATGGTACTTTCTCATATTTGGTATACTAGCATGAACATTTATAGCCTGAACCATTAACAAACATGGCAGGATTTTGTTTTCATCTTGAGATGCTATGTGTAAGCTGATATGTCTGTTGCTGAAGAGCTGTGCTAGACATCACAGCCAACTTAAAACAAGCAAGAGGTTTCCCATTCTTCTTTGATGTCTTTGAAATGGCTTTGTTGGTTATCACCATTTGTTTTAACGTTCTGAGAAGTTTCATAGAATGGGTGAATTTTTTATTTTCTTGCAGTTCTATTTTACTTATTGTGTTGCCATTCTTTTGGATATTCTTGCAGGTTGCTTTCAGGACAAAGGTCTTTCACCCAAATATCAACAGCAATGGTAGCATTTGCCTTGATATCTTGAAGGAGCAGTGGAGCCCTGCCCTCACTATATCTAAGGTTGTTATTTAGCAGCAACCTAAATATGCTGTATAAAAATGAATATTTACATTTTTTTAATTATTTTCAATTTTAATATTCCCTAGCACTTTTGTGCTTCTTAGATGAAAGACATTACCAATCAAAATAAGGCAAAATACACTTTTGAGTTTTGCATGTGCTTTTGGGGTGTGCTAGCATGCACATGGAAAATTATTTTACCTGCTTAGGTTTTTGTTTTCATTGTCATGTCTTATATTCTTAGTGGGGCATTGCAGCAACAGAAAATAGTTTATATAGTCATGAAATTGATCACTTGCCACAGTTTGCTGATAGATTCTGATCATTTTGAAGGTCTCATTCATAATGATGTTTTTTGTCTTTAAATGTTATCTAGAGCACAAAGGAGTGGTAGTTATTTGATTTGCATGAGTTTTTGAACACTTCGTAGAAGTTTCAAAATTTTAAATGAATAAGATTGTTGCTGGTTGGTATTCCCTTTTTTATGTTGAAATCAAGCTTCTGAAATGCGTTGTAACGCATTTGTCAAATGCAACAAGGTTTTCCCTAAAGTTTTTGGTCATGAGTTATGTAGATGATGTCATGGTGGCTCTGTTTTTTTTTTTTTATTCCATCCTATATTGTTAGATGTTTTGTTAAGTTGTTGAAATTATACTCTGATGTGCTCTCGGTTTTGATTTCTGCTAGTTGTGGTTTATTTGCTTGTGTTATGCAAAAGGAGAAAGTTTCTCATTCATCTATTTTCAGGTGTTGCTTTCGATTTGTTCTTTATTGACGGATCCAAATCCCGATGACCCTCTGGTGCCTGAGATTGCCCACATGTACAAGACTGACAGGAGCAAATACGAGACAACTGCAAGGAGCTGGACCCAGAAGTATGCAATGGGTTGATGTGCTGCTATCTGTGTGATAGGGAGATGATCAATTACTGCCCTCCTGATATACATTTGCTGATTTAATTGTTTGTATGAGAAATTGCCTTTAGTACTTTGGAAAACCTGTTTTACGTATCCTAATGTATCAACCTTGTATCCCTATTTTCAAAAACCATGTTCAGAAACCCCATAGGATGATGAGCTGCATTCCTCCATGTTACATCCACAACTCCCATGAGTGATTGCAGAGTTTTTCTTTCTTCCATTACCGGAAGAGATGTTGATGTCCAGGAACAGGGTTACCTTTGAACTTGAAGATGCACCATGGATGATTCTTTGCATGGGAATAGTAGCAGATTCAGTTGTGTTCTCAAAACAGGGTTTTGCAACGCTTAGTATAATTGTTTTTCATATATGTTTTTTTATATCAAAAGGAACATGCAAAAAAAGAAGAGGAAATGAACAGAGACAATGGAACCAAGAGCAAAAGGCACCAGCAAAATCAATAAAGCAACAGGCTATATGTTTCACGATTTGGGTAGCAGAACCTGCTATTAAGACAGGCCTTTGTCCGTGGACCTCGGCCTCAACTCCAAAGCTTCAGATCATGGGAAAACATGCTAATAGGCTCTTCCTACTGATAGAGGCCTCCATGGGGTAGCTTCATATAACGTTGCCTGGACTAGGTCTATAGGAGAGACTCCAACGAGGAAAAAAAACAATATATTTCAAAAGTTTTTCCTGGTTTCGAAGAAAAGAAGGGAGAAGAGAGAAAGATTGAAGAGAGGATGACTAATAAACGACTTCAAAGCACATTTTGATAATTGGGTTACTTTTTTTGTTTCTTCATTTTTCTTTTCTAATTACAAGGAGATGAAGTTGTAAACCTTCATGAATTCATATTGTATGGGAGCACCATTGTTTGTTGCCCTTACTGTACAATTTACTGAAATAGTGATAGCAACAATGACAATAACAAAATTGAAGAATGATAGCTTTTTTCTTAAATCTAATTGCACGAACAGAGTCGCAGCCACCCGACAATTTCTTGTTTGAGCGAGCCAAAAACATGAAGAACGTTGAGAAAATGTTCCAAAAGAAGAAGAAGAAGAAAGGAGGACCCTTTCCATGAAAATATGTGTGCAGTGGGCTAGAAACCTAAGAGATATATAGGCCTATACAGTTAATTAAAAGGAGCCTCCTTCTTGGACATATCTCGTTGGAGCTGGCTTCTATTATTGTTGGGGCGTATAAAAGATGTGTTTAGCGAACCCCAGGAAGCCACCAAATTTTAATAAATTCAAGATTCCATGGCTTCCATTGTTGAAAACACAGCCAGCTCTGTACAGATAAATTTGTCTTTTTAGCCATTAGCCTTAATGAAGGGTCGGTGACGCATTTAGATGCCAGCCCTTAAGTTATAGTACTTGGCATCCTCGCCATACCAAAAACTATTCATGACTGCCGAACCCATTAATATATATTGACCATGTTGTCTCATACATGCACATTCCTTTTCTTTTCTTTTTTCTTTTGTTCCATGGAAAAGAAAATTAAAATGATTAATATCAAGCCGACATATGCATTAACAGTACCACATCTTTTATTCCATTTGATCAGAACAAACATCTTGTTCAGCTTGTGATGAATTATTCGAATTATTCGTTTAGAGCGAGCATATAGCTCCGTTTAGGAGTGTGAATCAAACAGAAATTTGTTAAAATTTAAATTTTTTTATTTAAAATTAATTTTTTTATAATTTTTAATATATATTGATATAAAAATTAAATTTTAAAAAATATATTTTTTAAAATTTTTTTAAATTTTTTTTAACATTAGATTTTTTTATTGAATTATCATGTTTTTATGATATGGATCGCGAGTTTGACAGATTAACCCAGTGGACTAGATTTTCTTTTCTCATTTAACTTTTCTTTTCCAATTTAATCCTTTAATAATGGATTAATTGGGAATTAAATTTCATAATTTGTTTTATTTATTTTTAATTAGGTTATTCAAGTTTTGTAACCTGAGAATAATACTTAACGAGTTAACCCGAGTTGACTCGGGTTGTTCTTTGTGTTTTTTTTTTTAATTTTATCATTTAATATTAGATTAGTTGAGAATTAAGCTTCATAATCTATTTTGATTTGTTTTTTATTGGGATATCCTGGTCTCATGATCAGGGTCATGCGTTTTTGTATTTTAACCCCTTTTAAATTAAGTTATTTATTTCTTTCTAAAAGGTTATCTCGGTATCATGTTCTTCAATATTGAATTTGCTTTATGCTAGGTTGTTCTTGTCACATAAACCGGATTGTTGGTTTGACAGGTTAATCTAGTTGACTCGATTTTTTTTTAATTGAGTTTTTTTTTTCAATTCTGTCATCTAATATTGTGTTTAATTGAGAATTAAACTTTATGATTTATGTTAGGTTGTTCCTGTCTCATGAACTGAATTGCGGGTTTGGCAGGATAATCTAGTTGACTCAGTTTCTTTTTCTTTTTTTTAATTGATTTTTTTTCAAATTCATCATTTAATATTGTATTTGATTGAGAATTAAGTTTCATAATTTATTTTGTTTTGATTTTTATAAGGTTATCTCGACTTCATGACTCGAGAATAGTACTGCCTAACGGCTTAACCTATATTGACTTGACACATTTCTTGTGTCACTTTTTTAATTAAATTTTTTACAAATTTTATTATTCAACATTAGGTCTGACAGGATCGATTGTAAATTGAGCTGTATAATTTATTTTGATCTGTTCTTTAAGGGGTTATCTCAGTCTTATGACTAGAGTTACGGATTTAGTAAGTTAATTCGGGTTAAATCATGTTATTTTTTTATTTTTTTATATGATTATTTTGATTTTATAATCTGATCACGATTATAATCTGATTACGAGTTTAACAGATTAACCCAACTATTTTTTTAATAAGATGTTTTTTTTTTCTTCCCCGTACAAACCAAAAAAAAAAGAGAAGCAAATGAAGCTTAGTTGTATTTCCATGGGGCACTGTGACCCGTGTCTTTTTATGTGTAGCGTTGTTGTATCTGGAGATATATATTTTTAATCAAACTAAACTAGTTGGTATTTATTAACATTTCAAACATGGGAGACGTGCATATATAGCTTTCAATCTGAAAATTGCACGTATAAACCCTAATGCATGAAAGGAAATCAAATTAAGCCCCGGCAAAGGAATCGTGCTCACGATCGAGTTGGAAAGCCAGCCTAGCTTCCTAAATTCAGGGTCTCCAAACTCCTGGACTAATCAAAATTTTATGTGCTTAGGGTTTGTCTCTGGTGAAGACAAGGGTGGCAAAAACAAGCTGACCCCCACTCAAATAACTCACTAGTGGATGATGTGGCCATTGTTGAGTCGCCTCATGCTTGCAAATTATATGTGGAATTTATTGATTTTAAGTATTAATAAATAAATTATGGGACTAAAAGATACATCATTCTCTCATCATGAATCCTTCTAATCATTCGACCAGCGAGATATCTATGTTTTCTTGCTGAACATTTGCTAGTGGCGACCTTTAGAGGTTATGTTTGGGTGGGCAGGCATGTTCAATTGACTTCATTAACTCCTCTCACTTTATTGCAGTACTTGATTAAGTCGGGATCATGGAATCTCAACAGCAAATTTTGGTTTAACAAGGAGTCATCTTCTTAAAGATTGCTGGATTATTGATATATAATTACTCGTTTTTTAGTTTATTCTCAATTCTGTACTGTGACCTGATTAGATTAATGTATGTAATTAACTCTTTGTCTTAGGATTAATCTATTTATATATATGCTCCACCTCTTGGGAATGATAGTCGTTATAATAATAATAATATGTATTTGAACAATAATATTATTAATATTTCTTGTACCGATAAAAATGTTTAGGTATTATAGAGTTTATTTTTCTTCAACTTAATATTAGTTTTTAAATTTCTTTTATTAATTTACGTTGAATATATACAATCTGTATCGTAAGCTAAAATTAAAAGATAATGATATTTTTAAGAAACTGAATTAGAATTTAGGTTTACGTCGACATAATATATTTTATTAAACTTAGATATATAAACACATAAGTAATTAATTACATATCACAATCATAACACCACTTTGAATTGCATCCATTTGGAGAATGTTAGATGAACAATAATAATAATAAAAAAAGTGTTTGTGTATATATATATATATATATATATATATATAAAAGGAGATGAGATGTTCACTTTTGATGAATTAAAAAAGAATGCTATAGTTTTACTGTATAAAATATAGATTAAAATGAGTATGAAATTATTCCTTGCATCTTGCATTAAAATCAAGATGCAGAGTCATCAATGCGACTACTAATTAATTTGAAGAAATAAATGAGAGCAATGGTATTGTTTGTTGTGAATCTGGCAAAGTCCTTGCATTTTAATAGTATAAAAGAGGATTAATTGCTCTTTAATATATAGCCGAAGACTTAATTTGTGGTAAGAGTGAAGAGCTCCCATTAATTATTTCTACCTCTGTCAAACATACCTTCAAGCACAACTTGACAATTTCACAACATTATTGATGTGCCTTATTATATATATATATATATATAGCAATTGAAGAAAACTGTGTGCCTACCAATTAAGGATATAATTAAACCCAGAAGAAAACTAGGGTTTTTTTTTGCCTACCCGAACCCGGCCGGGACTTGAGGGCTTGGCACCCACTTTTCAACTACAATCCAACATTTAGCCTGCCACAGGAGATTCTTTATTCTGCTTCCTTTTTCCTCTTATGAACTTGACTGGTATCTCTCGGGCAACGAGTACTCTGTCTATACATTACAGCTAAAATATATTTATTTAACACTATCCTTTTCTTTTTACAAAACAAGATATTGGAATTAAAGATATTAATTTCAATGCTTTAATTTATTCTTTTTTATAATATATACCCGTGAGTTTTAACCTTTAAGATTCTAGGTGGTAAATATGATCCTACTCCTAACGCTCTCAATTGCGTGTTGGATCATAAAAAAGAAAAACTTTCATTTTATAAGCTCCTCGCCTTTAAAAGAAAAAGTGAAGTTATCTATGACCATAAGTCAGGCTGTGGACCTGTGTCAATATGCATCAGTTAATGCCTAGTCTAAGAGACTGAAAGATTGGTTGGAGGGTGTATTTGTTAAAAAAAGGAACATGGCGAAATAAAACAGGAAACACGATACTCTCCCTCTCCCTCAAGTTTCATAAACGTTATGATTATGTAATAATAATCTTAGCTAGAAACAAAGGGTGTCTAGGTCACAGTGCTTCTTGAGTTGTTTAAGAACTTGTTGGGATGTGCTTAATTACTCTCGATGAAACCAGAAAACATCAGGATTAATGATATGGGATTTTTCTCTATTGTGTGGCTCGAAGATTGCTTTAGCATCTAGGAGATGATGCGCCATTGACTTGAAAGGATCTCTAACTTGTTTTCGAGTCACCGTATAGTAGTTGCAATAAGAAAATGATGAGAGATCATTTCGGAGTTTGAGAAGGGAAAAAAAACAAACATCAAGGTAATTTGTTATAGTAGTAGAAGATAAATTATTAATGAATTAACTGGACTCTCGAGGATTTTGTCGAATACAATGTACCTGTTTGCTTGTTTGTTTATCAATGCCTTCATACGGCCTGTAAATGGACAAAGTCCAAGAAATCTACAACTTTGTGCTGTGTTTGCGAACATATCCATTTACCTATTTCCCTTTTCTTTCTCTTAATTTTTTTTCTTTTTGTCGATTCTCTCGACTCCCTTCAATCCGAAAGAACTTGTCGACTTTTGGTTTTTCACTCTATTCAACCCTTCTCATTTTGCTTGGTGTCTGAGGGTTAATTAAGTGACAGGAGTTCAAAAACGGTTATAACAGTGGTCATAAACCAAGACCTGAAAATTACACTGCTTTTTACCTTGAACTGTAGTTGCAGCTAGCTATTTTACTCTGAAAGCAGAAACAGCAATACTGCTGCATTAATAATATATACACAAGCAAGTAAACTCCTTGTGGGTAAATTCCTTGTTGATTAAAAGTTTTGTTTGTTTCCACAGCTCAAGCCTGTTCTAAAAGTGTTGATACCGTTACAAGACACTAGTTAGCTTTTGTTGATCCTTTCTATTTGAACTGGCACTGCCACCAGTTAGCTTGAGCCGCCATTTTTATATTGCCACATATGAAAACATGGCAACATTCAAGCTGCCATGATCACGACTGGTCTATGTGATCGATGACTACTTGCCATTCATAGATAATTAATTAGCAACTGGCTAGTTCTTGTACAAGCTAATTAATCAAATAATCTACAAAAACGTAGCTCTCCATCAAAGTTATGGAGAGAGTACACGAATATATGTCTAAAGTGCTAACCATTGGTGCATAATCCAAAATTTATTACAAAACAAAACGGCAATCGCTTGATTTTCTTTCTCCTCTTGGTCAAAGGCACTCTCTTTAACAAAAATCGTAGCTGTGACAGCGAGTGCTGACCATCCAATCAATTATTGACATCAAAGAACAGTGTAAGAATATATAATAAGCTTTTGAAAGCTTGGACTGTTGCTTACTTGATTGGAACAGAGAATACCTCACAGCACAGCTAAACCATATGAACATGACAAAACTAGGAAAACTTACATTTTGTGATGAGGATATCCTTTGCTCGTCCTGTTTTGTTTCGATAGATCCAAAAATTAATTTTAGACCACTAATCCAAAATCACACTTTGTGAAAGATTGATTATTATTATTATTATTGTTATTGCACTCGTGTTTGAGGTTGGTGAACAATCTTCTCAGATTCGACTACATATATATGGATTGTAAAATCATTAAGGTCCGTTGGGGATTGCTAGTCAGTACGTATAATTAATTCTTGCAAAGCATTTTTTGAGATATGTTAATCTCATGAGCAGGCATGTATAATTAAATTGGATAAAAAGGATTTTATTGGATGGCAAAAAATAATTTTATATTATTTTTACATTAATCAAAATTAAATCTTATCTTTAAATAGTTTTAAGAGGGCAGACCAACCAATATTGTCTCAATAAAAAAAAAAACAGGGCAAAAACAAAAATCCTCAATGTATTAACAAAGATAAAATTGTCAAAACAAAAACAAGTAGCCTTATTTAGGATATAAAAATTTAATTTAATGTGTTTAAACCAGTCCGAAATACTCTATTTATTAAAAAACAAATTCCACCTCATTTGCTAACAGAAAAAGTATAGAACAACCAATTTCAACATTAAATTGAAGACTCCATTTTTATTTTTTATTTTTTTGTAATAGAAAACAAAAGTTGGAGGTGTTTTTTTTTATAAAAAAAACAAAAAAAAATGTTAGAAAATAATATAAATCATATCTTGGGATCTTAACTAAAAATTTAAATTTTTAGGTTGAAATAATTTTTTGATAGGAAAAAGAAAAAGAAAAAGGTGGATGAGATGAAGGAGAAGAAGAGGATATAGAGTATGAATATCTTACAAAACTTGTGCAAGGTAGCAATTAGCATAGGTATGTGTACTCAATAGAGAGCGTATACAAACTGTTTGAATTAAAATAATTAAACTTGATATTAAAAAAAATAAAAATGGCTGCTCAGGAACAATTGCTATAATAAACAAAGTGGACGAAGCCAATGAGAGGAAAAAAAAACAAACTTGGACGGCTTTTTTGTTTGACACTTCCTTCAATAAAATTATTGTTAGTCACATACCCATACGGTCTGGCCCATGAATCGAGGCCCAGTTTCTGGAGTGAGTGAATTACCATCTTGTCCTAGCAACTTTGTTGTAGTTCTTGAGTACGTGGAGGGAGGAGAAAAAATTGCTAGAAAAGAGGTGTCCATCGGACACGTTCTGACCATGAAAAGTTATAGACTCATGCACCTGTAAAGTTTTTAAAATTATTATTTTAGATAGGCTAGTTGACTCATTTTCTCAAGTCCAAGCGTCTAAACTCTTTTTATATTGTACTTTTATTTTTATTTTTTAATAAAAATCATTATAATTAAGATAATTAAAATGATATTTAAATATTACTAATTTTTTCATAGTTTTCAAATAAAATTATAGCTTTTATGGTAATATTAAGAATTGCTTTATGAATTATTATATATATGTGAACCAAATATATAAAATTTAAAAAATGTTCATCAATGTTTAATAAAAATAAAATATCATTTTTTTATTTTTTTATTATAATTATTTTCATAGTTTTCTCAGTTTAACTATTCTTTTAATTTTTTAAATTCTATCCCGTATAAATTATCGATTCATGATTTTAAATATTTTTTTAAATTTTCTTTTTAGATTATGATAATTTTCTATTTTAAAAGATAATACTTTTTTATAAGAAAACATGTTCTTTTTCAAAATAAAAAATAAATACATGAATAAGAAAAGACAATTTTGGTTGAAGAGATATATTTTTTTCATTCTTAATTCAAACTATTAAATTTTTTTTGAATGTTTATCATAAATTCCTATAGTTTTTATTCAAATAACTTGCAACTAATAAAAAACAAAGTTTTTTTTTAAAAAAAATACACGAATAAGAAAATAAAATTTTGCCTAACAAAATATATTTATTCCCATAATTTAAATTGTTGT
>Ga0307517_10013221_pt1 | contig 11236 bp, 4 predicted proteins | sample 23_EM_MG_FD_194515 | JGI IMG/M metagenome (GOLD analysis project Ga0307517, IMG submission 194515) | Populus trichocarpa ectomycorrhiza microbial communities from riparian zone in the Pacific Northwest, United States - 23_EM | ecosystem: Host-associated > Plants > Roots > Unclassified | place... | reverse complement strand
CTCCACATTGGTAAATGCTGGCCCCCACCCGAGCCTAAGAAAAAGGAGAAGGTAAGCCAGCCCAAAAAAAAGGCTCTCTCCATGCCTCATCAATCTGTAAAATCAACATCTCAACACCACAGAAGAATACCAACCCATGCCAAAAAAAAGAAACCAAAAAGCTTTATAAGGTTTAACTGATTTAGTTAATAATCAAAGAACTAATTTGATTGATTAGTTACAATTCAGGGGCGAACTAATAGGTTTAGCCAAAAATTCATCCCAAAATAAAAATATCAACCATTACTATTACAAAATAAATTAAAATATTAAGGTGTTTCATAGTAGCATTTTCAATGTCACAATAATGTTTATATATAGTCCTCATTTCATTATTCATATAACCATTTTTTTTCTTTTCGGTTTTTGATTTTTTTTACACTTTGCTCATCGAACTTTATTTCTTTGTTATTTTGTCCTCACAAGTTATGCTGGCATGACTTTATGTATTGAGATTTGTTTATGTCAGAGGTTATTCTCAAGTTAAATTAAAAACCCTTTTACAAAACAAAAATTTAAAATATAGTTAAAAAAATAAATAACCAAAAATAAATAAATAAAACAAAGCTATTTTTCATTGTCATTGTTCAACAAGTGTAGAGAACTTCAATTAGGTCCCTAAAGTTTTCAATTTTTACATAATTGGTCCATGTTATTTTAGATTTTTAGATTCTCGCTTTAAACATAATTTTTATTATATTTCAGTATCTGGATATTAAGAAATGAGAGAAAATCACTCGATAAGAGAGATGAGAGAAAAATGATTCAATCAATCATATTCTAGTCACAAAAATATATTCTGATATTAGTGTTAATGAGTTTATTTTAAGAGAAACTTAGTGAATGTAGTTTTTTTATTTAACCATGCTAGAAAAGATAGATTAAATGCTATAATTTTTTTTTATTTGGTTTGATTTTTAATTTTAGACTGAATAAATGGTGTTTTGGAATTAGAAATGAGTTTATTGAGGTTTTTATATTTTTTTATGTGAAAATAAATTGAAATTTGAGTTTTGAAATCTAAATATTTAAATATAAATTTTCAGGTGACAAGTTGTTCATTTTATTTAAAAAATAACTTGAGTGAATGATTTATATATATATAAAAACTAGTGTGCCTCAACTTTTTTTTTTTTTTTTTTGTAGGTGAGGCACGTTGTAGTCTTTTAATGCCCAACAATACTTGGCTTTTTTTCTAATTTTTTTAAAAGTTAATTTTTAATTAACGTGGTCTCACTTATTTTTTAATTATTTAATTTAACAATGTTTTTAAATAATAACTAATTTTTTAGATTGTTTTTATAAATTCATTATAATTAAAAATATCATTATAATTTATATTTACTTTTTAATTAAGTTATACATAAATTATTTATATTTGCATGATGTATTTATAAAAATTAAAATTATATAAAGTCAACATAAGAATAAACCTTCAAAATAAAAAAAATTATTTAAAATAAAATTAACAATACAAGTAAAATATTTACATGTGGATTTATATCAACTTCATTCAATTAACAATTTTTATGAAATTGAAAAATGCATTTATAATTTCACTTATTCTTACCCAACATAGTGCGATCACACTGACTAATGTAATCCCTTCATCCAATCCGTAGGACTTTTGGGAAAATGATTTCCAGGAGACTATTCTAGACAAGAGCCTGTATTAGATCGGACACCTTCATCAAACAGTTGGCGTGCGTGGGACGACATTTAAATGGAGAAAACAAACTACGAACTTGTGCTCTCATGCCCCTCTGGTCTCTCGCCTTCTCAGGTCCTCTTTTTTTTTTTTTTTTGTCTTTTTTTTTCCGTTCTATCATAAGCTTCATTATTATAAAATTTATGTATGTGGTTTAAGTTTTTAAAATTGTTGGATTAAGGTATCTGTGGTTTTTGATCCATCTTACGATAGAATCGCCCATCCTGACATTGAATTAGAAAACTCCATTTCTGAGGTAAGTTAGTTTACTGATTTATCTATTTCTGTATTGAAATAAATGGCCAAATCTATAGAATTCGACAACTAACTGTTTTTTTCGGTGTTTTAAAGATATGGGATCAGAGGGTACAGAAGAATGCATCTTTGTTCAATGGGAAAAAGTTCCGGGTATGTGGATCTAATGATATGCACCAATGATGGGAAGTGTGTAATTTTTGTGCTAGACATCATTCTACCAAACCTTCATTGTTAATACCAGATCAAAAAGAACTCTAGAATGCCGTTATTTGCGTATGATGTGATGCTTATTACCATGATTCTTTTGCCAATGCTGTCGAGTTGATGTCAAGTGCATTCGGCAGTTATTCTTGAGTTTTTATACAGTTTCCACAGTTCTAAACGGATTGTAATGTCTTGTGTTGATAAAAAGCAAGAGAAACCAAATATTGATGAGAATGGGGATTTAATAATTGGACTGATAGTAGAAATAAAACTATGATTCTATTGAAGCATTTGATGCAAGACATAATAATTGCGTTATGCAGCAGACTAAAAGTTGATGCCTTGCATATGTATAACTTATTTTTAAAATTTTAATGCATGAAAATTTTCCCTGCATTTTACTTTGAAAGCTTTTTTTTTATGAACTGTGGTTCCTTATCTGTTGTTTTGTTAATAACTTCACAGTATGGAGGGTATACACTGTGCAACAGAGGTGGATCACAACAAGATTTTCATGTGTGTCTCCACCTTGGTTTGACAGATTATAGGTATGGTTTACAACCTCAGTTCATAAATACCATCTATTAATTTCCTAGAGCAAACCAATAAATATGAGTCAACTCTCACGTTAAATTGTTAATCTCATCTAGATTGATATTTGGACATAGTGTTCAGTCCCACATTCATAATACTTGGTCAATGATCTTATGAGGATAGTATCCGTTCATGTTATAACTCTTACCAGTGGCAAGACATAGCAAGTTCATTAAATATCTCACCCTTCACAATTACTGGAAATGAGTTCTGCATCAACTGATTAGTCTTCTTAACAGTGGGTTGTCATAGGTTAAGGTGGACAGATATAAAGCTGCCAGCTAAATTCTTTAGTTGGATACTGTATAGAATTGTTTTTATAATCAGCCTTGCATTTATTCGGTTTTTCAGTTTTCTGATGGTTGGCCTGAAGCTGCTTCTCAATTTTCTTATAAATTAGTGGATTATTGCTCTTGGTTTAAATATTTAACTGATTTTTTGAATTTCAGTAATTGCAATGAAACACATCATATTTATGCTTATTATTCTTCTTCCCCTGAAATGAAGACTTGATGCTATCTACTTGTTATCCAGGACTTTTGTGGGAACAAACTTAAATCCTCTTTGGGAAAAGTTCCTTGTTCCATCAGAAGGTATCTCTTCGTTCATGTGAAATATTTATCACAGAATAGGATGTCTTTGTTTGTTTTTAATTTTTAATTTTTTGACACCTTATCGTTGTTGTTGTTACCATCTCAGTAGCTATGCACATGAGCTCATAAATTTGTGTTTTGCCTCGTCTTAGTATTTAATGCAACTTATGTGGTGGTCTGTCTGCTGTTGGAGGATTTTATTAAAACATGAAATGATGCACTTGTCTGCTGGTTGAAAATCTGTATATTTTAAAGTTAAATGAAATCAAGCAATAAATTAATACATATTCAGTGATGAATCTTTTGAGAATACATTTCAGATACTGCCTGAATTTCTTATTGAAAAAAAAAATGATCTTGTATTGATTTGTGAAAGATGAAAAATCATATTGAATATCTCACAGAATTGTTATTTTTTTAGCACAAGATGCCCTCTTTTAATTTTTTCTTTGTTATAATTCATAATATGTATCTACAGCTTTGATTTTTGTGTAGATGACCTTATGCAGTGTCAACACACCTCAAGTCCACTGGGTAATGGTGCAATTTTAGAGACATCTGACAAGAAAATAGTTGTGTTACAAAGAAGTTACAATGTAGGGGAATTTCCTGGACACATTGTTTTCCCTGGAGGCCATCCAGAGGTATAGAATCTGAAAAATGAAACATTTGCATCCTGATTCTTTAAATCCTATCCAATATGATGAATAGCTGAGGACATAATTCTGTGATGCCTGTTTTCCCTTTTGGATTTTATTGTTTTGGAAGCATTTTATAATCCTGGATTTTGTTGTGCATTAATGCACTGGAAGTTTATTTTTGTTATTTATTTGCAAGTGGCAGAAGTTTTTCTTTCCTTTTATCTTTTGCAGACATTTATGTCTGGGTTATCAAGACTTAAACCTGGTGCAATTGTTTGATGATGATGACAGCCTGAAGAAGTTGGAGCAGCATCTCATCAGATGGGTGAACGCTTAACAAACTCAGAACACAATAACACCAAGGTCTCTCAAGAAATGTTTGATAGTATAATTCGTGAAGTAGTTGAAGAAATTGGAGTACCTGTGACCTCTCTTGTGAGTTACACTTTTTAATCAAGAACACGCCTTTTATCTTTCTTCGTTTGTCTACAGGTTTGTTTCATCATTGTTGCCAGGGGGTAATTGCTTTGTGTTTTCCCATTCCAATTCTAGTGCTTATTTGTTGCAAATGGACCGGGGTAAAAAATTATTGAACATTTAAAAAGCCAAGTTTGAAAAGAAAACATGCTCATGTACTTTCTTAATAAAAAGTATTGGCCATAAATTAGTTTGTGTACTGAAAAAATCGTGGAGAATGTCCATAGTCTCAGCTTTAGATGGATTTTCTTGTATGGCAGTGTATTTTTGGACCTATGGTATAAATGTTGAAGTGTCTTCAGATATTGATTGATTGTGGCTGAATCCATGGATATTTTTCCTTGCTTGTGCAATCAACTCCATGGCCTAGATCTGCCTTTCGAGGGTTGTTAAAGAAAAGTCCTGGTGTCATAACCTCATCTCTAATGCTTTAGATATGAGCATTTGGAGAGAATGCCCCCCCCCCCCCCATATTGTTTGTTTGTTTAGACCACATTTCTACATTGGTTATAATCCAGCGTTGTGGTTTTATACTTTTATTTGGTATGTAAATTATGGAGTTCAAGCGAGTCATGTATCTAATGTTTGTCTTCATCTTTGCCTTGCAGTGCAATCCACTATTTATTGGTATATCCCGCAGGGTGTTAAACGTCAGACCAGCTGCTTTTTTCTTCATCAAATGTAACATCGAGTCAAAAGAAATTCAACGACTGTATGCTGGTGCACAAGATGGTTATGAATCAACCCAACTTTACACAGTTTCATTGGTTAGTTCAAATTCATTTTTCCTAATAGATGTCTCAATTGGTTTCTTTTCAATGAACAAATGCTAGATTTTTGTTTGCATTAGTTGTCATGCGTTTAACAATTTAATTGCTTGGCAATGGCTGAATATGGATGGATAGAATGAGCCAATAGTGTGCTAACAGTGGTGATGATAGTAAAGTGAAGAAATTGGTAGGAGCATTGGATGCAGCTGCACAGTGGGTGGGCTTTAAGAGGAGACTCCCATTGATTAATATAAAAATGCATCTGGAGGGGGAGCAAAGTTATCACAGAAATTAAACTTTCCATCACTTAATGATTCATGAAAAATGATAGATTGTAGTACTACTGGAAATGATTTGAAGTATGGATACAACTTCTTGATGTATTGGTATCATTCATAATCACATAATCTCACCATGTTGATTGAACACACGTTGACTTACTTTAGGATCTCTATATTGCAGATTGAATTAGAAAACATGGCATCTAAAATGCCTGGCTGCCATCAAGGTGGATTTGCTCTCTATAAGCTGATGTTGGAAGCTATGAAGAATTTCTGATGGTTCTTCACTGCCAAACGATGGAATTCGTCAGCTCTTAGCCCCTCAATAATACTTAGCAACAGGATTTTGACTCTCATAAACTTGGTGTCGACATTCCAGTTAACACTATAACAGGAAGGCATTTCGCTTGATTCTGTTCTTGCATACATAGATGCGACAATGCATGTATCTATATTTGCTATTTAAAGCTGTAGCATGTGTATAAATGCCAGTTCTGTTTACATGTGAGAAGTTAAACTTTATTTTCCTCGCGTCAATGTCGTTAAACAGTGTCAGTTGAATAAGCTGGTGTTATATCACCTGGAATTCTTTGATTTGTAGTTTCTTAAATCACCTAGAGAAAGCAAAAGGCTGAACTACACAGTGAGAAAGAGACAGCAAGAGTAACATATAAAACTGATGACTTAAAAAACTGCCCTGATGCTTAACTTAGGACTGTTATGATGAATGTTTATTTCTTAGCATGATTTCATATGGAGGCAGTTGTTTTGAAAGCAAAGGAAACTCGATATTTAAAAAAAGGAAAGGAAAAGCAAATAATTGTAGCCCTAGATTTATTTAGTTGTGGATTTTATAATATATATTTTTTATATGATTCATTGTTTATTAACAAATTAATTTGAACAAATCAATTATATTTTTTTTAGCATAGTAAAATGACTTAATTATTTAAAAAAAAAAATTAAACTTAGATTAAAGAGCTTGTTAATCATTTCAATTTTTTAAACATGGTGAAATGACAAATATTTTTAAAATCAAATTTTTTTTCACTTGTGTCCAATGGTATTTTCATCTTTTTATTATGGTTTTTTTTATTATAATCAGGTTCATTTAGGTATTTGGTAATTTAACACGTTATAATTCAATTTTGACCCATTAGCTTTTAATTTAATTTTACGATGTAAAATTAAAAAATCAAAGATTTATTTCGATGAAAAGTATGATTTGTCAGCTTGCATGAAAACTAGGGATTACAATGTATTTTTATTATTTTATCCCTATCTTCAAGATAATGATAATTATTTGCTTTTAAATTTGATTCTTAATCAAATTCAAATTTCAAAGAAGAGAATGAGTTTGATTAAGACTTTGTTTCTCACAAGCGATGAGACTCTTGCAATATAAATACAGATCTTAGTGTATACCAAAAAGAGGAGGAGGCCATTACAAAAAAAACCCTAGGGGTCGATATTAAAAAATCGAGTAGATATTACAAGAAAGAAACACATTACTAAAAAAAAAACATTAAAAATACAGAGGAGGCGGCGAACCATAAAGAATTATCTTCTCTAAGACCAACCGCCACCCTCTGCCTTTTTTCTTTCTCTCCAGGAACAAACCAACACCATATACCACAATTATTAAACCCAGATCGGCCTGATAGGTCGACCCGGGACCCGGTGGCTGGACTGGTCTGGGTTTGTTAAAAGACCGGCCAGTGCAACAACCCTGCAAAACCCAGTAGGTCAACCCATGACCCGGGCGAATCCGGACAAGACCTGATGTGTTTTTTTTTTCTTTTCAAATTTGGTTTTTCTCCTATACCCCTTTTTTTCATATTTTTTTAGTTGGTTATTAACACTTTTTAAAGTTCACTATATAAATACTAGAAAATATTTTATTTTTTCAATATGAAATTTGAAACCCTTTAGTATATATATACCCTTTTTTTTCATATTTTTTAGTTGGTTATTAACACTTTTTAAAGTTTACTATATAAATACTAGAAAAATATTTTATTTTTTAAATATGAGATTTGAAACCCTTTAGTATATGTACTTTATGTTTCCAAGAAAAAAAGTTATTTTTTCAATGTGGGATTTGAAATCCTTTCGTATATATACTCTATGTTCTCAGGAAAAAAAATATTTTTCCAATGTGGGATTTGAAGCCCTTTTATATATATACTCTATGTTGACAAGAAAAAAGTTATGTTTTTTCAATGTAGGATAAAAAACCTTTTGATTTAAATACTTCAACTTAAAAGGATAACATAGTATCTTTTCAATGTGGAATTTGAAACCCTTTAATATATATACTCTATATGTTCCCAAGAAAAAAATTATATTTTTTCAATGTATGATAAAAAAAACCTTTTAATTTAAATACTTCAACTTAAAAGGATAACGTTGTATCTTTTCAATGTGGAATTTGAAACCCTTTAATATACATACTCTATATGTTCCAAAGAAAAAAATTATTTTTTCAATGTGAAATTTGAATTCCTTTCGTATATATACTCTATGTTCAAAACAAAAAAAGTTATGCTTTTTCAATGTGGGATAAAAAAACTTTTTGATTTAAATACTTCAACTTAAAAGGATAACATAATATATTTTCAATGTGGGATTTAAAGCTCTTTAATATATATACTCCATGTTCACAAGAAAGAAGTTATTTTTTCAATGTGGGATTTAAAGCCCTTTGATATATATACTCTATGTTCACAAGAAAAAAAGTTATATTTTTTCAACATAGGATAATAAACTTTTTTTATTTAAATACTTCAACTTAAAAAGATAACATAGTATCTTTTCAATGTGGGATAATTTTTTTAAAAAAATATTCTTTTAAACTTCATTATTTACAATATATATAGTTTATATTTACATGATTTTTTAAAAAAAAAATTCATATAAAATATTAAAATTTTAAATATTTTTAAGTTAACCCATAAAATCTGTAATACAACCCAGGTCAATCCTTACCCCCCCCTGACTTCCCTCTCTGTTGCCAAAACAAAATACCAGCCCCCACAGACTCCCTCCTGGACCTCACTTTCTTTTCCTTCAGCCGTCGTCATCTTCAATCTCCAACCACAAGCAATGACAGCAAGGGCACCACAAGCATTTTCCATCCAGCTCCTTCAGGCCCCGCCCCTCATTTTCTTTGCACCAACCGAAGCTGTAGCCCTTTTCATCGTAAACAGCAGCAACGATAGAGGTGGCTCTTTCTGCACAAGCGACGACCACACCAAAATCCAGTGGTGTGGTTTTTCCTCCTCCAGCGGTGAAACTTCTTCATGCACAAGGACCGTGAGACTCCCGCATTCCAGCCCCAACAGCTCTTCCACACCGTGAACATCCAGCAGTCCTCCATTGAAGCAGCTGCACTGATCTCAGCAACACCAGAAGCCACCATCCTCAACTGCGACAGCCCTTTACCCTGCCGTTTTTGTTCTCACCAGCGCTGCGTCTTCAAAAAGCCCAGCACCGCAAGCTTCCCTCTGGCAATAGCAGCATGCACCTCCAGGACGATCACACCACAGAAAACAGCAAGTGGGATTTTCAACCATGAGCAGTTACCCGATCGTCACCATCGTCTTCGCCTTCACTCATCAGCTGCACCAGGTGAGGATGCCTCTTTCCCTTGTTCTTTCTGCATTTTAATTAACCGGTTACTGTGCAAGTATGCATGACTTAGAATTCACGCGTGCTTGCACATTGTTATAGAAACCGGGTTACTGGTTTGGACTAGTAACCCGGCTGGGCTGGCTGGGTCTAGCGCCCAGCCGTACTATCCAATAAAAAAATTTAAAAAAATAGTTTTTTTTTCTTTTAATACAAATTTTGTAGATTTATTCAATGGCGTCAGAATCAGGAATACAGTACTTTTTGGGTTACATAATATTTATCAACGCTAGAATTGAAAATATTTGTAGACGAATATTCACTAACACCAGAGTCAAGAATATTATAGGATGACCATAAAAATGGAGCACAAACAAACATTTAGCAATGCAAGATAAAACCAGCAATGTAGCTTGCTTCAGGTAGGACGTTTAAGGGGTGATAATATTTCCCTCTTCGTGTAACTAGTCTCGTACCATAGAATCTTTGTTGACCAGTTAGGGTTTCTAGTAACCATAATACTAGGTGGCGATTCCTTGAACTAGACTATTTCTCCTAAAGAACAAGATGTCACCTATCTGTTCTTTTTCCAATCGAGTGATAATTTTTAACAGGTCGCCACGATGTCTAAGTGTGACATAACGAACATAAATATTATTAAAAAAAGTTGTTGATGTGTGCGCACGTTAAAGCGTGGGTAGTGGTCGCGCTTTTAGGGCGGCACGTGCAGCGTCGTCCGACAACCAAACATCAAGTTCCAAAGCGGCGCTCAAATCGTCTTAGCGTCCCCTTTAATCTTGGGCGGCACGTGTGGTCAACAAACAATTTGGTACTGATTGTCTTCTTTTTTTTATTCTCTTCCCTCAATTTTCATGTCTAACCTTCTAAATTTTCAAAGCAACCTTATAAAAAAACATTATTCCGATTTGATCTATGTTCTTTTGATTATTATTTTTTTATATGAAATAATTTATAAAATTAGAATTTGTTTTCAATTTTATTCTCTAATTTTTTATATTTATTAGATTTGATGTATATTTTTTTATTACTAATTTTAGAACTAATTCTGCATCGCTAGCTTTTTGTATAAATAAGGGTTGAGATATTTCATTCTTGAGTGTTTGTTTCTGTGGCTGTTTCTGCGTTTGAAGCAGACTACATAAAAAACTATTTGTTTAATTACTAAATATAATTTACGTTCAAAACGCAAGTTTACCGAAAGCAGCTCCAAGCTGCTTCTCCTTCTCCTGCCATCTTCTCAGTGGAGATGTATTGGACCGGCTCCCACCTAATAAAAAAATTCAATTATTTTTTTTATTTTTAATTGTGTTTTATTTGAAAAACTAGTGTTTAACATTATTCAATGACACTATATAAATTATAAGGAGATCGTATGATGACGTAACATTTGTAGTATTTAATCGCAATCCCAATTTTGTTCCTGATGATATTTTATTTGATGTTGTTGCACGCTCAGGAAACCATGAAAATTGTAATTCTTGTCGGATGAATTTCATATACGTGATGGAATTGTAGATAGTTTAATGGAACAATAAAAAAATATTTTATGTAAAGTATTATTTATTTCATAATGTAATAACATTAGTTAAATCTACAATATTTAAATTACAAACTATATATATATATATATATATATATATATAACCTCAATTTAAAAAACATTTTTAATCAAACACATTAAACTACTTTTTATTTAATCTCAATTTCAACCATAGTTTTAACCAAACATATATAAATATGAAACCAACCTCAATCAAAAATGATTTTTATAAAATAATTTTTTTAAACTATAATCGCAAAAAAAACTACTATAATACCAAACATACTTTCTCTCTAAAAAAAAAATAGAAAATAGAAAAACAAATATAAAATCCTTGTGCTCTCTGTCTCTCTCTCTTCCATGTTTGCTTTTGTGCTCTCTTTTACCTAGCTTTAGGTTCCATTATTGTAAATAAATTTGAGTATTCATGAGGCAAAGAATCTTCATGCCTGTTGGTTGTAAAAAAAAAAACAACATTTT
>Ga0307517_10013220_pt1 | contig 11236 bp, 15 predicted proteins | sample 23_EM_MG_FD_194515 | JGI IMG/M metagenome (GOLD analysis project Ga0307517, IMG submission 194515) | Populus trichocarpa ectomycorrhiza microbial communities from riparian zone in the Pacific Northwest, United States - 23_EM | ecosystem: Host-associated > Plants > Roots > Unclassified | place... | reverse complement strand
GGACTCTGGAAACGTCCTGATACAACACAACACAACGCCATATCTGTCATTGCATTGTAAATCTTTGTGCTTGGTGGAGAATTAGAGTCCTCACCATGAACCCATCTGCCCCCCAGATGACCGGAGGAATTGCGATTGAAAGAAACGTGAGGTAGCGGGGTAGTATATCTCGTAGGGATATGAACTCCATAAATTGACAAATCGATTGGATTAAGGCCCAGGTGCTGAGGAGGAGCATGACTATAATGTAGATGAGGAGGAGAATCCGCTTGCGATTGGAGTAGATCCTCCGTTTGTTCTGGAGTAGTCGAAAGCAATTTCCAGAGAGAAAAATCACGATTCCATAGGCAACTGCTGAGAAGATAACCCCCAACAACCTGACTTTGAGGTAAGGCGCAATTTCATCTGGAATGTATACTGGCATTTACAAGGAAGGGAACCAGGATTGGGAAGGGGCCTACGCGGGGGAGCTCAGTGGCTGTCGTAAAGACATTCCGTTCACAGCGGTCCAGTGTAAGCCGATCGACTTATCATTGTCAAAAAGACGACAAGGTATTCTTGCGGGAGAGTAGGTCGAGAGGGGCTTCTCAAAAATGGAACAGTCAGCTGAGCGAGCTGGCGGTTCAGTCTAGTCTCCTCTTGGTAACTCCAGAGACCCGATTGATGGCCGATGACAAATTTCCCAAGGACTCTGCTTTTCCGTGTCCATCAAGCGTTAGAAGAATAAACTCATTGCGAGTCGTCTCGTCCATTTTCGTCGTGCTCTCAGAGCAAAGAGGTTATGCTTTTGTTTTGTAATTTTAAGGGTATTGGGACGAAGATAATGAATGTTATTATATGTATTGAGTGAAGATAAGAATCGAAATGTAAAAGAGTAACCATCATGGGCGCTGATGCCGCTACGCATACAATTAGAATTGCCAGAGCACCCCCATTCATGCTCCGAGTCTCATTTCCTAGAAAGCTTGCAAAGTGGGCCTCCCTTTTACTGCGCCAGCGCCACAATCCCGCCAGGGGCAATCGAAGAAAATGTCTTCTCTACATCAACCTGAGCTCTTCCACGGCAGCCACATTCTCCTTGCCTCACGACTTTCCCCAACGTCATCCCCCCCAGTAGCTCGTTAACAAACCAAAACGTCAGCATCCCTCTTCGAAGGTGCCAAGCACAAATCAAAGGCAACGGTTCGCCCTGCAATGTCTCCCTTGATCCGAAGATGCTCCTTGCGCGGGTGAAAGAGACGATCAAAATAAGAAAAGGACGCCGACATGACCAGTTTCATTTGAACGAACGAGGCTAATGATCATACAGTGTTCCCGATTTGTGGTTCCGGCACGCCACTCTTCATGAGGGTTTCCGTGAACTGGCGTAGAAGCTTTGCCTCAGTCGTGTTCTGCACGAGGTCGCTGACACGCGAATCGCGTGGTGGAAGCGGTCAGTGTCGACAAAGGCTGCTTTGAAGCTATAATATAAATATATATAGAGTCAACAGATCGAGAAAGATCAATCCCCTGGAATGCTTGCTTACCTCTGATCCGCCAGCATCTCCAGTCAACAACCTCCCGTTCACCTGCACACAGTTTTCTCCCCAGCTATGACTCCCTGATGCAGCCTCCTCGAAAACGCCCTATCCTTCAACTCCAGTATCCTGTTCGCTACCTCCTCATTCCCACATTTGGAGAGTGTCATGATTTCTTGATTCATCCTATTGGAACCTCAAAATCAGATCCATTGCCGCCTGGAGATCAGCCTCTGAGAGTCGCCGGAAGAGCGAGACGTCGAGGCCGCCTTTCCGTGCTTACAGATTCTGGACCTAGATACAATATTTGGGTTAACAAAAGCGAAACGGATATAATAACACAGCACGCTACATACCAGAGGAGGTAACTAGAAGTGATTTCCGACAAGAACGAACGTATCTACGAATTTAAGCAGACCTAAACATGTCGGCAGGGTGATTTGGGAGGCTTCATCCGCAATACAATAGTCGAAATTCCAGCGGGAGAAAAGAGGGTTAACAATGGAGTTCGGTACATATGTTAATAAATAAACCCTACCTCGAGGAGGAGAGAGTGGCACACTTGTCGATCGATAAGCACATCGTGGCAATCAGAGGCGGAGATATCGACTGCGCCTCCAGTTGTTCGACCGTCGTTGCCGTCCGTCGGGCATTAAGGGTATATTTCCTAGCATCTGGATGAACCTGTGCAATTATGGCATCAACACCGCTACCCAGAAACGTGATAGATAAAATGAAAGTAACGACAGACATTATCTGCATTCCCCAATCATAACACCCCAAACGAAGTCCCAGCGCCCTCCTTGCCTCTACCTTGTGTCCGAGCTTCATCAGAATGGTATCTACTGCATAATGCGTGTACGAGCTCAACAGCACAGTCCTGCCCTTCCTCACCAGCTCGCAGATGAACGCGACGATAACCGTGGTTTTCCCTGTCCCCGAGAAAACGAGGGTCAGCGCATAATCTTCCTCGCCGAGCGCATTGTCCATCGCGTCCAATTGGGACGAATTCAAGTGGGCTTGGGGTAGAAGGATTGGAAGGGGTAACGATAAAGGGAGGCGTAGGGGCGTTGAAGATGGGTTTCTGGAGCTCCACGACGAGCGAAAGGAGTTTAACGTCCCCGCCTGCGTAAAGCAGCTGTCCGAGGTTGCTCCTCACACGTGCCATCCTGCCGAAGAGTTCGTCTGATGATGCGGAATCAGGCTCCCTATCGTCGTCATCGTCCTCTGCCGAACGCGTCCGCTGCACACGCTCCTTCGTCATCCAAAATATGGTCGATACCGAGTACAACTTCCTCTGGCCTCACAATTCGAAAATGTAACCCCTAGCTAGCGCTAGAAGGTTTGGTTCGATGGATACTGTGACTGGATCGCCGGTTTTGAGGTGCCCATTCAGCCGTTGGCGGCTGGGTAAAAGACGTAGCGGAGCTAGCCATGTCATCGATTGGACAAAGGAATACGTGTACTGATAAATCTTACCCTCCCTGCCCCACTCACCGCCTGTTTTGTCCGCGGTCCTATAATTGTTGGGCGATTGGACAACCATTGCAGAACAACGCCCGCCGCGCTCCTCGTTTGCCAACGCAAGCGTCAAACGCTCCCTCTTGAAGTGCACTATATCGGGTTCCTCGAGCGGTCCCAATCTCTGAAGAACGCCGTTTGTTTGGGAGTGAGATGTCCCGTCCTTGCATCGAACATAGGCGCGAGGAAGGAGTAATAGGTGGGTCGTACGTCAAGTGCTCTTGGAAGCAGAAGATGCGTGGTTCGGGTGTGTGCCTTGCGGAAAACCAGGCAAGAATCGCGGGCATAAAATCGTTTGCATGGATGCTCGTCGTCGATGGGAAGTGGCAGGAATAGCTCATCGACAGGAGAATTTGGTCCCTGTGGGACCCGCACGATGTCCTCTCCCTCGCTCTGGTTGGAAAAAGGCAGCCTGTCCATCGTATCCACGCCATAGTGTCCCCAAAGTAAGAACGTGTAAAGCATGGTCTGCGCACGGTGCTCCATGCTTCGAGGAAGCGAGGACTTTTGAGTTGAAGTGGGAGACTCGAGAGGTGTGTTCGTTTGGATATCGCGATACGAGGAGGACGTCCAGAGGGCCAATTATTGCCAGTAAAGAGGGTGTCTCCAACGCGCCTGAACGCGTATTCCTTCAAAAGGAAGTGGACTGTGGATGAACATGAGACGGTGGGAGGGAGTGGAAGTGAAATTTCAACAGACCTTGGGTTCTTGGGACAAAACTCATCCTTGAATAACTTCATGCCCTTAGCCCTCTCGGCGAACTCCATCGACGCTATGTGCGCTTAGACCGAGCTCGCCTATGCCAACGAGCACAGCTTCGTCAATGCAATGATCAACGAATCTTTCTTCCCGGCGATCCTCTGTCGAACATCGTTCCATGTCCTCGTGGCGCATGCTGGCCCGGTTCAAGTTTCAATTTGCGAGAATGCATTCAGATAAACGAACGCTCTATAGCGGCCCTCTGTCTCTGTTCCCCTAATAAATCGACGAAGCTTGATCCATTTCAAATCTTTAAATTTGGCCAGGTGCTGATGGTGTCGATGAAAGTTGAAGAGACAGTGACATCTGACAAACAAAGGTAAAATTTGTAGCGTCTTGTACCTGACATATGGATCCCAGAACCTTCTCCGGTTTTCTTGGTCGACTTTGAAAAGAGCATCGGTCAACTTGAGAGGGTTCTCAAAACCTTACAGAGCCAAGTCCCTACTGCAGCATTTTCCGCCCATGTTAGAAAGTACGTTTCTTTTAATTACATTCGTTACTTCCTTATTTGTAAATATGTCACCCGGCCCTAAATTCCGAGGGCCCATCCACGCTCGTTTGACTAGCCCCGCCCCTCAGTCGTTTTCTCACTAAAACACTGAGCTGGTGCGTTGTAGCACTCCTTTTATTAGTTTGTTTTCTTACATATAAGTACCTAGACATCACATTTAGGTATCTAACTAAATATAGTCGTTTTCTCACTAAAACACTGAGCTGACATCACATTTAGCTCTTTTAACAGCCCAAGAATCCATTTCCGAGTCCGTATACACTTCATGCCTCTTAAAGCCCATGAGTTGTGCAAGGAGTTGTGTGAAAATCCTGCTAGTATGTAACGTCCGTTCAATGATCAACGCTCTACAGGATTTGATATCCGCCACAGATCGCTTCTCTCTAAGCGCAGCACCTTACCTATGTGATCGACGAAGGTCAAGGAAGGGCGACTTCCTATCAGCGCTGCCGTAAGTTTTAATTATATTGTAAGAATGGATAAGTGCTAATGGTCATATTCTCGGAGTAGGCTCTTTTGCACCATGCCAATCCCGATGTCTGGGACTGATTAACTTACCATCACCGTCAGTGACACGTGGGGCGTCTCAAAGATGATTGAGTCAACTGTACGAACGGGCAGTCGACTTCCCAGGGATCATCATGGATGGAGTCGCAACATTGTCAAGCGGGCGTTGAGTGCTGAGAATCGTTAATTCGTTTGGTCTTTTATTCGACCAACATTTCTGAGTTGTAGAGCGATCGAATCAACCATGATACCGGAGTCCGGAACGTAGAGTCGTGGCTGTTGTGATGAGTCGACCAGACGCCTTTATCTCTATCATTAGCTAAATCAAAATTGAACCCTATCTTCTCACAAGAATCGTTCAAAAGCTCTGCATTATTGCTAATTGATAGTCCATCTTCAATCACCTCAACCACCCACTGGGTCGCAAATTCAAAAAAATGAACCTCCAGCGCCTTCAACTCGCGCTCTTCTCTTTCTCTATGTGCCTCAGGATCACCCTATCAACGCCAGTGAATGCAGACGGCTGCACAGAGTCCAGGTGCCGGACCACTTGTGACTGGCTCGGATGCCTCGTTGCAGAGTGCAAGGGTACGTCTTGAATTCTTAGCTTATGTACAGCATTAAGTCAGAGCAACTCATAAAAATCCCATCATTTTCACATAAAAGGTTCAGGCTGCAGTTGCACTGTATGCGGCTCTGGGGGCCCTGGGGGCCCTGGGCACCATGGACACGGGCCTTAAGTCTTAAATTTCGGTTTACCACCGGCAAGCTCCGTGCACTTTTCACTTACTGTATTTTCACATTTGGCCTCTCTCAAATTTCGGGATTGTTAGGTATAATAGAGTTATTCCTAAAGTTCCATGTCTCTACTATCTCCATAAACACCGTGGACGTATTGTAATTTAGCGATGTAAGATAATGGCGGATGCTTAACCCATGACTCACTATGCAGCCACATAATTAATCGGCTCGACTATCGTAGTTGTCCTCGATTGGGAGAGTAATGGAAAGAAATTGGTCTCTCAAGGTTTACGTGGGTTGTAAAGCAATCACTTCTTCTTGGGAGCCAGGACCACCTCAAGGAGCCTACATGGCTCCCGCTGGCACTGGACGTCTCCCCTCACTTTCTTCCACGTCCCACTGTATTGCACTCCTTGTGCATCGTCCATTGACATTGCAATTTACCTCCGACTTGTTTGCGTACTGCGACTTATTATTATTCCTTGGGTATTGGATTTTCCTTCATGGGCTTCATTTCCAAGTTTCATGTTCCGAATTTCTGTGTTGCACATCACCTCAGCATCACCTACTCAACCATTTTCTTCACCCACATTTTAACCATTTGCTATAAAATTTTAAATATCATTTCTCATCATTGGCTCAATACTTAACAAACTTCCTTCTGGCTGACAAAACTTCGATAAGAATCCGATGGAACTGCCAGTTGACTGCCAGCCTGCTCTCTCTGAGGATCGCCACTGCTGACGGGCCGCCGCTGCACCCTTGCCATCCCGACGCTCTCAGAGCGTACACCTGGTTCCGGCGTGGAGCAGTCTTAAAGCTCAGCCAGTTCTATGTTTACCAACGTAGGAGCATCGTCTGTGGGCATCTCTTCTTTAGTGGAAGGTTTGAGAGGGAGTGGAATGTTGAACCGAACCTAAGCCATCACTTGCTCCGACGGCAGTAAAGTTGAGGGCATGGCGCGGCCCATTGCAACACGGTAGACAATGAGCAGTGGCGAGATAACCTGGAGGTACCAACAATCTTAGCCGTGCATTAGATATCGTAGGGTCCTAAGCCACCTACGCAGATGTGAGGGAGGAGGGCCGACAGCAAACCTCCCCAATTTGGGGACCCAGCCATATTCGGTAACCCTAACGCCAGAGCGGTGTACAGGCCACTGGAAATGACCATCAATGCTGAAGATTCGACACAGATGGTTATGACCTCAGTGTAGAGAGATGCATGTTCCGCTCCAAGGGCATTTTGGACGTGCCTGCGATAGTAAACGAGTCGGAAAACAATCAACGCAGCGAGTATGATATTGACGAGAGTGGAGAGTGAAATGAACACTGGGTAGGCGTACACAAGCTCGTGGACAAACACCATGACACCGCATCCTCGTGTTTCTCATGAGCAATTTGAACGGAGGAAGTGAAAATAGATCTTAACCTACCAAAAGAAGCGAATGAAATGAGTGAAAAGAGAATAATTATCACGACCCTGAGGTGTTTTGGCGCATCCTGATACAAGACGACACATCGCCATATCTGTAATTGTATTGTAAACCTTTGTTCCTGGCAGCGAATTATAAACCTCACCATGAACCCATCTGCCCCCCAAATGACGGGAGGAGTTGCGATTGAAAGATACGTGAGGTAGCTGGGTAGTATGTTTCGTAGGCTTATGAACTCCATAAATTGACAAATCAATTGGATTAGCGCCCAGGTACTGAGGAGGAGCATGACTATTACGTAAATGAGGAGGAGAATCCGCATGCGAATGGAATAGATGCCCTGTTTTTTCTGAAGTAGTTGAAAGCAATTCGCAGAGAGAACGATCACAATTCCATAGGCAACCGCTGAAAAGATAGTCCCCAACAACCTGACTTTGAGATATGGCGCAAGTTCATCCGGGATGTACAGTGGCATTTTCAAGGAAAGGAACCAGTATTGCGTATTAGGGGTCCTCGAGGGGGAGCGCTCAGCTAGGTCTTAAAGACGCTCCGTTCAACCGGTCCTATAAGCTGATCGACTTATCACCTGTGTCAAAGATTGGTCAAAGAAACATCAAAGTAGGAGACCAGATCGAGCGGGGCTTCTGCGCGAGCTGATTCGAATATACCCCAGCTAATCCTTAAAAGCCTAAAGGCCGATGACAGACATCTCATGGATGTTATTTTAAGCGTATCGGGACGAAGAAAATAAGAATAGAAATGCGAAAGGTAATCATCATGGGCGCTGATGCTGCAACGCGGACAATTAGAATTGCCAGAGCAGACCCATTTATCCATCAAAGCTTCAAGTTTCAAGTCTCATTTCCCAGCAAGCCTGCAAGGCGGGCCTCCCTTTCACCGCGCCAGCGCCTGCACTCCCGCCAGAGGCCACCGAAGAAACTTTATCAGCTTTTTCCACAACAACCACATTTTCCTTTCTTCACGATTTTCGTGGTAACGCATCATCACCCGCAACGTCCTTCTCGTCCCCCCAGCAGGCAAACCGAAGCGTCTGCGTCCGCACCCCTCTCCGAAGGCGTCGAGCACAAATCAAAGACACGCGCATGTGCGGTGTGCACCTGAGTGGGAAATGGGACAGTCCATCCGAGCACGGGAATTGCGCCAGCAACGGTTTGCCCTGCGATGTCTTCCTCGATTCGAAGATGACCAGCTTGCTTCTTGCGCGGATGAAAGAGAGTTTCACCCTCCGCCAACCCTTGCCGAAGTCACCGACCTAGGGACTTGGGAAGTATACAAATTAATAACGAGGGTATCGAAATGGGAAAAAGGATACTGACATGACACACGACCAGTTTCATTTGAACGGACCAAGCTAATGATGATATGGTGTTCCCGATTTGCGATTCCTGCACGCCACTCTCGATAAGGGTTTCCGTCACCCGTGAACTGGCTCACAAGCTTTGCCTCAGTCATGTTCTGCACGAGGTTGGCATGAGGTCGTCGATGGGAACGCTTCTTTGTCCCCCGTGGGAAATGCCGTTGTCATTTTCTAAAGGTGGTAGAGTCAACTGATCGACAAAGATCGATCCCCTGGAATGCTTGCTTACTCTGATCCGCCAGCCTCTCCGGCTAATAAGCTCCGTTCACCTGCACGCGGTTATCTCCCCAGCTATGACTCGATGCAGCCTCCTCAAAAATGCCCCATCCTTCAGCTCTAGTGTCCTGTTCACCATCTCCTCTTTCCGCATTTGAAGAGTGTCTTATTGGAACTTTAGAATCAGATCCATGACCGCCTGGGGATGAGCCTCTGAGAGTCGGCGGAAGAGCTAGACGCCGAGACCGCATTCCCGTGCTTCGGGATTCTTGACCTGGAAACAACGCTATTTGGGTTAGCGAAGGCTAACCAGATGGAATCGCACAACATGCAACACACCAGAGGAAGTAATTGGAAGTGATCTACGACGAGGACGAACTTATCTGCGAATTTATATAAGCGGACCTAAACATGTCGGAAGAATGATTTGGGAGGGCTTGGTCCACGGTACAATAGTTGAAATCCCGGTGGGAGAAAAGAGGGCTGACAATGGAGATGGGTATCAGCGTCAGAATAAATAAGCCTTACCTCGAGGGTAAGAATATTACGAAATATTACGCACTGGTCGATTGATAAGCATGTCGTGGCAACTACAGGCGGAGACACCAACTGCGCCCCAAGCTATTCGTCCGTCGTTGCCGTCCGTTGAGGGTATATTTCATGACATCGGGATGGGCCTGTGCAAATATGACATTTACATCACTGCCCAGAAACGCGGTAAATGAAACCAAAATGAAAGTAAAGACAGACCATATGTGCATTCCCCAATCGTAGCACCCTAAACGGAACCCCGGGGCCATCCTTGCCTCCAGCTTTATTATCGAGCTTCATTAAAACGGTATTCACCGGCAAATGCGCGTACCAGCTCAAGAGCGCAGTTTTACCCCTGTACAACAGCTTGCTGATGAGAACAGAGATGACCGTTGTCCCCCCTGTCCCCGGCATAACAAGGATCAACGTGTAATCTTCTGCGCTAAGGACTTTGTGCATCGCGTCCAATGGGGACGGATTCAAGTGGGCTTGGGGTAGAAGGAAAGCGTAGGGCCACTGAAGATGGGTTTCTGGAAATCCACGATGAGCGAAAGGCGTTTAGCGTCCCCGCCTGCGTAAAATAATTGTGCGAGGTTGCTCCTCATACGCACCATACGGCCAAAGAGCCCCCTCTTTGTCAATGTGGGACACAATCTCGCTATTATCGTCGTCGTCCTCTGCGGAACGCGTCTGCTGCACACGCTGCATCAAGCTTACGGCGTCCAAAACACGGTCGGGCCAGATGACGACTTCCTCTGGGTTTAATTCAAGAATGTAACCCCTAGCCATTGGCGACTGGGTAGGAGAAGATGGAGCGGAGCCACCCATGTCCTCGATAGGGCAAAGGAATACGTGTAACGATCAATCTTACCAGCCTTGCCCCACTCATGGCCCGCCTTGTCCCCTTCGCCATAATTCTTTAGTTGGCGACTGACAACCATTCCAGAAAAACACCTGCCGCATTTTTCTCGTTCGCTAGCCCCGAGAGTCCATAGCTCCCGCTTGAAAAGCACTAAATCCCATTCCTCGAGCGGCCCCAGTCTCTGAAGAACATTGTTTGTTTGGTCTGCCCTCGTATCGAATATAGGCGCGAGGAAGGGGTAATAAGTGGGTGTATGTCAACCGCTTCTTGGGAGCAGAAGATGAGCAGTCTGGATGTGCCTTGTGGAAAAGCAGGCAAGTATGGCGGACGCAGCATCGCATGCATGGGTGCTCGTTGGCGATGGGAAGTGGCAGAATGGCTTGACAGGAGGAATCTTATTTCGTCTCCGTGGGACCCGCACGATTTCTTCTCCCTCGCTCTGGGTGTGAAATGGCAGCCTGTCCTTCGTATCCACACCATAGGGTTCCCAAAGTAAGAGCGTGTAAAGCGCAGTCTGCCTACGGTGCTCCATATCTTCGAGGGAATAACCTTTTGAGTTCCAGTAGGAGAGGTGTGTTCGTTTAGGTATACGGGGGTGGGGGGCGGTACGAGGACGTCCAGAGGGTTGGTCATCGCCAGAAAAGGGGGTATGTCCGATGTGCCTCAAGGGCTCTTTGTGTAGACTGTGAACGAACATGAGACGATAGGAGATGAAATTTCAACGGACCTTAGGTTCTTGGGATGAATACGCGTCTTTGAATACTTCATGTCCTTAGCCCTCTCGGTGACCTTTATCTTCGCAATGTCCTTGCTTAGGCTGAGCCCGCATAAGCCCAGCTGCGTTAATGCAACCATCAACGAAGGTTTCTTCCCAGCAATCCTCTGTCGAACATCGTTCCATGACCTCGTGGCGTAGCATGCTTCAAACTTCAATTTGCAAGAATGCATTCAGATCAACGAAGGCTCTATCGCAGCCGTTGGTCTAGGTATTCCGAGTAAATCGAGGGCGCTTGATCCATTTCAGATCTTTAAATTTAGCCAGGCGCGATGAAAAAGTTTTTGAAACTCGACATCGTGGGAAGCACAGCCACGAACGTGCCTTTGTTGATTGTTTGGTCGGGAAACCCAATTTAGATACTGACCATCGTACTAGCGCTCACTGTTGTCAGCCCTTTGCAACCGTTGCATCACCCAACGCTATCTTCGCTGTCCTTTCTCTTATAAGACACTACGCTTATATCCATTGGTGAGGCCC
>Ga0307517_10013219_pt1 | contig 11236 bp, 5 predicted proteins | sample 23_EM_MG_FD_194515 | JGI IMG/M metagenome (GOLD analysis project Ga0307517, IMG submission 194515) | Populus trichocarpa ectomycorrhiza microbial communities from riparian zone in the Pacific Northwest, United States - 23_EM | ecosystem: Host-associated > Plants > Roots > Unclassified | place... | reverse complement strand
TGCATCATCGTAGATGATGGGTAACACAATTTAATATCTAATTCCACAAATTTAATTATTTGAGATAAATAATTCTTGCTTGAGAGTCTGTTTGGAAACGCGGGTCAACCTGTATTTTTAAAAAAGATAAATTTTTTTGTTTAAAATTAATTTTTTTTGTATATTTTGGATCGTTTTGATATGCTGATCTTAAAAATAATTTAAAAAAAATAAAAAAATATATTATTTTAACGCATTTTAGTATGAAAAATACTTTAAAAAACAATCACAATCATACCTTCAGACAGCCCAAATCCACATTGTGAATAAGAATTGGAGGTCTTAACAATCATAAAATAATTATTGATTAAAATTTAAATATTGTTTGATTTAAAATATTTTATTTTTAATTTAATAATTAGTTTGTTTTTATATTTTAGAAGTATTTTTTAAAATATTTATTTATTGTTTTACATTTTTAAATTATTTTAATATATTAATAGTAAAAGTTTTTTTTTTTAAAAAAAATATTTTAATATAAAATAAAAATAAAAATACTCTAAAAACTATGTATCGAACCTGCTAAAAATAGCCTGACCTGTACCTAATTTTTCACATTCATAAAGCCTATCCTCACTTCCAAGCTACACAGATAGAAACACTCATGCACGCGCAAGTAAAGCGCGTGAAACAATATTAACGATGCCTTGTCAGCAGTTCTAGTCACCACGCAAGACATGGTTGATGGTGCATTTGGGTTCTTCTACTCTCAATTTTAACCTATTTGGTATCTCTACTATTCTTTGTTTCAATATCACCCCTCTTTTATTTATTTATGCAATTATTTGATCCTTTTGTTATTTATGACAAGAAATTGCATTAAATCCAGCCACTCTAGTTGGTGCCATGTAGAATCAATTTCATAGGACTACACTTAACAAGGTATTTAATATCATCTTTTAAGGATAATTAATGAAAAGATCAAATGATTACTAAAATTATACTTTTTTCTTTTTCACATTAAAAAAATAACGATCAGTTATTAACCTCACCAATAAAATTCATCAAAAAATAATACATACTTTTAGTTCTTATTATTTATAAGATTAAGTTTTCTTATGTGTATTTGAATAGGGTTTTCTAGGTTCGTTAAAATGTATATTTTTAAATTATTTTGATAGTTATTTTAAACCAAATCATCTTTTAAATGATTTTATAATACATCCTCGCATCATCTATGCAAAAGGATAAGTTTATTTGGATTCTAACCTTAATGTTGGAACTTGTAAGTTAAGTGCGTTTGACACTATGGTGCAAAGTGTTTTGCAAAAATATTTTTTACTTTAAAATATACTAAAATTTTTTTACATTAATACATCAAAATCATCAAAAAAATATCAATTTGATGTTTTTTCGAGCCAAACACATTTTCAAAATGCATCCAAATACATTTCCAAACGCAAAAACAAATGGTGTTGAAAGGGACAAACCTTCTTAATCCAATACCTTGCACTTAGGATTTGATGGAAGAACTAGCTTAAACAAAGGGCCACTTGAGCAATGATCAAAGATCTCAATTTAACAAAAAAACTCCAAAAATAAATAAGATATACTTATCAATTATGTTTTATGAAATAAAAATTACCCTTGCTTAAAAAAAAAAAAAACTCAAAGTACAAAATGAAGATTGCCTAAAAACTTTATTTATAGTTTTGTCTAAGAGCCTGTTTGGCTCTGCGGTTGAACCTGCTTTTGACCGAATTTCAAATTTTTTTTTTGCTAAAATTGAGTGCGGTTTGTACTTTTTGGATCGTTTTGATGTGCTGATGTCAAAAATGATTTTTAAAAAATAAAAAAACATCTTTGGCATGTATTTCGACATGAAAAGCTATTTGAAAAGCAACCACTACCACATTGCCAAACAGGCTCTAAGGCTCCATTCACCTTAAGCCGGCTATCATTGAATATGAAAGGATGTGAATCATAAAAATCGGAAATATAGGGATGATATTAGAGCACAAAAAAGGTAGGTAAACTAAACTAAGTAGAAGTCCAAGAAGTTCCATATTACACTCTCTCACACGCACAAAGACAGTTCAACTTCAACTTATGTACAGTACTCCTCTTCTAGCTGCCTCGTTTGTATTTTTACAGAAAGAAAAACAAGAAAAGAGCCTCCCTCCCTGTCTCCCTGTCTCCCTCTCTCTCTATATATATTATTTTTTTCTCTCCACATTTCGTGGTTAGAACTCTCTTTCTGCAACTTTCTCTACTGTTCTTTACAGGAGTAAGTTCTTTTTCTCCTTTCGGTTCCGTAAAAATTGTGATGTAATACCTGCTTACGTCTATTTCTTGCTCTCTATCTCCTGATTCATTGATCCTTAGCACTTAAGTTTCTTTGCGTTACTTTTAGAAAGAGCTACAAAAAAGTAAAACAGAAACTTTCTTTCGTTTGTTAGTGTCAGCAATTTGCTTCATTTAAGCTTGACATTTGTCAAGATTGTGTTTTTTGGTGCTCATTACTTGGTTTTTTGTTGTTGGGTTTTTATGCTGTCGAGTTCTCGAGCTTTGATAAGATCACTAACTGTGTGTTTCCGTGGGTATTCTTTTGTGGGGTCTGGTTGGTTTTTTTCAGATTGGAAGTGGGTTTATGGTTGGTGGTGTATAGAAAGAAGAGATAATTGAGTTCGAGAGTTTCAATGGGAGTCAAGAGATCTGGTAAAAGAGTGTGCTTGAATTTGGAGATCTATGGAAAGTTCTTTATTGGGTTTGTTTTGATTTGCACAGCAAGGATTTCTGTTGGTGTTACTAATCCAAGTGATGGTAATTAAGCTTGACCTTTTTTTTTCTTTTGCTCTTTCTTGTTTTGGGTTTCTCTCTGCTGTTTGGTTTGTGAGAAAATGTGGGATATAAAAGTAAAGTTATTAGTTAAAATTAAAATGATATAAGCTATCAAACCTAGATGGAAGAAATGCTTGGTTGGTTTTGTAAATTTCCTTTCTTGTTTCAACTTTTCTTTTTCAGCAACCAAATTCGGATTTTTACTAGTTGTTATTGTATAATTTTAAGCTGGAATAGTAGTGTTGCTTATTAATTTTGTTTTATAGTACATGGAACTTTGAATCTTATCACCTGCATTGTTTTGATTGACTTAGTTACTGCAATTAATAGCTTATACATTTCACTGGGCTCTCCTGTACTGCCCGGGTGGGTCGGCACCGGGGGAGATCCATGCGGCGAAGGGTGGCAAGGCATTGTATGTAATGTTTCAGAAATTCAATCCATGTATGGAGCTCTGCTGTGGTCTCATCATATTTATTGCCATTTGTCGGCATTGATAATGTAAAGCCTTTTAAAATGTGCTGTTTTGCAGAGTTCTTAATGGTGCGAATTTGGGAGGAGAACTTGGTGATAATCTGGGAATGTTTGCTTCTATCATATCGATGTAAGTGGCAGTCTCTCAATCGTTCCCTCTCTCCCCTCCCTGTCTCTATACGTGCATATGCCCATGGGGGTGAGCATGTGAATGGTGTTTACACGTTGACTAATGGAAACATCTTTCCTTCCATCCTAAAGAGCTTTTTCACTTATTCCTTTGCTGCCATTAGAAACGCTGTTTTGGTTTTCATTTCATGTGAGAGGAACAGAACGGGCATTCTATGTGTGCCTTTTGACAGTTATTGACTACAAGAGGCATTGAAAAAATTACATGGGATTGTTTTATATTTACAGGGGCTTTTAGAAAGTGAGACGGGGTTGCTCCAGCCAACTTGGAAGACACTGCATTGTTTGAGTAAAATGCCAATGATGTGTTGCATTGTTCCGGGACATGATTTTGAAAACTTCATTTATATACCCTTAAATGAATGGTCTAACTTTCCTGATACCCCAAGTTTCGATTTCTAGTTGTGTGCTTCACACATTAGATGAAATAGGAGGAAGTATAACCAAAGTACATAAATTGCATTTGTTTGGATTCCAGGCAATAATCTTTCGTGTGATTTTTGTGGATTCTGACATTAATCTTTGTGCACTTATTCTTCTCTTCTTCTTGTTTTTTAGAGGTCTGAGCAACAACCACATAGGGGGGAGTATTCCATCGAATCTGCCTGTTACTATGCAAAACCTGTACGCATCCTGTTACATGAGATAATCTACGGGTTTTTTTTTCCCTCCATGTCTTCTATTCCTGTTAACTTTTTATGCAACAGCTTATGATAGTCTTTACCTTTGACAGTTTCCTTTCAGACAATAACTTCACTGGAAGCATCCCTGATTCCCTGTCCACTTTAACCTTACTGAAAGCCATGTAAGTTTTGGCTCCTCTTTTGCCAGTGTTGATGCCTGCTTAGTCTCATTTTTTTTAATTTTTATGCTTATATCTTAACTTTGTATGCCTTGTAGGTCTCTTAACGATAATTTTTTAAGTGGAGAGATACCAGATGCCTTTCAAGCTCTTCCTGGGTTGATCAACTTGTAGGTTATTTTTTCAAAAGCTGGCATACTTTTCCAGTTTCATTAATGTTGCATTATGGTTAGTGTAACAACTTATGCTTTTTGCAGAGACTTGTCCAATAACAATTTGAGTGGGCAGTTGCCTTCTTCTTTCATAGATTTGGCTAGTCTTACAACCCTGTAAGTTGTCACAGCAAGTCCATTTATATTGCATTCACTTCATCTCCTCGTATAATACTAACCACTTAGTTGGCAGACGTTTGCAGGACAATCAACTATCTGGGACCCTTGATGTTCTACAAGATCTTCCCCTGAGAGATTTGTACTATTCCCAACCATGTCTCTTTCAATTTTAAATGATAGTACCTTTTTACCTCTTCAGGAATTTCTATCTAGTTTTGTGTCCTGAAGTTTGTTGAATGATTCTTTCCCTTGTTTTGTTGTTCTTTTTGCTCCTCATAAAACAGGAATGTAGAGAATAACCTGTTCTCAGGACCCATACCTGACAAGCTGCTGGCTATCCCAAATTTCAGGTAGGAATGAAAATGTATTTCATTTGAAATAGAACTTGATGTTTTTTCAAAAGCATTCATTTATCTCTATGAATTATGCTGTCATGATGACTTAAATTGATGAATATTATGTCAATTATACATCATGTTCACTCAATTTAGGAATTTCTGGTATTTAATACTTATTGACAGTTGTATGAAAACTCCATTAAGCTTAAATCTTTGAGTAGACTAGTTAAGGATGATGATAATTATTATGCATTTCCATTGTGTTATTCTGACCAGAGCATGAGCAACCATTTGCAGTGTCCTTGAAAACAAGCAGGTCTTGGAAATCATACCATGTTGATGTGTCCAAACGATTCAGACCAATCATGTTCTTGAAGGGTTCTATTAAGAATGCATGGATTTTTTTTAAGCAGGGATTTTTTCTGGATATAATATACATGTGAAGAAACCTCTAATCCTCTGTTGGAACTTATGGGGAAGAATACATCCAATTCGTGTTAAATGTGGTGAAACACATAATTATTAGACATATTTATACCTTACAGAAATCGGAGCTGAATAATTTCTTGAATGCAAGCTAGGAATTTGCTCAGTATGGAAATCATTCTACGGGGACTTTCTGATCTCCACATTCTGATGCACCAAGTTAACAACACCATATGCTTACTATGGCTCCTACCAGAAAAAAAAATCAAATATTCTTAAATAGGATGGAGGCATTTTCTTTTACTCGCATCTGCTCTGTTTGGCATCTAAGTCCATAAAACTTTGCAATATGCTGTTTGAAATGAATAGGAAGCACTGTTCTTTGCAGTTTGGAAGATTTAGTTATCTCTTCCCTCATTTGTTTGCTAATATTGATACTTGTTGCAGAAATGATGGCAATCCGTTCAATACTTCCTCTGCTCCATTACCTGCACCCACATCCCCATCACCATCCCCACCAACACCTACACCACCACTTTCTGGGGCTCCACCATCACCGTCTTCTCGGAGAACACCCGGGAAGCAGGCTGATGCGCCGTCTTCATCAGAGAAATCGAGTTCTGGAGGAAAAAATAAAAGAGTAGTTTGGATATCCATTGCAGGTGTATTGTTGTTTGTAATACTGGCATTAGCACTTGTGCTTTTGATTCCAAGATGTAGCAGAAGAAGGTGGGAGGATAGCAGAATTTTCAAGCGGCATCAAGTTGGAGAGAACCCAAGGGACAATGGATCCTTGGTCCGACCAACTAATCAAAATGAAAAAGGCAAGCAACTATTTAACTTGAATCATGTGCTTCCATGCAAGATTTCAATTCTTTTGATCGCTGACATGTTCTAAAATTTTTCAAACAGTTCTAAAGGAGACCACACAGAAGCCCAAAGAGGACCATCCAAAGCCACAAAATATGCATATGAGAAATGAACCCAAAATGAACCCAGCACCAAATAGGGACAATCACTTAATGGCCATTGGCAGAGCAGATCTAGATTTCATGGCTCCTCCTCCTCCTCCTCCTCCACCTACACCAACACACCCACCACCTCCTCCTCCTCCACCCCCTGTTGAGAATGTCATTGTTAAGCCAATTGTGCCTGCTGAAGTAAGCTCAGGGAAGCCTTCTCGTAAAACTCAGATCCCTCTCACTTCTGCTAGGTCCTTCAATATTGCATCACTTCAGCAATACACAAGCAGCTTTTCTCAAGAAAATCTTATAGGAGGCGGCATGCTGGGAAGTGTTTATAGGGCACAGCTTCCTAATGGAAAGGTGCGATCTTTTACCATGATTGGTGTTAGTTTTGGCAATTTATTTATGGTGATTGACGACGAGCCACAATATTCTATCTGGAGATTTGCTGTATTATTATATTAATTTTGTTAGTTTTATAGCTTTGTTTCTTCTCTCTCAAGTACTTTTTTAACCAGTTTCCTTTCCTTGTGTGCTCCTTTCCACAATTGTCCAAAACTCTGGTTTTCAACTGTTGACCATTACTGCAAATCCTTAAACAGAATATATCAATGAGCTTTGAAAGGTGAAAACTTATGGTGGTTCAGTGCATTTATCTCAAACCTCTCTATTATATGGTGCCATGTATCTGATCAAGCAAGTCAATTTTGTTGTAAGAAAAACATATCGCAGAGTGTCTGGCTTCTGATATTTGATGTAATTGGTTGCTGTTTTAGCTTCTTGCTGTCAAGAAACTCGATAAGAGGACTGCAGAGCAGCAGAAGGACGTGGAGTTTATTGAATTGGTTAACAATATTGATCGGATCCGACATGCTAATGTTGTTGAGCTCATGGGATACTGTGCAGAGCATGGTCAGAGGCTTCTGATCTATGAGTATTGCAGTAATGGCTCTTTGCAAGATGCACTACACTCAGACGATGAATTTAAAAAGAAACTTTCCTGGAATGCCCGCATTAAGATGGCACTTGAAGCTGCTAGAGCCTTAGAGTAAGTGAACTAGCCACTGAGATGAAACCACTTTTCCAACTCGAAAAAAAATCTTAACTAGTAAGAAACATGAATACAAAGAGTTTGTGTGCATGTATGGAGAGAGAGATTTGAAAAGCCGACAAATACAAGCTATCCGAAGGTATATGGGTTAAAAAGATATAACTAGGTATCCAATATGCTAGAAATGGTTTGTAGATTCAGGTCTATAAAATGGTCAATCATTCACCAACATATTTCAATGGGGTGAAGGTGGGAGGCACGCTTCTGCACACTGATTTTGTTGTTTTATGTGTGAAGGTATTTGCATGAGGTCTGTCAGCCACCTGTTATACACAGAAATTTTAAGTCTGCCAATGTTCTTCTTGATGATGATCTTGATGTTCGTGTCTCGGATTGTGGTTTGGCTTCATTAATATCATCAGGGTCTGTAAGTCAGGTAAGTAATGATCATACAATCAGGCAGTGATCCAGTTTGAAATGTGAACCATCTTGGGAGTTGACTTTCAGATGTGTTAGATTGAGTTACTTGACTGCAATTTATTGATTCTTAAAGAAGGGAATTTTGTTGAGCTAGTTGACTGATTTGTTAAACTTCTTTCAGTATTAGGAAAAAGTATTTCTGTTGGTGTAGGGATGTATATAGCCTTCTTGTTTCCATGTCTGCTTACTTCTCTAAAATTATTCCCCTCATTTTCAGTTGTCAGGCCAGCTGCTAACAGCTTATGGTTATGGGGCTCCAGAATTTGAATCAGGTATCTATACCATCCAGAGTGATGTTTACAGCTTTGGTGTGGTCATGCTGGAACTCTTAACTGGCCGGAAGTCTTATGACAGGTAAAATTGTAATGCATGCTGTGTTTGTTTTCCCAAGTGCAAAAGCATATGGTGCTTGTTATCCCAAGGCAAATTTTTTACTTATCTAATGATGTCCTCTTTTCAAATTTTGCCCAGGACACGGACTCGGGGGGAGCATTTTATAGTGAGATGGGCAATCCCCCAGCTCCATGACATTGACACATTGTCAAAGATGGTTGATCCCGCCCTTAATGGAGAATACTCTGCTAAATCTTTATCAAACTTCGCCGATATCATTTCTCGATGTGTTCAGGTGAGAATTATATTGCTGGTTTCGTTATGATTTCCTCAGACTTGGTACATTATTAACATGTGAATGCCACCTAGTTGCAGTCCAAGATTTTGTTTTCTGCCAAATATAGGATGATTACCTTTGCCTAACCTCAAGGTTACCATGCAGTCTGAACCAGAATTCAGGCCACAAATGTCTGAGGTTGTCCAGGATCTAACAGACATGATAAGGAGAGACCGCCCCAGCAATGAATCAATCGGCGGCTGAATGAAAAATCGGTACATAGAACTTATGATTCCACTTTGGAATGTGAAGCTGCAAAGTTGTAATCTCCCGGAATGTCAACACTAGAAGATGCATCATCAACTGTAAACAAATGCTGCAAACTAACACAATGACTGTTCACATCCCAGGTCCATACCTTTGAGAAGTCTTCAAGCTACCTCTGGACAGAATGTGAAAAATTCATTTTTCTTCTGGTCAACAATTTGTGATTCCGTTGTTCATTAAATTATGCAAAACAAAGTCTATTACTGCTGGAATTTGCTAACCAATTGTTTTATATTATTATTCGTTTGTAATTCTTGACAGTGAAATTTTGTGGTAATGTATCTGTACCGAGTGAAACTTACATTTAGCTTCAGCCAAATCTATATGATTCTACCTTTCAAATACTCTTAATTTTACCTTGTATGCATCGTTGTGGTAGCTCAAGATAATGCAGCAATCGATTCTATACGTGCTACTTGCCTAATTTTATTGACGTAGGGGCGTGACAAGTAGAGCTACGGTCTGCAAGGCTATCTATGAGTATTGCACAGCTCTTCCTGTCTGCAGTCAACGAGATTTTATTGCATTAAAACGCTTTCTAATTCACCGAATCTCTGGCCGAATACCTTTTCTTGCAAGGAAGAACGTTGTATGCGTAACCAAGCAAACTGGTGAAAGATGCATGCATGCATTATAAGCCAGTGAAGCTTCAGTTTCATGTTTTCGATGCGTGGCCCAAAATACAAGATAGAGTTACAAAAACGTTATATAGCCTGCTGTGCATGTAGGCTATAGCCCACAGGCACAGGTAATTGACTCAACAGACACACAGCTACTGCCATTGTGCCATGAGTTTGGTCTTAAGTTATTTAAACTGTTGAAAATAATGATGCCCCTTCACATCTTTCCCAGCTCCTTAAATTATTTTGTTTTATGAAATGAAAATTATAAATGACATGTTAGAACTCGTCTTATAAAATCTTATATTATATTTTTTTCCCCTTCCAAATGCTTAGAAGCTCTATAACCTCGCTGGCAAGCTCAATTTGAGTCGCTCATGAACCTAACCAAGCTAAGCCAAACCAAGCTTTAGTGCTCGAATTAGCTTAGCCACCGTTGAAAGAGTGTATAATAATTCCGAAGATGAACACGACTGAGTGATCTGTCAAAGCTACAAAATGTAAGAAATTCTTTGGTAGGGGAGCGTTCTGCTCAGAGGGAAACACCGGCACTAGCAAAGATTGATGATAAAGTGAAAGCGAGAATGCGGGCTTGAATAACACAAAATTGGTGAGAATCCAATGCACTCACCCTGGCCTGTCATCAACTTTAACATCGACAGGAAGTTAACATCTCATTATGCGAAGTGATCAGGAAAAAAAAAGAAAAAAAGAAAAGGAAAAGCGTGAACAGCAGGATTCGAACCTGCGCGGGCAGAGCCCACATGATTTCTAGTCATGCCCGATAACCACTCCGGCATGTCCACCTTGTTGCAGGCGTTCGGATTTATATACAATTTACTTTTAAAGACAAAGGCATGACCTTTTCTTAAGAATGAAGCAGACGTACAAGAGCCCAAAAAACATGTACCTGGAGTGTATGTGTGAAAAAGGGTGAAGTAGAAAACCAGCAATGTCTTAGAATTTATAATCTCCCATCCAATTGGTGTGGCAAGAAGATAAGAACAGTTTGGCAAAACAAGATCTAAGTAGAGAGATTTTTTTATCAACTATATATACATAAACACCATGTCATGGTGATGACAGGAATCAATTGAATCAAAGTTAGAAGACATGGCCATGACAAAAATCGCGCGGATCTAATTATAATTTTGATCCTTCTTCGTGGTCCAATTGAAGATAGGTATATGTTTTCATGGTTAGATGGCATGCTTTATGGGACTTGATTTTGATATTTGATTATTATAATTTTCAGGTGTTGGCTAAAATGGTTATTGATTTAATTTGATTATTTTATGTGTATTTATCCCTCGTTAATATACGTTTAAAAAATATTTGTTTATTATTAATATTACAAGGAAGAAACAACTTTACAACTATTTTATTCAAGCAAAAACACAAGTTTTAGAAGGTATAAAAACCACATAAGTAAAAAAGGTGGATAATTTCTCTATTATTAAAATATACACATAACACCATTTTCCCTCACAAAACATTTATTATATACCTAAAAAAATAGTTTTAGTCTCGAGATTTAATGTTTTTTTTTTGTATATTTATTATACTCTCTCACCGTAAATATATTAACTTAAGCATTTAAGAATATTTAAATCCATCAAAATGTATTGTTTTGCTGGCACTAAGCTTCCTACTTATATTAACAATAATTTTATTCCTAAATATATTAGAATTTCAAAACATTTTTGTGTATTTATTGCTAACGCGTGCCTGGAGAATACCTTAACAAAAGGGTGTGACAAGAAGAATTACTGTCTGCAAGACCTTTATGATGCTCATAAAAA
>Ga0307517_10013218_pt1 | contig 11237 bp, 11 predicted proteins | sample 23_EM_MG_FD_194515 | JGI IMG/M metagenome (GOLD analysis project Ga0307517, IMG submission 194515) | Populus trichocarpa ectomycorrhiza microbial communities from riparian zone in the Pacific Northwest, United States - 23_EM | ecosystem: Host-associated > Plants > Roots > Unclassified | place... | reverse complement strand
ATGGTAAAATGGAGCTGCTTGTTGATCCATTACAAATTCTAGAAAGGTACTTCCTTGCATGGTTAATTTACAGGTCACGTCTTTAGTCCTGTCATTTTAATCACAATGGTGGAGATGAAAAGTAAACGAATTTAAAACTTGAAGGTTAGCCTTTCTTTTGTTATAGTGCTATCTTACAGCATGTGCGGAATATATGTTGTCTGTTAAATAACCCTTGAAGATAAACTCTTGCCGACAAGGGTTATGGGTATGCTATGATCCCTTTGTTTCGCCACTATCATTGACACACGCGCGTGCGCGCATGTGCACAAGCACATGTTTCTGTCTGTGAATATAAAAGGAATCGGTAACAGGTAATTTGAATGGCCTTTGATCCGCAGATACTTATGGCGTGGGAAGAATACGTTTGCCATTGCTCAGCACAAACATCATCGAAGCATATATGAGGAGGCTGATGCAAATAAGCGGAGGAAACGTTATGCCCGACCCCTCATTGATCTCCATATGAAAATATATTATCATGAGGGAATGGAGTCCTGGAGTCCGAAGAAAAGAAGTGTTAGTGGTAAGAAGAGAAATCACAACTTCTTTAATCCTTTATTTTGTTGCATTTTTAGTTTTTTGGGGTGACACTTGTTCATATGAATTATGATTGCTAGTTCACTTGCAAGTTATAACATTTTACTTAGGAGCAAATGAGCGCACAGATGAGGGCTGTAAAAGTGATAATCATGGTGATTTACACAAGTTTTTCTCGTCTATTTATTGATGTCGGTAAATGCAGATGTGCCAGAGGGAGCTATTATCATACGGGAACATACAGCAATGAGTAACCTGTTTAGCTGCTTGTGGTTTAACGAGGTCAATCTATTCACACCAAGAGACCAATTGAGTTTTGGCTATGTTGTGTACAGATTAGGAGGTGCATTCAGGTTCTTTATGTTTCCAAACTGCGAGTACAACTCACTGTTTGTGTTGCATCCACACACCCGAGAGCATTCATCCAAAGTAGAGTGGGTAAAAAGTATAAGCGAATTTAAGGGGAACGGTAGCAGTATGAAGGAGAGCAGAGGCGGGTTAGGCCTGTGGACTCCTTATCCTGGGGATCTCAGTTCAGTTGTACTGCCAAAAGTAGCAAGAACATCAAAAGCAGGCTGAAGTTAATCCATCTGACCACTTTTAACATCATTGATCTCTTTTATTAATTAGCCCCTAATACATTATTAGAGAAAGAAAACCAATGCCTAGCCCAGTTCTGTACAATATCTGCGAAAGAAAAGGAAATGCCGGGTGCGTAATTTTTGTATCCTGTAGGATCTAGAAATCTGATTACCTTTAAAAATCACTCTGAAAAAAGCCTGAACACCTTTTGAAAGATTGTTTTGTTGTTCATGGTTTGTGTCCTGCCACCTTCTTTTAATAAACTTTTCCATATTAAAGACATTATTATCAAGCAATACCTTGCTCTTGGATTTCTTTTTACTGTCCTTTTTTAAGCCTCGCTTTTAGACGAATGATCCTTCTGCCGATGGCTCCCTTGGCATTTCCCTTTCAGCCTAAAGCTAAGAGCTTTGTACGAGTTGCAGTTCCCTTTGTTTTTACCATGATTGATTACGATCCTTAAGAGTCTAATGGATCATTTCTGTCAGTGTGAAGCATGCGCGCGTGAACCCATTGTGTGATTTGCACAGACGGTAGGATCACACATGGCTTGGATCTGAGACTGCGAGCAGCATGGCTATCTGTCAGAGAGTTGAGGCCGCGAGATGTGCAGCATACAACAGTCGTGAGAAAGCTTTCCCACTGGCAGTCCGATGGAGGAGCAGTCAAGTGAAAGCAGATGTTCATGCTCACTTCCAAGTTCCAAGGCTGGTCTGTTAAATGACTTTGCAAGGGCACAGAATGGATAACAAAATCTGACATGGTTAATAAATTAAGAAAATGTTGCTTGAACAACGTCCATCTTGCCGCCAGATGGTATCCATTTTTTGGGTAAATCCCAAATTAGAAAACCATACATCATCGAACCTTGTTAATTGTAACATTGATCATAAGATGCTGCTGAACCAGGAAAGAGGAATCACGGGAGCGTGAAATTATTGGCTCTCTGTGCTTTGTTTGAAAAAGAAATGTTGAAATAAATAAATAAAACGTTTGATTTCCTATATATATATAAAAGGATAGGCTTACAAAAAAAAAAAAAAGGGCAAAACAACAAGCATCACATAAGACCAGGCCCCAACTTTACTATAAGTCCCACGACTGGGTAAGGGGTATCACCAACTAATAAATAAATTACAAAGGAACACAGTCCTCAATTTTTTTGGTCTTTTGACGGGCCGGACACCTTCAAATTCGTGACCCAAATGGGCACACTACCTTATTATTTCTGAAGAAAAGGAACTTCGGACAGATCAACTTCTTATAGCTCATAGAAAGAAAATAATCGAAGACTACAAACTTCTTTTCTCAATTGGCTACATCTCGGCTGTAGAACTGGTCAAGGGTCTTAGCAGGTATACGGTGGAGTAGCTCACGGGGAAAGATGCGTAGCAGCGTCCATGCCAAATCAAGTGACTGGAAGATGTTGCGGGTGTCATAAGCTCCTTGAGCGACGAATTTCCTCTCAAATTTGTCCAAGAACTCTAAATATAGCTGTTTATTGAAGAGAACACATGTTAGTTCCTGTAAATCAAATAATTATAAACATAGCAGCAATACTGTGTGAGAACAGGGGAGAGTAATGACCAGATCTTCAGAAGAAAGAGCTTCTTCTCCAACCACTGCTTTCATGGCCTGAACATCCTTCCCAATAGCATAGTTTGCATACAGCTGAGAGATAAAGAAGTTTTGAATAAAATCAAAGGTTAGACAGCTTAAAATGGGACAATAAACTAAAAACCAAGCAACAATGGTTAACAAATCAGACCTGGTTGGACACATCAGAATGGTCCTTGCGAGTCATTCCCTCACCAATGGCACTCTACAATGGTAATCAATGACACGATTTATAATATGCCTCGTACCTTCTAATCGGTTATGAGCCATCTAGCATATCAATCCTTGATGTATTGAGAATTCAGAGAAGATTCATCCTTACCTTCATGAGACGAGACAGAGATGGGAGGACGTTGATAGGAGGATAAATCTGCCAATCAAAATGGGTCAATTTCAATCAAAAGCTCCTACATAGAGAAATCTAAGTTACCTAGGACCCATGACATGTTGTAAGACAGCTAAGAGAAACGATCGATCATGTGTCCTCTGAACTTGCCTGCCTATTTTGTAGCTGCCTGTCAACATAAATCTGTCCCTCTGTGATGTATCCCGTAAGATCAGGGGTGGGATGAGTTATATCTGGTCAAATAAGAAAATCAAGTTAAAGAAAGTGTTCTTGTTCAAGGAAAGAAATACGGGATATTCAGTGTGGTCTGAGAATATACATTACCGTCATTTGGCATAGTTAAAATTGGAATTTGGGTGATGGAGCCTGTTCTCCCTTCAATACGACCAGCACGCTCATATATTGTTGCCAAATCAGTGTACATATATCCCGGATAACCACGCCTTCCAGGTACTTCTTCTCGGGCAGCAGACACCTGGAATGGCAATCGATAGTTTTTATCACACAAACACAATAACATGAAACTTGAATATCTCATAATGTACCTGGTAATATTATAATTTAAACAGTTAACTGTCTGAATTTCAAACAAACTGAACAGCTGACAATTAATACTCCAGAAACAAGCTAGATATATTGAGCAATAGACCCACAAAAAATATAACATTAGATATTTATGCATGCAAGTAAATGCTTCTAATGTATGTACAAACTCAGTAAGATACATTCTCCCATATGTTGCTTTAACTCACCTCACGAAGAGCATCAGCATAAGAACTCATATCTGTTAATATGACAAGAACATGCTTCCCACATTCATATGCCAAATATTCTGCAGTTGTAAGAGCAATACGAGGTGTGATAATACGTTCAATTGTAGGATCATTTGCCTGTATGACACATTAAGAGAATCAAATTTCAGAAAGAATTCATGAACGGTACAAGATAATAAATTACAACCTCCAGTCACAAAAAATTACATGTTCAAGAATACAACAAAAACAAGGTTCAAATGTCAAAGCAAAACTTTACCAAGTTTAGAAAGAGGGTCACTCTTTCCATTGACCCATTTTCCTCAAAATCACGTTTGAAAAATTGTGCAGTTTCCATGTTTACACCCATAGCTGCAAATACAATGGCAAAATTTTCCTCCTCCCCACCCTGAAAGTTCACATGGCAAGTTAGTAACCTAATTACAAACTTTTGTTAAAAAGAGCTGAGAAAGAAATGTCAACCAAACAACTACGTAAGTAACAAGAAGCTCCTATTTCAAGGCAAAAGAAACTAGGGAATTGAAGTAATAACACCAGCGATGCCTAACTACTGCACATGCAATTTGATTTGGCACTTAAAAAATCAAGGAATTCTACTAATATTGATAACTCAACAGCAAAAGAGCTTTTGAAGTAATTTTGAAGTGTGATATAATCGCAGTACACATTAAATTTAAATTCTTCTGATGATCCTACTATCTCCATTTGAAAATATGTTTTATTTATTACAATGTCTCAAAAGAATATACTGTCAAGGCTCCATTATACAGGAACATTATTCAACCATGCATATAACAGTTATTTCACTTAGCGGGAACAGGGTTGCGAGTCTAATTCTAACTGTGCAATAAAGTGTGGATGTTACCTCAAGAAGATTGTCAGACTTCTCCAATCGCTTTACCAAACCTGCTTGGCGACATATTTGAGCAGCTATTTCATTATGGGGAAGACCAGCGGCAGAAAACAGAGGGATCTTCTGTCCTCTAGCAATAGAATTCATGACATCAATTGTCGAAATCCCTGTCTGAATCATCTCCTCAGGATAGGTTCTTTCACTAGGGTTGATTGAACTCCCTGCAGAAGGCATAACATATAGTAAAGGGCCGTTAATATTATTAACTCTAAAAGTGTCAGCAAGCAACATATATTAATAAAGACTGTTCACTTCAAAAGATTGCCTACCAGATATATCCAAATAAGCTTCGGGCAAAATAGGAGGACCATTATCAATAGGCTTCCCAGAACCATTAAAAATGCGGCCAAGCATGTCCAAGGAGACTGGAGTTTTCAAAACCTACAAAAAAGGCCAGGGAAAGTAAGTGTATCGATAGAGTAGACCTAGACTCCAAGGAAACTACTATGATAAAATTTAAAATTTAAAGGGTTACATTATGCAAAGATGTAAATGGCCATACACCAACTTCTCTATTAGTAATGACTTAAGAGGCATATACTAAAATCCAGCACAAGCAATATTCCACATCAGAAAAACAAATCAAATATTAATATCAATTTGAACTTTATCCTTGAAATTTACAACTCCTAACTCCTAACCTGCTGAAAATTATGAAATACATGAATTTATGTACTTGCCTCAGTGGTAAGGCTCAGCCATGTTTCTTTAAGATATAAATGCAATTCATTCTCTACTTATATTTCACCCCAGAAGCTATTTTCTGCAGATTTTTCCCAGAAGAACAAGTTATAATTGAATTTCTAGCAAAATGAGATCTAATTATCTGGTAAAAGTTTGTTTGCTGGCATGCAAACACGTTAGCGTGCAGATAGTTTAAGCAGCTCAAAGTACCTGCTAAAATCTTCAACATTTAATTTTCAGCGTTTAACAAGTTCAAGGTCCATTAGCATGAGCAATTGCAATTGTTTCTTTGATACGAAAAATCAAGAACTTTTTAAAAATAAAATAATAATAAATAAGACTTCATACCTCTCCAGTAAATTGCACAGTTGTAAACTTGTTGTCAATGCCAGAGGTTCCTTCAAAAACCTGGCCAAGAAAATACCACGTAAAAAATGCCTTCAGCCTTTAAAACAGGTGCACTTTTTTTCACACCACAACTGATTAAAGATTCATTATTAGTTGCTGACCCAAAGAAAAGATCCACTACAAATTAAGCTAAAATCATCATCTTGAAGCAACTCAATTTATAACAAATCCTTCTACAACTGGACACACGACCACGTCACAAACTTAAAGTTTAGCAATTTACTTTAACCAGGAAAGAAACCAACTTATATCCAACCTGCAGACACAAAGAAAAAAGATGGAGAATGCTGAATAGCAATCACCTGAACAACAGCTTTCTCCCCATCAACTTCCAAGACTTGACCACGTCTGGTTGATCCATCGCCCAAACGAATATTAACAATCTCTTGATATTTGGGTCCCTAACACAGTGAATCAAACAATGCACCAATCAATAAAAAATGAAGCAGCACCATAGTGTTTAATAAAACAAACAAATTATCCTGATTATTTCAATCAAGAAAACAGGAGTATTTACCTTCACTTTTTCAAGTATAACAAGAGGTCCAGCAACTCCAGAAACAGTTCTATACTCTGTAATACATCAAACAAAAAATTTAAGCTCATGAAAACAACCCCCTACCACCTCGATCATCGCCCTTAAAACACTCAGCAAACTTAAATTAAACAAAAAATCTGTATCTTCCTAACGGATTTCCTCCCATCCCAAACATTTTTATATATTTCACCGGTCCATTATCAGTTTCAATTCCATTACAATTCACATGATATATCCGAACCAAATTTGTTATTTATTACCATCGAACAACACTGCACAAATATAATAGGTAGAAAAATGTGCAATACTTACCCATGCCGATCTCGAGCGTTCCCTCCTCCATATCGTGATTGTTTGTTTCTAAACCCATTATCAACCTTCATCCACAAAAAAAAAAAAAAATCAAATTAATTCCAATACATTAATCAAAATCCACAAATTTAATTTCCATATAAAAAACAGTAACGTCATTAACATTCAGCAAATAAATACCAGTTAGCCTAAAAATTTAAAAAGAAAAGCTTTTCAATTTCAAAATTTGAAATCCACAGCAGGAACGGATCAATAAATATAAAAAACTAATAAAATATCCAAAACTTCCCTACAATTTCTTAGCCAACAAACAAACAAAGCTTAATCAATCAGAGACACCGAAATAACTCACTCCCTGCTCAGCATCAAAACCCAACCAGACTAACTAACTAACCAGCTAGATTGAAATATTGAAGAGCATCAAAAACGAAAATTCCAATTCTCTGCAACCGATTCTATCAGTAAAAAATAGATGAGAGATTTTTATTGATTTATTGATTTATTTATGAAATGATAGTGAAAGGAGAGAAATGAAAATTTTGGATCTGAAATGGAGACGTACCTTTTTTTTTTATCTGGCTCTGGTACACAGCGAGAGAGAAGAGAGAGATAGGGGGAGAGGGGAGGGGAAAAAACGAGCAAGCTGAGAGATCTGATTAATTTTGATTTTTTTCTTAAATAAAAAAACTTTGTTTTATAAGAAATTATTATTGAGAGGATGACTAAAGTAGTTATTTATTATTAATGGTAATAAGGATAAAAACCCTTCCTCCGGATTTACTGTGGTGGGATCTCATACAGCGGGCGTCACGCGAGACTTGTAAGAGATAAAAAGAGCGCGTAAATTTTAGTTCAGTTTAACCCTTATAGATTAAAAATTGTTCCACTTCGTTTCATGTAGTCTCAATTTACCCCATGGTGAATTTAGGGTAAACTTGGTATTTGTATTCTCGATTGCCTGGGCCTCAATGCCCATCGACAATGGAATTCAAGTTAGGGCATAATATTAATGAGTTCTTTTCTTTTTTTTAGGGGCCGGGCCTCTACCAACCTCCCATGTCTCCCTTGGTATTAGAGTTTTTTTTTTTTTTTTTAAATCCTGATTAATATAAAAATAGCTAGTTTGTAATTGCAATATTAAATTAATAGTGGTGGTGAAGAAAAATGTATTTAATTGACGAACGAGAGAAATAATAGTTGTAAATAACATGATGGAAAAAAAGAAAATCTTTGAAATAAAGCTTTTTTAAAAAAAAATAATGGATTTTTTTAATATATATCTCTCCTCAATTCAAGAACTACATACAATCACACTCATTTGAAAATAATTTTTCCCAAAATTCAAAGAAAAAGCCACCGAAAGATTTTTAAGGGTGTTTGTGAATGTGGTGTTTTTCACTCAATAATATATTAAAATAATAATTTTTTATTTTTAAAAATTTATTTTAATATTAACACATCAAAATAATTTAATAATATAAAAAAAAATTAGAAGGTTTCTATAGTATTTTAACATTGCATATAAATTTTTTAAACAAATGTTAAATTTTTATAACACAACAATTTTTGTTTTACTAAATGGGATTAAAAAGGTTTATTAACTCAATTTTTTTTTTTCATTTCTTGATCCCACATGTGAGAATGTTCACATAATTAATGCAAAATCCATGTTATTTTTTATTTCTACAGTATTTATTTATTTTTATTGTTAATATTAAGCATAATGTTTACATTTCTGAGATGAAAAATGATCTTGGTTATTGGAATCACTCAATCAACTCATAAATCACAAAATTAAACCGCATTAATATTTTTTTCAAAATGATATTTTTTTTTTAAAAAAAACTCCCTAATGTTAACCTATTTGAGTCACAAGTGTTAATTAGGTTAATTAAGTTCAGCCGAGTCAAAATCTTTTTTAATTCAAATTGAAAATCAACTCGAGTCATAGTTTTTTATGACAATTCATTGGGGTAAGCCAAGTTTAAAAACTATGGTGTAAAGTGTAAAGTCTAAAAAATTATGGCATACATGTTGAACTTGATGCTACAATAACACTGCATGAACTTGAAGAACTATGAGAGATCAGTGCAACATATTAGTATATTCGAATGAAAGGTTCACTGGAGGAAATAATCAGACAGTGGAAATTGAGAGTTGAACTCCTTAAAGTTTCTATTAAGGTTTCTGAGAGCTTGGATATGAGGTTCATCTTCCTCTAGTGGAATTATTTTAGCATAGTTTCCTTCTTCAAGAAAGTCTACCACCCGGTTGGCACCCTCGAGTCCAGTCACGTAAGATTTTTCCTGTTTGAAGTAACATGTAAAACCATACAATTAAAATTTTGTTTTCTTTTAACCCACTCAAGGCAATTAATTTAATCAAAAAGAGATAGCACCTGTGACCATGATCCGTGCCGCGAAATAATCCAATCGCCAGCCATAAACAAGTTTGGGAAAGATGTAGATCCACGCATCATATATTTGTATGAACCTGCGAGAGGAAAAGTTGGATGAGATTAATGAAAAAGAAGGAAAGGTTGGACTTGATGCAGAAAAGATTGTTGAATCTTAATGAAGCAGAAAAAGGCCTATCAAACAGTGTCTAGTGCGAAACAAGATGTTATTAGCCTGCAAAGCTCTTAGAAAGCTACCTGGAAAGAAATGTGTCATGGATTTTGGAAATCTGGCAATTTCCACATTAGTAACACGAGCTGCCTCAAAGTCCTTGACGCACTTGGAGAGATAAGGCATTACTTTTGTAGCTATGTATTCGTCTTTGAGCGGTACCAACTCATTACCATGATACTGCATATGAAAGTAATCAAAATAAAGTTACGCATCACCTCAGACAAAATCTGTTAAAGCTCGTATCCTTTGTTATAGAATAATACTCACAAAATCAGCTTGGACAATTGTTACAGGACTGTTCCTATGCTCATCAAAAAGTTCGTTCAAGTTAAAGAAAGTCCACCCAGACGAATCATCAAAGGAAGAGCAAACATTCCTTGCAAATGGAATCCTGATCTACTCACACAAGTCAGAGTAGAAAGATGCAAGATTTTTTAAGTACATAAACATAGACTTCAAGAAAAATAGAGTTGTTTAAGTATCCATGCTTATCATTCTAAGTAGTGTTGCTGCAAAAATGTTGCATTTAAGTTAAACATGTGGTTAATGGTGAGACATGATGGCCTTTATTTGTCTATCTTGTAATACATGTTGGCACTATATTCTGCATATAAGCTAGAATTTAAAGTTCTAGATGCCTGAATGCTTCATTTATTATAAATAAACCAAGAAAATAAACTGACGTTTGCAAAAGTAAACTAGTTTTGGGTTTTAGATGGTCCTATCTTTATTTGAATGAGAAATCCAAAGAGAAAAGACATATAGGATTATCAATGGACATACCTTCTTGTCTAGCCAAAGTTTAGTAGAGACCAAATCACTGGCAGCCAGGTTTAAAACCTTCAGAAACTCCTTTCTTGTATTTAATGCTGCACTATATAAGACCTAATTACCGGTTAAAACAGGATAGGTTTATAATCTAAGGTGAAAAGTGTTTCTCTATTGAGTGTCATATTTATCGATTTAACAATTGAGTAAAAAAACATGTACATTGAGCTGAAAGTTTAACTAATAGTAAAAATTTCAAATCAAAGGTGAAAAAAGTTACAGAACAACAAACCTATTCTTAGTGAGTTCCTGGACCGTGGAAATTCCAACAGCTAAAATAACTGCATCTGCCTTGTATGTCTCATTGTCACAAACCACGTCTGAAATGCAACCTGTTTCCTCATCGAATGAAAAATCTATCACCTTTTTACTATCCACAAATTGACAGCCTTTACTACTCATCAACTCTATCCATGGATTGAAAATCCTTTCTCTGACTAACCCGCGACACCATACGATATCGAGATCTCCCTATAAGCATCCAAACAGATGATATTTGTAAAATTCATATCAAGAAAATGAAAATAACACGCAATGCAGAAGTACTATAATCATGTAGAAGTAATACCATATTGATGCAGTGGTATGCAATGATACAAGAGTGTACGATGCAAAAGAGATCAAAGAAAAAAAAAATTAACACAACCTTTTTAAATTTTACCTCGCGACCAATAATTTGAAATTGTATTTAACTACATCGTTCATCAGACAGTGATACACTGTTGCAGCCTAGGCAGTGGCGGAGCCAGAGTTTTTTCAATGAGGGGGAAAATTATTAACAAATACTATATTATATAGATATGCATTAGAAATTAATTCAAAACATATATACTAATTCATATCAAGTAAAATTAGTTTAAAAATACTTTTAAACTGAAAAAACTTACATTATAATTGTTCTCTTCGAGTTTTCATATTTTAAAACCGCTTCATAATAGCTTTATTATCAATCTTATCGAAGATATCTTTCTCAATGTATATAACCAAACTATCATTCATCCACTTATCTCCCATCCTATTCCGCAAT
>Ga0307517_10013217_pt1 | contig 11240 bp, 11 predicted proteins | sample 23_EM_MG_FD_194515 | JGI IMG/M metagenome (GOLD analysis project Ga0307517, IMG submission 194515) | Populus trichocarpa ectomycorrhiza microbial communities from riparian zone in the Pacific Northwest, United States - 23_EM | ecosystem: Host-associated > Plants > Roots > Unclassified | place... | reverse complement strand
CATTACATTTTCAATACAACCTTTAAAGTATATATATCACAAGGAAATTATAACTTTAACTTCTCTGATGGGCTTGGCTTCTGATCTTCACAAGCGCCCAGGTGGCCAGGTTACGTGGACGATGGGCGCTTGAGGGCCAAAGCTAACAATACAATCCATATTTTATTGTCATCACTTGTATCCTCTAACAAAATTATGGGTGGTACACGCTCTACTTGGGCACATTGTCCCCCCGAATCTCTGTGTTCTATGACCAAGAGATTTCCCAAGGTGGAGAATAATTCCCAAGGGGTACACCGCCAAATGTGTGACACCTAGCAGTCACGTTTTCTAAATTCGTTAAGAATATATAGAAATACACATGGGTCAGATATGGAGCCAGCTCTATACCAGCTGAAAGGTTTGATGTCATATAAACTGGCTGGCACATGTTCAGACATGATAAATATGAGGCAGGAAGAGCATCCTGAAGGTCCTATCCCACCTACCTGCCAGATACAAAATCAGCTCCATCACAGCTGAAATATTTGATGTTAAATCAGCTGGTCAAAATATGTTTACACCTAATATCCATGAAACTGCAGAACCATCCAGGAGGTCTTATCCCACCCATCTGCCAGATACAGAACCAGCTCCATCACACCTGAAATATTTAATGTTAAATCAGCTAGGCAACACACATGTTTACACCTGACATCCATGAAGCTGCAGGACCAGCCAGGAAGCCTTATTCCACCCATCTGCCAGATACAGAACCAGCTCCATCACAGGTGAAAACTTTAATGTTGGCTCAGCTGATTGGCAGGTGTTTAGACATGCATAGCAGGTGTTTAGACATATGCATAGCAGGTGTTTAGACATGTACATAGCAGATATTTAGACATGTACACAGCAGGTCTAAATATACCATGTCAACATGCCGTGTGGGTTCTTCCTTTCCAGTGGTTATCTTAGGCAGGCACATTGCCCGGATCCGGACAGAAAAAATTGTAAGTTATATTCAATACAGCAACATTCATGGAGATCAAGTTCGAAAATGATGGTATATACAACAAAAATTCTATGGCACAAGAGGTGGAATCTGGTGGGTTGGCTGGGGAAAGTAAAAAGCCAGTTGAACAAAAAAAATTCATAGACTTACCCATCGCAAAAATGAACGCTGACATGTGTGATTAATCTCCACCTGCAAAGTCTTCATCGTATAGTTCTGCAAAACGCAGTCAGAAGTTGGATTTGGTCAACGGAAATGCGTACAAAAAAACTTACCAAGAAAACCATCGTCCTCTGGGGAGGCTGGTTCAAGGAGAATGACATTCGTGCGAGGGACTCACGAAGAGGATGAAAAGAGGAAAGAATTAGATGAAGTACGACTTACCGTATCGAGGAGGATTAACTGGAGGCCGCTCAATGAATACACAATTTCAACAAAAGTTCAAGAAAAACGCACCAGGCCTCCTGGGGTCCAAGAACCACAAGTATACAATAATGAACCAAGCGGCAACAAAAATGGTGAAGAACTTCATGGTGATTTTGATGACTGACGCTCGAGGGAGTAGAGGTTGCGATCAAGGCGAGGTTTGAATTCAAGCGCCGGAATCGCGAACCACTGCAACGCTCGTCCGTAGCTTCCAAGTTTGCAGCACCCTTATATCTATCTACGCATTTGTTCTTTATTTTTTATTTTCATTCCTATTATGCTCGTTGGGCCGTAGGCCTATGTCGAGCGTCAACTATGTAATCCTGTCTACGTGAGTCTAAAGAGAACTTGTTTGTGTATAACCCCCCAACCCCCAAATAACTTCGCACCACCACCTCAGCCCGAGGATCATACCAAATCCTCGTCACCCATCACTTCCATCGTGTAACGCTCCCCCACCGAAGACTTAAGGTACAGCTTATGAATTGAGCATGCGTCGTTTGTATATATGGGCCGGGGCGGGGCGAAGGTGAGCGACGTTAGGCGAAGTTGGATGAAGCAAAAGCGTTCTTTCCTCTGTTTCGTCCAATTTTCGTTAGCCTCAGCTACGCGAGTTGCCATCATCCACATCCAGTTTTCCTCTGCAACTCCATCCCGGGAAAGAAGGCTCTTCCGCACCGCGTTCAATGGTCCATCGCTGTATGGGCCCCACGACGGAGATCAATTTGAGATGGATGGGGCATCCTACTCGGAGAGTATGGCAAATTCGGAGGAATAATGGAGGCGGGGCTGGTGATATTTGTGGTGGTGGACAATGCAGCGGGTGGAGATGATACGCGTTCAGCTGCGGTAAAAGACGATCGTCGATACTGCTTCTGTTGAGGACGCTTTTCTGTCAGTACACACGCCAGTATGTTGATGATCGACCTTGTGCCTTGCGAAGAATCTGGATTAGTGAAGTTGAGTTAGTATTAACGAATGAATAAGGAAAATAAAAAGAGGGGTTCAAGAGGAGAAGACTCACCCTCAGTCGTTGTTATCAATGGGGTTATTGTGAAAGAGCAGGATTTCGAATTGGGAATTGGCCCTGATTAAAAGAGCCATCGTAAGTATGTTAATAACGATGAGAATGAAGGATAGAAGAAGAAAGGAGCAACACCAAGAACGGCGGCGTCCAGGGGAATCGAATAGGGAAGAGAGCGAATGATTTCAGCACAAAATCTCATAAGCTTGAGGAAGTAATGTATCACATTCAAGTCGATTAGTCTAGAGTTAAAAATATTATCGACACGTAATTGTGAACATTGGATTTTCCTATGGCCTCGAAGAGTATCATCCGCATCGCACGTGAGATGACCACCAATTGAGGAGGCCGCAAAACAGAAGCGTTCGAAAGGGTGGGTAAGAGAATATCTGCAACGAGACCTCCATTGGAAGAGACTAAACCGAGGTTAGTAACTGGTGGATACACGGAGGGAAGAAATATCATACCCCGACGACATCGAACTGCAGCAGAGGGGGTATCCGCCTCTGCATCGTGGTGAGCCTCGACCTGGGAAGAGAAGCTAGAAGCCAGTATGCCAGTTCTACAAAAATATTTGATGAGCAGTGCTCAATGCTACAAAATGCCAAAACTCACCAAGGCTGAAAGGTCGAGCTGAGAAAGGAAGTCTTTTCGTCCTTTCTTTTTCTTTAGACTTGTATACATAATCGAAGTACTTTTGCAATCAGTTCAAAATTGCTTGGGCATGTTGAATCTAAAATCGTGAAAAAAATTCTCGCTTTAAGTCCCCATGGTAGAAGCGATATCCTAGTGGTTTCCATTACTCGTTCATTTCAGCAAGTTTGAGTGCAGCTGCATTGTTGATAACCGTGAACTTTGCATCCTTCCCTCCTTGCGTCGCATTGACAGCAGGAGGGAGGCCCTCTCTACCAAGTTTGCCCGCTAAGTACATGGCTTTTCCAAGGGCAGAGATCTACAATCGGAAAATAAGTATGAAAGTCAGTACTTCCACCGCAGGGGTGGGTACGCACATTGATTTCCACAGATGATGTGACATGGGAAAGGAGGCCAGTAACTTTCCTATAATCGCGAAGAAAACAATAAGTTAAAAGGTTGTCATATCACAGTCAAGCACAAGAATTACCCAAAGATCGCCTCCGCCGTCCGTGTTTCCTCCCGGTTGGCACCAGCCAGGAAGCCTGGTCGGAAGACGATAGTTTCGTTATAACCCAAGTGGGCTAACCCTTCCTCTGTCAAGCCCTTGCTCCTGATAAATGTAGCGTTGGAAATGTATCTGATGGTGGTTTAGGAGGCGTAGCACTAACCTGGCATATAAGAATGGAGCCTGGGGGTTCGCACCGGTCGACTTTATCAGAATTGTAAGTAAATAAGTTGGATGGCGACGATGAATTTGAAGTTTACCGAAAGATAGACAAGACGCTGAGAGGATGCGGGGTCTGCGCTCTTGGCTTCTTTAGCAGCATTGATCACATATCTAAGTTGGAGATGTATTTAGTATGTTGTTAGGAGAATATTAACCATCCACCTCACTCTCTGTCAATTTTCTCGAAAGCCTCAGCGCTGCCAGCAGTTGCTTTCGTCGTGCCTAACCTAAAATACAACCCAGCCACCGTCGGTCCGTTAAAAATGGCTGGAGATTAGACAGCAGAATGAATGAGCCCAACACACGTGATGAATATAACGTCCCAATTCCCTTGCTTCAAGTCAGATTCCTGGAGCTTCTCGAAGTCAATGACTTTCTGTTCGAGCTTATCCTTTCCATTAAAGATGTTCTCGGCCGGGGTGAGGCGACGGCCATACTCGCCCACTCGGATAAAGTGGGGAGAGATAAGTAGATTTTGCAAGAGGTGGCGTCCAACTTGGCCAGTCGCTCCGATGATAAGGGCACTTTTGCCTGGAGCTAGACCATTTTGTGGTAGTCCGTAAGAAAGAAGGCTTAGATAGCTGGAAACAAAGATGACTTACTTGACATATTTTGAGGTTGGTGTTAGAGGGGTTGGTCAAGAAATGAACTGAGAGAGAAGGTACGTTCTTATATCTGCGTCATGCCAGTTCACGGCAGGACGACCATCTGGATCGGCGCAAGATCGGCGTCTTCGGGTACTTCGGCTGTCGGAGGCTTGGCGAGATCTTGGAAAGGTGTTCTTTCACCGATTTCTTAAATAACAGTTTAGAATACGGCTCTAGGAGTCCACCTAAAAAATATAGCGGAGGCGAAGTGGACGAGAAATTTGGGGCGACCGAAATGGAGATGTGAATCAAGGGCTGCCTTGGCTCTGGCTCTGGAGGAACGGGCTAGTAACTACGTCACTACCCCAAGACTGTCATCGCAACTTGGTTCTTACCTTCGGTGTTTTCTTCCTGCTTGCATTCCTCTTTCTGACTTGGTATTAGAATCGCATGCGGGTGGCTCAAACCTTCTCAACCTGAAATGCACGTAATTCACGGTGGTTCGTTGGATTGTCAGTTGTGCGCGCCCCCCTTATTTTCAGTACTGATATATTGGCCTGTAAATCCTATTTCTTGACCAAAATCGACTGGGACTGTGATACCCAGCATATCTTTGTGCATTTTCAAGGGTTTTTTTTGTCCACATTTCCTCGTTCGCTTTATGTCGATCCTTCTTCCAGTATATTAAGCACATTGTGAGCACCATCCAAGACATGCGTTCTCTGACAATACTCAGCTGACAGCAGCTCCACGAGTGGCGCCATTTGGCGCACCAGCTGCCTCATTTTTTTTGCTTTGGTTTCGTGCTAAGGTGCTGCAGATGATACCTGTGTGCCAACTCGGAACGAACTTTGAAGGCGCTGGTTCAAATTGAGGTATCCAGTCCGAGGACACACCAACCTCTTCTTTCGGACGACGAAGGAAAGTTCGTCGACCCTTCGGATAATACCACCCCCTCTCCATCGATATTTATTCTTCCCCCTCCCCTACCTCGACTTCTTCCTCACCTGCAGGACAACGGCTGAACTCACGACTCAACTCGGTTGAGCGGCTACGCCCTGCCATTGATGGAGGATACCCCGTGGGTTTGGAGCTCGGCGTATGACCAGCTTGGAACCCCTGTGGGTGCACAATTAACTTTCGCGTGGTGGACACGACTTCAGCTACGTTTGCCGTCCTTGTTGGGCTTCATGACCAACGAATCTCGGGATATGGCCATGGCTACTGTTGCAGACAACAAGGCGACGTAAATCGTCCACTACCTCGAGTTGGTGGTGAACCCGAACGTGGCCCGCTGTGGTCAACTTCGCCGCTGACTCGGAATTATTGCAAAGTCTCAATCACGGTGCCGACCGCGATAGGATCGTGTTCGTCCGCCGTACAGTACCCTTCCGTTCCTCATCTGTGGGAGAGCTTGACCGCCCGGGTCGATGTTTGTGTCATTGACTAGGACGAGGATATTTTGCTGCTGTTACATGATAAGAGGCTAACGTGCGTGGTGGATCCGGAGCCTCAGTTCGTTGCAGGGTTCGCGCACAATATGACATGTAGAAGGCCCCCAGTCGACAAGCGAATGCCTCGCTGACGGCGTGCCTGAATGGAACCCATCTTTGGTTCATCGGCGGAGAGTTTTTCAGTGAGGGCGGATGAGCAATGTGTAATTTTAAATTTACCACATATCAGAGCACTGACATGACGAGCAGTATTTTTTACAATGACGCGTTCAGATACTCACCAGAAAATGATGAATGGAGGAAGTTCGTTTTTCCTATATGTACGGGCCATTTCTGTCACCAAAGAAAAAAAAAACACGGAATCAAAGAGGGCTCTTTACAAACGCGAAGGAGGTTGGGAAGCGGTCGGACAAGAAAAGGCTACCAAGAACAGCCTCGCATTAAGCGGTGGATGTTTCTAGGCAACAAAAAGCGATCAAATGTATTCGGACGCGTGCACAGAAGGACTTACGATTTATATTGATTGTCAGGGAGCTGTATTCACCTTGAGCGATGGTAAAATGACCTCCCTCGATCTCCGAGCCACTAGTCGAATGCACGATAGCCCCTGGAGTGGGAATGGGTCTGTTGGAAGTCGGCAACGATAGACGTTGAGAATCTTCAAAGAAATCAGCCGGCAGAGACCACGAACACAAGCAACACTTACTGCTATACGTACTTTCTGAACGATGACCCGATGCGTGGACAGAACATGTCGTGTCTTTGCAAAGGTGAGCGCGAATTTTATCGCTTTTGAAATTTGAAAACATACCTTGAACACGAACACTTCTTTCATATAGGCGACACCAAATAAAACCAATGATAAATGCGGCGATGAATAGTAGTAGTACGATCATGGTGTGCGTAATGGCAGGAAAGGATCAAGAATGGTGTCGATAGGCGCGGGAATGGATCAACAAGTCCCAAAAAGGCACGCCGGCTTTTCAAACGGATTGAACACAATTTGAACTGCCTCGAGCAGGGCGGGGTAGTGTTACGGAAGAGAGACTGTGGTCGATGGAGAGGCAGATGAGGGGTTGGAGATGTTAGTCGTTTGTTTCGCCGCGGTGCCCTGCGAAGAGGAAGCTAAGGAATCGTCGTGGCTAGAAGGGATGTGTAAGTACTGCCTTGGACGTGTCGGATGCTGACCCACTTGACAAAGTGATAGCTTCAAGAGGAAGACGTTCGATGATGAGTTGAGGAAGTTACGGGAATCGCAGCCAGCAGTGAGTGAGGCGCATGTGACGACGAATCATCTGGATTGGTTGACTCGGGTTCGTTCTCATTTTTGTTTCGGAGTGTCCGATATTTGAACTTCACAGATACCTTGGGATCGTCACTCTTGAGAACTACTCCACCCTATATACTGGATCCGTACCGAACGGGGACCATTACCGCTTGACCAACGTTGAATCCCCGCATCGCTAAGTTCCTCCCTGTGAGCAAGCCTCACGAAACACGAGGGCAAATCATTCGCCTCCTTGACCCATTATCGGTAAGATCACAGTATCAGGGGTGGGCTGCTAGATGTCACGAAGATTATGGGCGACAGGCGGATGTACGTTGGGTGAAGGCATTTTCCGTGCTCTCTTTCTGTCCGTGGCTGAAACAAGTTTGGCTATATTTTAGTGTGCTGCAACCAAGTTCTTCGATGACGTGGATAAGGGCAAGAGGAGATTTAATGGCAATTTTGCGTTTGGAAAAGCTCAATCCAGAGCAGAATAACGTCTCGTTGGACCCCTAGTGCGTTGGCTTTTTTCTCCTTGCCTGCGTGCCCTAACTCTTTACTGACGAATAGTGCAGATGTCATTGTCGACCTCTCGCATTTGCTCTTCGTGTACATTACGAATAACCTCAGACCATCCCCGGTGTTCCCTTGCTTGATCGCATGGAAGTTTTTAGAGGTCTTTGATGTATATGTGTTGTGTGTTCCTTTCAATTGTGTCAGGACGATGTATGAAGATATTAATAGTTTCTTTCCTTTGGGGTAGATCTATTAGAAGGCGGCGTTGAAGCTCACTTCATGGTGAAGAGAAGGTACCAGGGCGCCATATACCCGCATTTGCTCGTTGTTCGACATCCGAACCTCAAGCTGCTCCAGATGTCGAAAAAGAATTAAACCGTTGATTTTTTCTCAGGCGATACAATATTGACAAAGTGTGTTTCTTTCGTTTAGTATCAGGGTGAGGTGTGGAGGTCCTTCGACAGGAAGCTAGGGATGGAATGGTCTCGGTGGGTTATTAACAGTATGATTGTAATTAAGATCTATCGTGAGTCTTAAGGATTCTATCTAATGGCGTTCTGAGGTGAGAAGAAAGGGAGCAGCATCAGGCCGCGCTTAATTTCATCGATGGTTGAATTTAGGGTGGGTGTACTTGGTCACGTGGGTATAATCACCTGCAGCCGTTATCGGGTTTATATCATCAAACTTGGCCGCTGCATATTTGAACCAACGAGCCATAGATTGTCCCCTACGTGTATGTATCTATGTATCACAGGTGTCTCATTCAATCCATTGGGCACATGAGTGTCCGTGGTGCAAAATTTTATGTACTGTCTGGCAATTTACTATGAGCCGCGATAAGTGAAGACTGATAAACTCGGAAACGTGGGGGAACATGAAAAGAGAAAAGGAGACAGAGGCACACTACATTGATTTTCCCTTGTAACCACCCCCATCAAGAAAAGGATCAGGAGCAGGTGGGTCGTCGTTGTTTCGTTCGGTGCTGTCAGAAGAGAGTCTCTGTGAACCTGTGGATTGAGCACGTTTCCGCAATAATTCTGGGCGATGTATGAGTTCCACAAGCTCCTTTCTCAACTGACCCCCAAAGGTGATGTTCATTGAATCCACAATTTCCTTCGGAAGCCATGTGGGGAGAGTGCAAGCTGTAACGGTATTGTGTGAGCCTCTTACGATGAATGGGGCGTTGCGTTTGCCTAAGAGACGGAGAAGATGGTCACATGTTGGGCAGCAACACTTTGATACTCCAATAACCGGTCCACAACCCTTTCACAAGAAATGAGACTCGGTGGATAAAGATAAGTCGAAAACTTGACTCACCTTCATCCGCGCCAATATGTCTTTGCTGGCAAGTGAGTTCTCAGTGAGCAGGCTCGCTAGACAAGCCTCACAATGTAGTGTGCCTGAGAAGTGAAAGGCGCTTGTTTTAACCAGAACAGTAAAAAACTCGGTGCTACTGCATGCGGCCTGAATTTCACGGGTGATTTGTGTGGAGAAATCGCTCAAAGGGTTTTTGTCTTCAAGCTTGGCGAGCACCCTCTCTGCGCATTTCACCCAGCTCGTCACATTGGAGGTTTGCAAAAGTTTAAGACACTTGATGGTCTGTTTCTTGTCCCCTTTTTCGTAAGCCAGCAGGGCATTCTTGAATTGAGATGCATGCGAAAGAGACGCTTCAAGAAATTGAAGTATGTCGTCGTTGGTTGGGTTGGGAGCGCCCAGAATGGGAGGAGGTGTGGGAAGTATTGTCCCGGCGAAGAGATCCCTCCACGGGAGGAATTCTTTGCTCACCTTTGGGGCGACCAAAATTTCGATAGAAATGTCTTCGTATGGGAAACTCGGCCCAGTGACGTGGGCAACGAGAATATCAACGGCATCGAAATGGGCTACCAAAAGCCTGAACCAATCAAGGCAAGTCGTTACCAGAGACTCTCCCTTCCTGACAGATTCGTAGACCGCCTCTAAATCTTCGTCGCGTTCCTTCGGCAATTTCCCAAGCATTGGCATTGGATTATGGATGTTCCAGGTTCTAAGCAAGGGTTCAATATTTTGCAGGTGCATATGGAGGGCAGCGCCTTTAGCTAGTTTCTGGAGCGCATGTCCAGACACAATGACTCGATGCAAATGAGTTTTGAAATCCTTGGTGCCTTTGGTTTTTGCAGTGCGATTGATGTCCTCCAGTGCAGCCAATGACGTCGTAAAGTCTTTGATAAGAGCAAGCAACATTACATGGAACTCCAAGCATGATCCTTGGGTGTAGAGCCATTCCGTTGCGTTGTCATCAACCAACTCGGCTTGCTTGAGCAAGTTTCGAATTTCGCCAGCCACTGCGTCCCCTTTTGTAGGCAACAAGTAGCTGACCACAAATGCGTGATCGTTCTGAATATTCGTCGGTGTTGGCTCTCCGCGCTTGGCTTCATCGAATGTCCAAGTCGTTATTGAATTCAGAGAATCGAGGAAGCGTTTTGACACAGTCTGTCGCAACCGACGACACATCTTCCGAAAACAATTGGCGGTGACGTGGCTTATAAGGCGGTTGTTTAAAAGATAGGGGTCCCTGTTGCCGGTGGTAGGTTCTTTCATGCTGAGCAGCTTGCCCACAATCCATAGGTGCGAGGCTATTGTCTGACCGCCCCTATCGTATAGAAGAGGACACTGATGAGCATGCGCCACAATAAGATCGTTACAATCCGCACCACAATTCTTCAGCGTAGTCCTTTATCGCCTTATCGTCAGCCAAAGGAAGGTCAGCCAAGACCCCCGCGTTGCTGAGGGTAGGTTGCTCGGCTGCGTTAGATGCTTCTGGTGTTGAGTCGTCGGAGTCGTCGAGGCGATAGTTCTGGGAGAAGAAAATACTCCAGAGGGAGGGGGGGGGCGTGGAGGGTGTACTATCCGGGTTCTCGTCATTAGATCCTACACAAGCAATGAGATCAAGCTTGTTCGAGTTGAGATCAAACGTGCCGGAGTTGGAGTTGTTTACAACTGCGACGATCTCCTGATCCATGACAGCCACTGTAGAGAATGCATTCATTATCTTGAGTTGCCGCCGCTGATGCCCTTGGATGAGCTCGGGTTCTGAAACTTGAATTCCCCGATCCTGTTGTATGATGGAAAGCAAACGGGTAATGGTGCGGAAGGCAAGAATATTTCTTGGAATGCTATCAGCTGTGGCATCGCCATCGCTTTTCCTCTGAAATATTTGCGAGAATTTGCGTATGAGGTCCGGCATGACGTGGCAGCTGGTGGAATCCGAGACCGCTTGGAAGACCAACTATGAGAGATTCTATCTTCGATAACAGGCATTAGCTTCAACAGGAAAGGATAGCAATGACACATACAAGGATGATGGCGTTGAACCGAGAATACGAACCATTTGAAGGGTCGGAGTTATTTAATTATAATTAATTAAGTAATATGCCAACTAAATCGACCTATGTGCGTTGCAAGGGGGTGCCGGCCCGGGAATCCCGTACCGGTACCCGGTTAAGTCCAGCCGCAGGCCGCGAAAAAAAAAATGGAGGCCTCCACAACACGGACTCAGACTACCAAATTGAGTATTATTGAACATATTGTAGTATATACTGATAGTGTAGGGAGTGGTCTGGCTCCAAGAGGGAC
>Ga0307517_10013216_pt1 | contig 11240 bp, 11 predicted proteins | sample 23_EM_MG_FD_194515 | JGI IMG/M metagenome (GOLD analysis project Ga0307517, IMG submission 194515) | Populus trichocarpa ectomycorrhiza microbial communities from riparian zone in the Pacific Northwest, United States - 23_EM | ecosystem: Host-associated > Plants > Roots > Unclassified | place... | reverse complement strand
GGCATCGGCGCCGTGCACGGTGACACCGGCGCCCTCCGGCAACGGCAGGTGCTCGGTGACCAGCTCCAGCAGCCCCCGGTCGGCCTCGACCACGTCCTGCCTCGAACCGGGCCGGGTCGCCGCCACGTACCGGGGCAATGTGAACGCCCCGCCACCCAGGTGCAGCACGTCCAGCGGGCGCCCCGGTTCCGCGAGGGTGTCCAGCACATGCCCGAGCCGCCGCGTGTACTCGAACTCCAGGTGGGTGGGCTCGTCCAGGTCGACGTAGGACTGCGGCGCCCCGTCGACGGTGAGCAACCAGGCCCGCTCCCGGTCGACGTCGGGCATGAGTTTCGCGGTCCCGTGATCAACGTCCCGGGTCACGGGTATCGGCTCGTTCACGGGTAGTGGCTCGTTCACGGAGTCCATTGTGCCGGGCCTGCGGCGGGGGTGGACTTGGGCGAGGGTTCGTCGGGTCGGCCCGTCAAGACCCCCAGACCTTCGCCACCTCCCCCACATGCGCCGCCGCCTGTTCCCGCCCCGCCCGCGCAGCAGCCGCCCGCACCGACGGGTCGAGCGGATTGCGGCCGAACGCCTGCTTCGCTTCCGGGGACGGCGAGACGACGACCGCGCGGGCGCCCTGCTCCACCAGTCGCCGGGTCTGGGCCAACGGCGACACCAGGGGACCACCCCCGAGGGTTATCGGCGCGAGGACGACGACCTGGTCGTAGCCCTCGGCGAGCTGTGCGTTGGCCGCCGAGTGGATACCGCCGTCGATCCAGCGACGGTCCTCGATCGTGACCGGCGGCCACACGCCAGGGACCGCACAGCTGGCGGCCACGGCGTCGCCGAGCGGCACCCCGCTGCCCTTGTCGAAGACCCGCAGCTCACCCGTCACCGTGTCGACGGCCGTGATGTGCAACGCGCGGTCGGGCCACTCCGGTGAGACGAGCCGGGTCTCGATCGCGGCGCGCCGGGCCGCGGCGGCGGGTGTCCTGGCGGCGAGTGCCATACGGCCGATCTTCCGCCCGTACGCCTCGGGGGTACGCGAGGTCACAGTCGCCCAGGCATAGCGGAGCAGCAGGCTGATACCGAGTCGGCCGGGGATCTCGCCCTCGGGGGCGGCGAGTTGACGCTCGTAGACCTCCTCGAGCGTGCCGGCCCGCAGTTGGGCGCCGACGGTCGAACCCGCCGACGTACCGATCACGACATCGGCGTCGGAGAGATCGACGCCGGCCTCGCCCAGCCCGTACAGCACCCCGGCCATCCAGCCGATCCCGCTGCTGCCCCCGCCACCGAGTACAAGTGCCTTGCCCGCCATGGTGCCTCCGCCTTCCCCACGCCTCGCCACAACCGCCGTCGCGATCAAGTCTTGCGCACGCCACTGACAATCCCGGGTACGAGCCCCTGACCTGGGCCGCAGAGGACAGCTCGCCCTGGAACGCGCATGGGTGCCCGCCCCCGAAGGGACGGGCACCCACTCCGCTCAACCGACGCCGCTCAACCGACCTCCGTCACCGTCCCGGCCCCCACCGTCCGCCCGCCCTCGCGGATCGCGAAGCCGAGCCCCGGCTCCAACGGGACCTCACGGCCCAGCTCGACCGACATGGTGACGGTGTCACCGGGTCGCGCGATCGCCGTCTCGCCGAGGTCGATGTCGCCGACGACGTCCGCGGTGCGGATGTAGAACTGCGGCCGATAGCCCGTCGACACGGCGGTCGTACGGCCGCCCTCGCGCGCCGACAGGACGTACACCTGCGCCGAGAAACGGCGGCTGGGGACGACACTGCCGGGCGCCGCGACGATGTGCCCGCGGCGGACCGCGTCGCGTGGGACACCGCGCAGCAGCAGCGCCACGTTGTCGCCGGCCTGGGCCTCCGCCATGGGCTTGCCGAAGGTCTCCAGGCCGGTGACCACCGTGTCGACGGCGGCCCCGAGCACTTCGATCCGGTCGCCCACCCGGACCGTGCCGCGCTCGATCGCCCCGGTGACGACGGTCCCGCGCCCGGTGATCGTGAGCACGTTCTCGACCGGCAACAGGAACGGCGCGTCCAAGTACCGCTCGGGCATGGGCACATACGTGTCCACGGCGTCGAGCAGCGCGTCGATCGACGCCGTCCAACGGGGGTCCCCCTCAAGGGCCTTGAGGCCGGACACCCGCACGACGGGTACGGAGTCGCCGCCGTAGCCGTTCGCGGTGAGCAGTTCGCGGACCTCCAGCTCGACCAGGTCGGTGAGCTCGTCGTCGCCCGCGTCGGCCTTGTTGAGCGCGACCACGATGTGGTCGACGCCCACCTGCCGGGCGAGCAGCACGTGTTCGGCGGTCTGCGGCATGATCCCGTCGAGCGCGGAGACGACGAGGATCGCCCCGTCGAGCTGCGCGGCCCCGGTGACCATGTTCTTGACGTAGTCGGCGTGGCCCGGCATGTCCACGTGCGCGTAGTGCCGGGTGTCGGTCTCGTACTCGACGTGCGCGATGTTGATGGTGATGCCGCGCGCGGCCTCCTCCGGCGCCCGGTCGATCCGGTCGAACGGTACGAAGGTGGACGCGCCGCGCTCGGCGAGGACCTTGGTGATGGCGGCGGTCAGGGTGGTCTTGCCGTGGTCGACATGGCCCATCGTGCCGATGTTCAGATGCGGTTTCGTGCGGACGTATGCCGTTTTGGACATGGCGGTACCTCGAAGCCTCTCCAGTGGTGAAAAGCCCAGTGGTGAAAAACGGGACCCCGAGGACTCGCCGACCCTCCCCCTGCGGGGTCCGCCGGACGATCCGGAGAGGGTCAGCTTCGGGCGCCGTCGACTGCGGCGAGGAGAACGGGATCGAGCACGGGAACGGCAGCCTTCGGAGCATCCGCGACCGCGGATGCTGCGTGGTGGAAGGCGAACCGGAACATGGCTCCGATCATTGCCGACGCTTTGCCCTGCGTCGAACGATTTATCAGCACGTGGGACGTCAGGCGCCGATGTTCTTCAGTGCTTATTCCTCAGGGCTGATTCTTCAGGGCCTCGCGCACCGACAGCGGCGCGAACCGCCCCTTCTCCCGGGCCAGGAAGTCCCGTACCGCTTCCGGGTCCGTCCAGGCGTACTCCCGCAGGCACCAGCCGATCGCCTTGCGGATGAAGAACTCCGGGTGCCCGGACTGGCGCAGGCAGTACGCGAAGAGGCGTTCCGTGTCGGTGTGCTCCTTGTAGCGCAGTTGGTGGAGGAGGGCGGTGCGGGCGACCCACATGTCCTCGTCGACGATCCACGCGTCCATGTCCGTCGCCAGCTTCGGATCGGCGGCTACCAGGCCTCCCACTACGTGGGAGGCGAGTGCGTCGACGGTGTCCCACCAAGGGACCGTCGAGACGAGGTGGCGGGCGACCGGCAGGAAGCCGGACGTGCAGTGCCTCACATGGCGGCGCAGGTAGTCCACCGCGAAGTACTGGTACTCGCGCTCCGGCAGCTCCCAGCAGCGCAGGGCGATCGCGGTGCAGTCGGTCTCGTCGGGGCGGGGTGTGCCCTCCAGGACCGTGCGGGACAACGCCCTGCGTACGGGGGTGGTGAGGCCCAGGAAGGGCGCGATGTCCTTCATGTACGCCCGCATGGGCACGGCCCGCTCCGGGTCGGCCGCGGCGGCGTACGTGGCCGTGAGCCGCTCCAGCACGGTGTCCGCGAGAACGCTGCCCGGCACCCGCGCGGTGCCCGCACCTGTGACGCTCATGAGACGAACCATACGGCGATCACATACACAGGTCGGTTAGTGTCGCCGACATGCTCGCCGATGCCGCCACCGACTCTGGGGGCACCCGCTCTGGGGGCACCGCCACGGCCACTCCCCAGGCCCCTGCCACGGCACTCGCCGCCGTCGTGACCGTCCCCGCGGCCATGGCCGTAGCGCCTCTGCCGCCCGTCATCCCGGCCGGCTTCGCCGCGCGCTGCACGAGAGCCCTGCTCTCGCCGTGGTCGCGGCTGTCGCTACTGCTCGTGCTGCTCGCCGGGGCGGCGTCGACCGTGCTGCTCTTCCACCCGCAGAGACTGCTCTCCGACGGCTGGCCGCCCCAACTCGGCGGTGCCATGGCCGCGTTGGTGTTCGCGGCGGCGTACGGCCTGTGCAGCGTGGCGTTCGTACCGCGCCCCCTGCTGAACCTCGCGGCGGGCGCGCTGTTCGGCTCCCAGCTGGGCACCGGCGCGGCACTGGCCGGCACGGTGCTCGGCGCCGGGATCTCCTTCGGCCTGGGCCGTGTGCTGGGCCAGGACGCCCTGCGCCCGCTGCTGCGGGGCCGGTGGCTGAAGGCGGCGGACGGCCAGCTCAGCCGGCACGGCTTCCGCTCGATGCTGGCGGCGCGGCTCTTCCCGGGACTGCCGTTCTGGGGCGTGAACTACTGCGCGGCCGTCTCCCGTATGCGCTGGACGCCGTTCCTGCTCGCGACGGCGCTCGGCTCGATCCCGAACACCGCCGCGTACGTCGTCGCCGGTGCCCGCGCCTCCAGCCCGACCTCGCCGGCCTTCCTGATCGCGATGGCCTGCATCGCCCTGCCGGCCCTGGGCGGCGCGGTGGTGGCCTGGCGCAAGCGCCACCACCTGCGAGCCCAGTGAGGGATCAGACCGCCTCAAGGATCATCGCGTTGGCGAGACCCCCCGCCTCGCACATCGTCTGCAGCCCGTAACGCGCCCCCCGGTCCCGCATCGCGTGCACCAGCGTGGTCGTCAGCCGCGTACCGCTCGCCCCGAGCGGATGCCCGATCGCGATGGCCCCACCGTGCACGTTGACCTTGGCGAGATCCGCACCCGTCTCCTGCTGCCAGGCCAACACAACGCTGGAGAACGCCTCGTTGACCTCGAACAGGTCGATTTCGTCGAGGGTGAGCGACGCCCGGCGCAGCACCTTCTCGGTGGCCGGGATGACGCCGGTGAGCATGAGCAGCGGGTCGGAACCGGTCACCGCGAAGCTGTGCAGCCGGGCGAGCGGGCGCAGGCCGAGACGGGCCGCCGTCTCGCTGGACGTGATGAGCACGGCGGAGGCGCCGTCATTGATGGGGCTGGAGTTGCCGGCGGTGATGTTCCACTCGATCTGCGGAAAGCGCTCGGCGTACGTCGCGTCGTAGAAGGCGGGCTTGAGACCGCCGAGGATCTCGGTGGTGCTGCCGGGCCGTACGCACTCGTCGCGCGAGGCGCCCGCCAGGGGTGTCACCTGGGCGTCGAACAGTCCCGCGTCCCAGGCGGTGGCCGCCTTCCGGTGCGAGGAGACCGCGAAGGCGTCCAACTGGTCCCGTGTCATCGACCACTTGGCGGCGATGAGTTCGGCGCTGATGCCCTGCGGGACGAGGCCCTCCGGGTAGCGCCCGGCGACTCCGGGGCCGAAGGGGTCGGTGCCGGGCAGCACGCTCGACCCCATCGGTACACGCCCCATGGACTCCACTCCGCAGGCCACGACGATGTCGTACGCCCCGGAGATCACGCCCTGCGCCGCGAAGTGCACGGCCTGCTGGGACGAGCCGCACTGGCGGTCCACGGTGGTCGCGGGCACCGACTCCGGGAATCCGGCGGACAGCACGGCCTGCCGGGTGATGTTCACGGCCTGCTCACCGACCTGGGTGACCGTGCCGCCGATGACGTCGTCGATCGTCTCCGGGTCGATGCCGGTGCGTTCGACGAGGGTGCGCAGGGTGTGCGAGAGGAGTTCGACGGGGTGGACCTGGGCGAGGGAGCCGTTCGGCTTGCCCTTGCCTACGGGCGTGCGTACGGCTTCGACGATCACTGCGTCACGCGCAATTTTTACAGACATCGTGCGGGCCTCCACAACGATCAAGGGAACAGCAACCAGAACTACTAGTGAGTAGGAAATCCAAACTCACGATAGCTCGGTCAGTTGGAAAATCAAACCCTCCCTTAAAGTGGGTGCTATGGCCGCCCCCAAAGACCCGCGCCCCTGCTCCATCGCCGACGCCCTCGCACTCGTCGGCGAGAAGTACTCCCTGCTCGTCCTACGGGAGGTGTGCCTCGGAAATCGCCGCTTCGACCAGCTGGTCCGCAACATCGGCGCCCCGCGCGACGTCCTGGCCACCCGGCTGCGCCGCCTCGTCGACGCCGGGATCCTGACCCGGCGGACCTACAGCGAGCACCCGCAGCGCTTCGAGTACCGGCCCACGGAGGCGGGTCTCGAACTGGAGCCGGTCCTGATGACCCTCATGGCGTGGGGCGACCGGCATCTTCGAAGGGATCAGCTCGATCGCCCCATGGTGATCGAGCACATCTGCGGCAACGAACTGATCCCCGCCGTCACTTGCACGGCGTGCGGCGCCCCGGTCCACCACCAGGACCTGACGGCCCACCCGCAGACACCCGGTTGGACGGTGACGGGCCCCACCGCAGCCTGAGATCCAGACCTACTGCCCCTTGTAGACGTCCAACCGCCCGCACATCCCGAACTTCCCATACGCGGACGGCTGTTCGGCCCGTACCCCGGCATCGGCGAGATACGAGAAGTCCCCCTGTTCAAGCCGGTCGAGCTGCGCCCCTGTAGCCGTAGCAGCGGCCCGCGCGCCCCGCTCCCAGCGCTCGCGCCACTCCGCCAGCCGGGGTCGTACCAGCGCGGCGGCGGCCCGGTGGAACGCGGCCAGCGCTTCCGGACCCTCGGCGGAGCGCAGCGCCCGGTAGCCCTCCAGGGCGAGGTCGCGCCGGGCCCGGGCGACCCGTTCCTGCTCCGCCTCGGGCGCGTCGGCCGGGATCACGGTGGCGGCGGCGTACGTCTCCGGGTCGGTGAGGTACTGCGGGGGCAGCGTGAGCACCGCGTCCCCCGCCTCGGGCAGCCCGCTGTTCTGCATGAGGACGGTGATGCGCAGGTCGCCCTCGTTGACGAGCCGGTGGATGGTGCCCGGCGTGAACCAGGCGACCGTTCCGGCCGCGAGCGGCGTCACCTCGTATCCGGAGGTCGTCAGCGTCTGCACCGCGCCCTGCCCGCCGGTGACGACGTACCCCTCCGAACAGGTCAGGTGCATATGGGGAGTTCCGCCGCACACGCCGGCGTCCATTTCGGCATCGACCTCGGCAGGCCAGTCGTAGACGGACAGATGCGAGACGGCGACCCCGCCCGGCAACCCGGAGAAACCCCCCACGGACCCTGCACTCACCACGGCCGCGCCTCCAGGTACTTGGCGATCTCCTCCCGCTCCCACGCCCCGTCGGCCACGACGACCCGGTAGCGCCGAGTGAGCGTGTCGCCGGGGTCGAGCACCAGCTCGTCGTAGAAGGCGTAGGAGGGGGCGATTCCCGCGAACGGCTCGTTGCGCACGAACCAGTGATCGGGGTGGGTGCCCTGAGCGCCGGACTCGTCGTTCTCGGGGGCGTGCGCGAAGACGATGGTCGCGTGGCCGTCGGTGCCGTCGTGCTCGCCGGAGACCGCGAGCCAGGGGCCCTGGGAGCCCATCAGTTCGGGGCCCTCGCCGTCGGGGCCGATGATCCGGCCGTCGCGGAAGGCGCGCGGGCCGCGCCAGAAGAGGCCGGTGTAGCCGGCCGCCTCGCGCCCGTGGGTGGTCGGGCTGCCGAACAGCAGGGGCTCGTCACGGCGGTTCGTCACGGCGCTCGTCCAGGTCAGCGCCCACGAACCGGACTCCGTGTCGACGTCGTGCACCTCGATCCGGCGCTGCTCGTCGGCCCAGAGTTCACCGCTGTACGGATGCCAGGTCAGCCGTTCGGCGATGACGAGACGCGAATCGTCGGCGTCGATCTCGTCAAAGGCGACGTGGGCCATCGACCCGACCCGCTCCGGGAGTTGGAGATACCCCTCGCCGTGAACGTATGTGTTGCCGCCCCACAGGTTCTGGCCCGACAGATGCGAGGCGGTGAACTGCAGCCCCTTGTGCCAGCGGTGGTCGTTGGGCCGGTAGTCCGTGACGACGTCACCGGCAAGGGTCCGGATCGGGTGGAGGTACGGCTTCGGCGCCTCCCAGGCGGCCTCGGGCCGGTACACATAGCTGAACAGCTCGACGCCGGTGGCCGGTTCGGTCACCGTGATGCGGTCCCCGTGGGCATGGACGATACGTAGGCCGGTCACGCCGACACCTCCTCGCGCGCCACAGGCGCCCAGCCGGGGGCGCCGCCGTGCAGCGCCGTGTAATAGGGGTCTCCGGGGCCGATCTCGCCGGCCCGCACGGTCGTGTCCGTGAACGCCGACTTGTAGAGCGCGGTGATCAGCTCCAGGCTGGTGCGCCCGTCCGCGCCACTGCTGCGCGGCCGTTCGCCGGCCCGCATGCTGACGACGAGTTCGCGCAACTGCTCCAGGTGCGAACTCGGCACGTCCGGCCCGAAGTCCTGCCAGGCCGCGACCTCCTCGCCCGACACGTCCGGGGCGGGGGTGATGCGCCAGTTGTCGTTGCTGTGCCCGTACAGGTGGGTGAGTTCGACGGTGGCGCGCTCGCAGTCGATGCGGATACGGCTGACCTCGTCGGGGCTCAGCACGCTGTTCACGACGGTCGCCATCGCGCCGTTCTCGAAGCGGACCAGCGCGGTCGAGACGTCCTCGGTCTCCACGTCGTGGACCAGCCGCCCGGCCATGGCCTTCACCTCGCTCCACGGCCCGAGCAGATCGAGCAGCAGATCCATCTGGTGGATGCCGTGTCCCATCGCGGGACCGCCGCCCTCGGTCTCCCAACGCCCGCGCCAGGGCACGGCGTAGTAAGCGGTGTCGCGGTACCAGGTGGTCTGGCAGTGCGCCACGAGGGGCCGTCCCATCGCCTGCTCGGCGAGCAGCCGCCGCACATGCCGGGAGCCCGACCCGAAACGATGCTGAAAGACGATCGAGGCGAACGGCCCACCGGCCGTGCCCTTTCCTGGCCCCTCTTCCGCACCCCCTTCCACACCCTCCGCGCCTTCTTCTTTCTCCACGGCGTCGAAGTCGGCCAGCGTCGGCACCGGCGGCTTCTCGCACCAGACCCAGGCGCCGGCCCGCAGCGCGGCGATCGTCTGCGCGCGGTGCAGGGTGGGCGGGGTGCAGATGGTGACGAGGTCGGGCCGCTGTTCCCGGAGCATCTGCTCCAGGTCGGTGTAGGCGTGCGGGATCCCGGCCTCGGCGCAGAAGGACTCGACCGACTTGGCATCGATGTCAACGGCCGCGACGACCTCGGTCTCGCCCTCCTCGGCGAGCCGGGCGAGCGCGGGAAAATGGGAACCCCGGCCGATGGCACCGGCGCCGACCACGGCGGCCCTGATGCGTCGGCCGGTGAGCGGCGGCAAGGGCTGGAACGCCCCGGGGTTGGTGGCTTGTGTGGACATGGGCGTGATCAGCACTCCTCCGGGGACAGCGAGCGCATGCAGCAAGCGCTTTCCTCCGCTGCAACGTATGCGCCGCCCCCGCAGCAGGTCAACACCGCGAACCCGGAGTCGTCGGACCACTCGTGAAACCTCTGTGTGCGGGGGCACGCAACCGCCCTGAAACCTCTGGCCCAGAGTCGCGCGACCGCCGTGAAACCCCTGTGTCCGGCCTGTCACACCGGGACGCTACGCTGCCCCTCACACACACTCGTTCACCGCGCGCGGCGTTTTGGTGTGTCCTTTGCCCCTCCTCGATCAGCACTTGGACGCCGTAACTCCATGTCTTGGTTTGAATCCCTCATCCTCGGACTCGTCCAGGGGCTGACCGAGTTCCTCCCCGTCTCCTCCAGCGCGCATCTGCGGCTGACGGCGGCCTTCTCCGGCTGGGAGGACCCGGGCGCCGCCTTCACGGCGATCACCCAGCTCGGCACGGAGGCGGCGGTGCTGATCTATTTCCGCCAAGATGTCGGGCGCATTCTCGCCGCGTGGTTCCGGTCGCTCACGAACAAGGAGATGCGGCGCGATCACGACGCCCAGATGGGCTGGCTGGTGATCGTCGGCTCCATCCCGATCGGCGTACTCGGCGTGACGCTCAAGGACCAGATCGAGGGGCCGTTCCGCGATCTGCGGATCACCGCCACGATGCTGATCGTGATGGGCGTCGTCATCGGCATCGCCGACCGCCTCGCGGCCCGCGACGAGAACGGCGGCCGACACCGCGCCCCCAAGCAGCGCAAGACCCTGCTGGACCTCAACACCAAGGACGGCCTGCTCTACGGCCTCTGCCAGGCGATGGCGCTGGTCCCCGGCGTCTCCCGCTCGGGCGCGACCATCAGCGGCGGCCTGTTCATGGGCTACACCCGCGAGGCGGCGGCCCGTTACTCCTTCCTCCTCGCCATGCCGGCCGTACTGGCCTCGGGCGCCTTCGAGTTGAAGGACGCGGCGGAGGGCGGGCATGTCGCGTGGGGGCCGACGATGTTCGCGACGGTGATCGCGTTCGTGGTCGGATATGCCGTAATTGCGTGGTTTATGAAGTTCATTTCCCACAAGAGCTTCATGCCGTTCGTCTACTACCGCATCGCCCTCGGCATCGTCATCATCGCGCTGGTGACGGCGGGCGCGCTGAGCCCGCACGCGGCGGAGTCGGCGGGCTGAGTCAACTCCCGGACAGGGCAAGGGCCCACGGCTCGGGATCGAGTTCGTGGACGGGGGGGGAGCCAACTCGTGGCACTGACGCAGCAGTTCGCCCGCGTGACCTCCGAGTACCTCGACCGCTGCCGCACTTCGGCCCTCACCACGTCCGGCCCGCACGGGATACCGGGGTCGCCGCGCCCGTGACCAACCCCATACGGTCTGAGTAGCCGTCTGGTAGCGCAGTGTCAGTCCTTGCCCCTAGGCTGTTCGCATGTCCCCCGATTCCGTGGCCCCTGGTTCCGTGCGGTCTGCTTCCGAGGTGAACGAGCAGATCCGGGCACTCTGGCTGCGTGCGGGCGGCTCGCTCTCCACCCAAGAGCGCGAGGAATACGAGCTGTTGGTGGTCGAGTGGGCCAAGGCGATACGCGACGAGGTCATCGCGGCGGCCTGAACGGAACAGCACAGCCGAGCCGCAACGAATCCTGGACGAGCCGTGCCGGCCCGCGCTCACCGCCCGCCCGACACCCGCACCACTGTCCCCGTCGCATACGACGCCTCCGGCGACATCAACCAGGCGATCGCGGCGGCGACTTCCTCAGGCCGGCCAGCCCGCCGCAGCGGAATCGACGCCGCCAACCGCTCGGGGCGGTCCGGGTCGCCCGACCTCGCGTGGATCTCCGTGTCGATGACGCCGGGCGCGACCGCGTTGACGCGGATGCCGTCGGGGCCGAGCTCTTTGGCGAGGCCGAGCGTGAGGGCATCGACGGCGGCCTTCGTCGCGGCGTAGTGGACGTAGTCGCCGGGGCTGCCGAGGGTCGCGGCGGCGGACGACACG
>Ga0307517_10013215_pt1 | contig 11240 bp, 10 predicted proteins | sample 23_EM_MG_FD_194515 | JGI IMG/M metagenome (GOLD analysis project Ga0307517, IMG submission 194515) | Populus trichocarpa ectomycorrhiza microbial communities from riparian zone in the Pacific Northwest, United States - 23_EM | ecosystem: Host-associated > Plants > Roots > Unclassified | place... | reverse complement strand
CTGAAGTGTTCACCGGAATCGTCGAAGAGCTGGGCGACGTCGTCGCCATCGAGGAGCTGGGCGACGCGTCGCGCTTCCGACTGCGCGGCCCGCTCGTCACGGAAGGTGCCGGGCACGGCGACTCCATCGCCGTCAACGGCGTCTGCCTGACCGTCGTCGACTTCGGCGACGGCGAGTTCACCGCAGATGTCATGGCCGAGACGCTGAACCGCTCCAGCCTCGGCGCGCTGGCCGTCGGCTCGAAGGTCAACCTGGAGCGCCCCATGGCGCTGGGCGGCCGCCTCGGCGGACACCTCGTCCAGGGCCATGTCGACGGCGCGGGCACGGTCATCGAGCGCAAGCCGTCCGAGAACTGGGAGCTGGTGAGGATCAGCCTCCCCACCGACCTCACCCGCTACGTCGTCGAGAAGGGCTCGATCACGGTCGACGGCATCAGCCTCACCGTCGTGGACGCCGGCCCCGACTTCTTCACCGTCAGCCTCATCCCGACCACCCTCGCCCTCACCACACTGGGCTTCAAGCAGCCCGGCGACCCGGTGAACCTCGAAGTGGACGTGATCGCCAAGTACGTCGAGCGGATGCTCGGCGCCCGCATCGAGAACGCGACCGCGACCGGGACTGCGACCGCGACCGCGACCGGGACGGAGGCCGCCAAGTGAGCGCCCTGAGCTCGCTCAACTCCGAGGCCTTCACGGCCTTCGGGCAGCACGTCATATGGTCCGACATGGCGGGCAACCTGCTCGGCCTGGCCGGTCTCGCACTCGGCTGGCGCCGCTCGGTGTGGGCCTGGCCGGTGCAGCTGCTGTCCGGCGTGGTGCTGGTGGCGGCCTACTGGTCGGCGGACCTGACCGGCGGCGTGGGCAAACAACTCCTGGTGATCGGCGTCGCGGTGTGGGGCTGGTTCCAGTGGCAGCGCGGCATCCGCGGCTCCGGCTCCGGCCGGATCGAGATCCGCTTCGCCACCTGGCGCGAGCGCGGCGCTCTGGTGGCCGGCACGGCCGCCGGCACCCTCGCGGTGGTCGGCCTGTTCACGCTCTACCCGTCGCTGTCCTGGAACCCCTGGCCCGACGCGTACATCTTCGTCGGCACGGTCGCCGCGATGGTCGCCATGGCCCGCGGCTGGGTCGAGTTCTGGTTCGCCTGGCTCGCGGTCGACGTCGTCGGCGTCCCGCTCGCCTTCACCAGCGGACTGCCCTTCTCCGGCCTCGTCTACGTCATCTACTTCGTCCTGGTGATCGCCGGCATGTACGCCTGGTGGCAGCAGACCCGGGCTCCCCGGCCCGCACTGGAAGGAGCCCCCGCATGACCGCCGCACGCCTGAACACCGCACTGCACCACCTCTACGAGGCCGGGGACGAGCAGATCGTCCTCGACCCGGTGGAACGCGCCGTCGCCGACATCGCCGCCGGCCGCCCGGTCGTGGTCGTCGACGACGAGAACCGCGAGAACGAGGGCGACCTCATCATCGCCGCCGAGCTGGCCACCCCCGAGATCGTCGCCTTCATGATGACCGAATGCCGCGGCCTGATCTGCGTGCCCATGGAGGAGCCCGACCTCGACCGCCTCGACCTGCCGCAGATGGTCGCGGCGAACACCGAGTCGATGAGCACCGCCTTCACCGTCTCGGTCGACGCGGGCCCCGAGCACGGCACCAGCACCGGCATCTCCGCCGCCGACCGGGCCGTCACCATCCGCCTGCTCGCCTCCGGCGAGTCGCAGGCCGGCGACTTCGTCCGCCCCGGCCACGTCTTCCCGCTGCGGGCCCGCCCCGGCGGCGTACTGACCCGCAACGGCCACACCGAGGCCGGCGTCGACCTCGCCCGGCTCGCCGGGCTGCGCCCGGCCGCCGCGATCGTCGAGATCGCCAACGAGGACGGCACCATGGCCCGGCTCCCCGAGCTGGTGCTCTTCGCGCGCAAGCATGGCCTGGCCATCATCTCCATCGAGGACCTCATCGCCTACCGGCGCTCCGCCGAACCCACGGTGCGCCGCGAGGCCGAGACCCGGCTGCCCACCGAGTACGGCGACTTCCGGGCCTACGGCTACCGCAGCACGGTCGACGGCGTGGAGCACATCGCCCTGGTGGCCGGCGACATCGGCGACGGCGAGGACGTCCTCGTACGCGTCCACTCCGAGTGCCTGACCGGCGACATCTTCCACTCGCTGCGCTGCGACTGCGGACCGCAGCTCCAGGCCTCGCTCGAAAAGGTGGCCGAACAGGGCCGCGGCGTCGTCATCTACCTGCGCGGCCACGAGGGCCGCGGCATCGGCCTGATGTCCAAGCTGCGCGCGTACGAGCTCCAGGAGCGCGGCCGCGACACCCTCGACGCCAACCTGGAGCTCGGCCTGCCCGCCGACGCACGCGACTACGCGGCAGGCGCCCAGATCCTCACCGACCTCGGGGTGCGCTCGCTGCGCCTGATGACGAACAACCCCGACAAGGTCGCCGCCCTCACCCGGCACGGCCTGAAGGTCAACGGCCGCGAGGCGATGCCCGTCCAGGCGGGCGAGCACAACCTGCGCTACCTGCGCACGAAGCGGGACAGGATGGGCCACGACCTGCCGTGGCTCGAAGCGGGGCGCACCACCGGCGCCTGCGGCAACCAGTAGAACCAGTAATCCGACAACCACCGATCCAAGGAGAGACGTACGTGAGCGGTAAGGGCGCCCCCGAGCTGACCGTGAAGAACTGCGGCGACCTGCGCGTGGCGGTGATCGCGGCACAGTGGCACGACCAGGTGATGGACGGACTGGTCGACGGCGCGCTGCGCGCGCTGCGCGAGCTCGGCATCGACGAGCCGACCCTCCTGCGCGTGCCCGGCAGCTTCGAACTGCCGGTCGTCGCCAAGGTGCTGGCCGGCCGCGGCTACGACGCGATCGTCGCCCTCGGCGTGGTCATCCGCGGCGGCACCCCGCACTTCGAGTACGTCTGCCAGGGCGTCACCGAGGGCCTCACCCGGGTCTCCGTGGACACCGGCGTGCCGATCGGCTTCGGCGTACTCACCTGCGACACCGAGGAACAGGCCCTGGACCGCGCGGGCCTGCCCGGCTCCAACGAGGACAAGGGACACGAGGCCGTGACCGCCGCCGTCGCCACCGCGACGATCCTGCGCTCGGTGTCCGAACCCTGGCGCGGCTGAACGCACCAGTGCGCCGGTGTCCAGCTTCTGAGCCACCTCGTTCAGAAGCCGGGCACACCCCGTAGGGTGTACGCATCATGGCGAAGAAGACATTCGAGGAGCTCTTCGAGGAGCTCCGGCACAAGGCCGCCACCGGCGACCCCAGCACCTCCCGTACCGCGGAACTGGTCGGCAAGGGCGTGCACACGATCGGCAAGAAGGTGGTCGAGGAGGCCGCCGAGGTGTGGATGGCCGCCGAGTACGAGGGCGCCGACCGCACCGCCGAGGAGATCTCCCAGCTGCTGTACCACCTTCAGGTGATGATGGTCGCCCGGGGAATCTCGCTGGACGACGTATACGCCCATCTGTGAGCCTTTGCCCCAGCAGTCACTGACACCCCGCACCCGCACCAGCCGAACAGAAGGAACACGCTCCCATGCTGCGCATCGCCGTTCCCAACAAGGGCCAACTCTCGGGACCCGCGGCGGACATGCTCCATGAGGCCGGCTACCGGCAGCGCAAGGACAGCAAGGAGCTGGTCCTGGTCGACCCCGAGAACGAGGTGGAGTTCTTCTACCTCCGTCCCCGGGACATCGCGATCTACGTCGGCTCCGGACGGCTCGACATCGGCATCACCGGCCGCGACCTGCTGCTCGACTCGGCGTCCAACGCCGAGGAGATCGTGCAGCTCGGCTTCGCCCGCTCCACCTTCCGCTACGCCACCGTGCCCGGCTCGGTCACGAAGGTCAGCGAGTTCGGCGGGCTGACGATTGCCACCTCCTACCCGGAGGTCGTCCGGCGGCACCTCGCCGAGAACTCCGTCGAGGCCTCCGTCGTCCGCCTGGACGGCGCGGTCGAGACCGCGATCCAGCTCGGCGTCGCCCAGGTCATCGCGGATGTCGTGGAGACCGGCACCTCGCTGCGCAACGCGGGTCTTGAGGTCATCGGCGAGCCGATCATGGAGTCCGAGGCCCTGGTCATCCGCCGGGCCGGTGCGGACCCGGAGGACCCCAAGGTGCAGCAGTTCCTGCGCCGCCTGCACGGCGTCCTGGTCGCCCGCCGCTACGTGATGATGGACTACGACATCCGCGTCGAGCACGTCGACCGGGCCGTCGCCCTCACCCCCGGCCTGGAGTCGCCGACCGTGTCCCCGCTGCATCGCGAGGGCTGGGTCGCGGTCCGGGCCATGGTGCCCAGCCGCGAGGCCCAGCGGATCATGGACGAGCTCTATGACCTCGGCGCCCGCGGGATCCTCACCACCGGCATCCACGCGTGCCGGCTGTGACCTTCCGCCCGACCCGCACCCGTGCGGTGCTGCTGACGGCGGGCGGCGTGGCGTTCGGCATGTTCACGCTGATCGCCGTCCTGCTGCCCGCCGACGGCGCCCGCCCGTGGGGCACCGGGGACCGGCTGGCCTTCGCCGGCACCGGGGCGCTGATCCTCGCCGTACTGGCCTGGCTCAGCCGCCCCAAGGTCGTGGTGGACGCCGAGGGCATCACCGTCGTCAATCTGGTCACCCGGCGCCGCCTGGCCTGGGCCGAGATCGTCCGGGTGAATCTGCGCGCCGGCGACGCCTGGGTGCACCTCGACCTCGCCGACGGCACCAGCCTGGGCGTCATGGGCATCCAGCCCGGCGTCGGGCGCGAGCAGGCGCTGCGCGACGCGCGGGCGCTGCGCGCGCTGGCCGAGGAGCACGGCACGGGGCAGCCGGGGCTCCGTTAGGGGTGCCAGGCCTGCCACTGGTGCCCGGTTCTTGATTACTCTGGAACCCCGCACAGGACGCCGCACCGCCTCGTGCCCGTGTACGACCCAAGGAGTGACAACCAAGTTCGATGGACGGACCGTCCGGTAGTACCTGCGCCACCGCGTTCTTCCGACATCCCGGAGCGGTGGCATGAGCGCTCAACTGTCCTCGTGGCTGCTTCTCGCGACAGCCTTTGTCCTGATCCTCGCCAACGGGTTCTTCGTCGCCGCCGAATTCGGCCTGGTGACCGTGGAGCGGCCCGCCGCCGAACGCGCCGCCGCGGAGGGCGACCGCCGGGCCCGCAGTGTGGTGGAGGCCCTGCGCAAGCTGTCCTTCCAGCTCTCCGGCACCCAGCTCGGCATCACCATCACCTCGCTGGTGGTGGGCATGCTCGCCGAGCCCGCCCTCGCCGTGCTCCTCGCCGGTCCGGTCACCGCGATCGGCATCCCCGAGGGCGCTGCCCCCACGATCGCCGTCGTCATCGGCATGGCGCTCGCCTCCGCCGTACAGATGGTCATCGGCGAGCTCGTCCCCAAGAACTGGGCCGTCTCCCGGCCGCTGCAGGTGGCCCGTATGGTGGCCGGCCCGCAGCGGGTGTTCTCCGCCCTGTTCCGGCCGGTCATCGAATTCCTCAACACCGCCGCCAACCGCCTGGTCCGCGCGCTCGGCGTCGAGCCGGCCGACGAGCTGGCATCGGCCCGTACGCCCACCGAACTGGTCTCCCTCGCCCGGCACTCGGCGCGGGCCGGGGTCATCGAACAGGACACCGCCGACCTGTTCGTACGCACCATCTCGCTCGGCGACCTCACCGCGGAGAACGTGATGACCCCGCGCGTACGCGTCAGCGCGCTGGAGGACACCGCTACCGCCGCCGACGTCCTCAACCTCACCCGGGCCACCGGGCTCTCCCGCTTCCCCGTCTACCGTGAGCGCCTGGACGACACGATAGGGATGGTCGGCCTCAAGGACGCCCTCGCGGTCCCCGCGCATCTGCGGGACCGCACCCCGGTGGGCCGGATCGCGGTCGCGCCGCTGCTCGTCCCCGAGACGCTGCCGGTGCAGCAGCTCCTGGAGCAGCTGCGCAGCCAGCAGCCCATCGCGGTCGTCGTCGACGAGTACGGCGGCACCGCCGGCCTGGTCACCCTGGAGGACATCGTCGAGGAGCTCGTCGGCGAGGTCCGCGACGAGCACGACACCGTCGACCTGCCCGAGCTCGCCCCCGTCCAGCCCGACGGCGCCGGCCGCCCGGCCTGGGACGCCGACGGCAGCTGCCGGGTCGACATCCTCGCCCGTATCGGCCTGGCGGCGCCCGAGGGCCCGTACGAGACCGTGGCCGGGCTCGTCGCCGACCTGCTGGGGCGGATCCCCGTGCCGGGCGACGTGGCGCGGCTGCCGGGCTGGGAGCTGCGGGTGCGGGAGGTCTCCCATCACCGGGCGGAAAGGGTTCGCCTGGTGCGTGTCGGGGAGGGTGGCGACCGATGAGTGTTCTGCAGCTTTTCTTCGCGGCACTGCTCGTGCTCGCCAACGGCTTCTTCGTCGGCGCCGAGTTCGCGCTCGTCTCCGTACGCCGCAGCCAGATCGAGCCGCTCGCCGGCAAGCAGCGGCGCGCGCGCACGGTGCTGCACGGCCTGGAGAACCTTCCCCAGATGATGGCGGCAGCCCAGTTCGGCATCACCATCTGCTCACTGACCCTGGGTGCGGTCGCCGAACCGACGGTGGCGCACCTGCTGGAGCCGCTCTTCGAGGCGGTCCACCTGCCGGACCAGCTGATCCATCCACTGGGCTATGTGATCGCCCTCGCGGTCGTCGTCTTCCTGCATCTGGTCATCGGCGAGATGGTGCCCAAGAATCTCGCGATGGCCGCGCCGGAGAAGACCGCGATGTGGCTCAGCCCCGGGCTGGTCGGCTTCGCACGGGTCTTCCGGCCGGTGATCGCCGTGCTCGGCGCCTGCGCGCGGCTGGTGCTGCGGCTGTTCCGGGTCGAGCCCAAGGACGAGGTCGACGCGGTCTTCACCAGCGAGGAGCTCACCCTGCTCGTCGAGGACGCGCGGGCGGCCGGTCTCCTAGACGACGGCGAGCAGGAGCGCCTGGAGGACGCCCTCGAACTGGGCACCCGCCCCGTCACCGACGTCCTTCTCCAGCCCGCCTCCCTCGTCACGGTCGACGCCTCCGTCACCCCGCGCCGGGTCGAGGACCTCACCGTCAGCACGGGCTACTCCCGCTTCCCCGTCGTCGCCCCCGACGGCGCCTACCTCGGCTACCTCCACGTCAAGGACGTCCTCGACCTGGAGGAATCCGACCGCCCCGTCCCGGCGCGGCTGTGGCGGCCGATGGCCACCCTGCGGGCCGAGCTGCCGCTCGACGACGCGCTCACACAGATGCGGCGTGCGGCGTCCCACCTCGCCACGGTCGCGGATTCCAGCGGCCGCGTGCTCGGGCTCGTCGCCCTGGAGGATGTCCTCGAAATGCTCGTCGGCGAGGTCCGCGACCCGGCACACCGCGCGGCTCCGCCGCGCGCGCTGGCGGGTTAGGCGGACAGACCCTAGTCGGCCGGGTCCGGCGGGGGCAGGCCCGGGCCCCTGCCGGACAGGACCTCGCCGTAGGCCTGCATCAGGTCGGGCAGGCGCAGCGTGGAGAGGTCGTCGCGGCTGGGCGCGCCGGGGTAGCCGGAGAGCCGCAGGTCGCGGTAGGCGCAGCTCTTCTCGTAGAGGGTGCGCAGGAAGCGGCCGTTGCCGAGCTCGTCGATCCAGCCCTGGTCGACGACGTGGCCGGAGATGGCGAGGAGCTCGTCGAGGGCCTCGTCGTCCCAGTGGTCGCCGTTGTCGGCGGCGAGGACCTCGCCGATGCGGGTGAGTTCCAGGGGCCGGTAGCTGGGGAAGTCCACGCGGGTGGTGAAGCGGGAGCCGAGGCCGGGGTTGGCGGCGAGGAGCCGGTCCATGCCTTCGGGGTAACCGGCGAGGATCACGACGAGGCGGTCGCGGTTGTCCTCGGCGCGCTTCAGGAGCACCTGGAGGGCCTCGTCGCCGTACGCGTCGCCTTTGGTGTAGCCGGTGTTGGACAGGGCGTAGGCCTCGTCGACGAACAGGACGCCGCCCAGGGCGGAGTCGATCAGCTCATTGGCCTTGACGGCGGTCTGGCCGAGGAACTCCCCGACCAGGTCGGAGCGCTGGGCCTCGACGAGGTGGTCGCCGCCGAGCAGGCCGAGGGCGTAGAAGACCCGGCCGAGGATGCGGGCGACGGTGGTCTTGCCGGTGCCGGAGGGGCCGGAGAAGACGAAGTGCCGCTTGGGCGGCTGGACGGGGAGGCCCTGGCCGGTGCGCAGGCGGGCCATGCGCAACTGGGCGGACAGGGCGCGGACCTGGCGCTTGACGGGGTCGAGGCCGACCATGCGGTCCAGCTCGGCGAGGGCCTCGGCGAGCAGGACGGGGTCGGGCGCGACGACCGGGACATCGGACGGCGGGATGGGGGTGACCGGCAGGACGACCCGGTCGCGTACGTCGTCGTCGAGCGGGCCGGGGCCGGACAGCAGGTCGTCCAGGAACGGGCCGGAGGGCGGCTGGCCGGTGCCGGGCGGCGGCAGGGGATCGGGGTCGGTCAGGGTGTCCGGCACGAGCTGGCCGAGGCCGAGGCCCGCCGCGGTGACGGAGGCGAGGTCGGCGCCGCCCTCGTCGAGGATGTCGGCCTCGTTGATCGCGGTGAGCCGGGCGGCGGTGTCCATGAAGGCCGGGTCGACCCGGTGCACGGCCCGGTACAGCGGCAGCGCGGCGGCCGTGCGCCCGGTGCCCTCGTACGCGCGGGCCAGCCAGTAGCGCAGCTCCTTGCGCTGCGGCTGCTCGCTGCGGCACCGCATCAGCGCGGCGGCGAGCAGCGGCTCGGCCTGCCCGCACAGCTCCAGCCGGACCCGGGCCATGCCGCCGAACAGGCCGGCCTCGATGCCGAGCACGGGGTCGCCGAGCAGCGGCTCGGTGTGCCGCACCAACTGCTCCCAGTCCTTGACCAGATAGGCGCGGCAGGCGTGCAGGAACCGTACGTGCGGATCGGTGTCGATGGGCGGGCACTCGGCCAGCGCGCGGTCCAGCTCGGCGACATGGCGGCCGTCCAGCCAGTGCGAGGCGTGCGCGAGCAGCAGGTCGCGGCCGGTCTCCAGGACCGGCTGCACCCACCAGCCCAGCCAGTACCAGGAGTTCATGGAACGGCCGTGGCGGTTGCGCTGCTCGCCGAAGCGGTCGCGGTGCCGGTACATCTGCAGCAGCGCGGTGGAGGTGTCGGCCCGCAGCGCGTGCAGGCCCAGCCAGGCGTCGGCCATACCCGGGTCGAGCCGGACGGCGGCGCGGAACTCCTCCTCGGCATGGGGATAGGCGCCCACGGTGTAGGCGTCCACAGCCCGCGACCAGGCACGGTCGGCCGGGGAATCGGAGTATTCCATACCGAAGTCCATCAGATCCCCACCAACCGTTCCCCCAATGCGCGTCCCCGAGCCCGGAGTTGGTGCAGGGTGTGTCGTACACATATACCCGTCACCGCACCCCGTTCGCATGGTACTCGGGAGATCCGGCCTGCCGAAGAGTGGTGCACGCGGTGACAGCGTGTAAGGAAAACGGCCCGCAGCAGGCCCATTTGTCCAGTGCGGGCAGAACGAAGCCCCCGGTCACGGGGGAACAACCGGGGGCTTCGCGTCAGGGGGTGCGTCGCTGGGGGGCGCGCATTCAGAACGTAAGTCCTGTATGGCTCCCGGGTCAAGCCACCTCGAAGCACTGTCCGAGAGCCTTCGCGGGCCACAGCGCACCGACTGCAACCGGTCACGGTGCGTGAGCGGAACGGTATTTCGGGACCGTCCCACCGGTCTCACCGGCACCTTGTTTCCGTCGTTCACCGGCCGTCCCGGCAGTGATGCGGAAGCGCTGAGGCGGATCCGCGGCGGATCGTCGCGCTTCGCGCGCCCCGCGTCCGCATCCGGCCGTTCCCCCGGAGCCCGTCGTACCGTGAGGCACATGACCGACTCCGCCACCGCGCAGCTCTACCCCGCCGAGCGTCTCTCACTCGCCCGCAAGGCCGCCGCCGACGCGGGCCTGGACGCCCTGCTCATCTCGCCCGGCGCCGATCTGCGCTACCTCACCGGCTACCACGCCCACGTCAGCGAGCGCCTCGTCTGCCTGGCCGTCCCGGCCGTGGGCGAGCCCTTCCTCGTCGTGCCCGAACTGGAGCAGCCGGGAGCCGAGGCCTCGCCGCTGGGCGGGCTCGGCATCGACATCATCGGCTGGGGCGAGACCGACGATCCATACGCTGTCGTCGCCGCCCGGCTCCCCGCAGGCCTGGAGCGGGTCGCCGTCGACAACCACATGTGGGCCGAGAAGGTGCTCGCCTTCCGCGCCGCCCTGCCCGGGGCCGGGCAGAGCCTTGCCGGGCGGGTGCTGCTGGAACTGCGCATGCGCAAGACGCCCGCCGAGATCGAAGCGCTGCGCCGCGCGGGCGCCGCCATCGACCGCGTGCACCGCCGCATCGGCGAGTGGGTCCGCGCCGGGCGCACCGAGCGCGAGGCCGCCCGCGACATCGCCGACGCCATCCTCCAGGCCGGCCACACCACCGCCGACTTCGTCATCGTCGCCTCCGGCCCCAACGGCGCCAGCCCGCACCACGAGGTCTCCGACCGGGTCATCCGCGCCGGCGACCCGGTCGTCGTCGACATCGGCGGCACGACCCCGGACGGCTACTGCTCGGACTCCACGCGTACGTACGCCGTCGGCGAACCGCCCGCCGCGTTCCGCGAGCTGTACGAGGTGCTGCAGCGCGCCCAGCACGCGCAGATCCAGGCCATCCGCCCCGGCATCACCGCCGAGCAACTCGACGCCGTGGGCCGCGACATGATCGCCGCCGCCGGATACGGCGAGCACTTCATCCACCGCACCGGCCACGGCATCGGCCTGGAGACCCACGAGGAGCCCTACATCGTGTCCGGCAGCACCCGGCCCCTGGAGCCGGGCATGGCCTTCTCCGTCGAGCCCGGCATCTACCTCCCGGGCCGCTTCGGGGCGCGCATCGAGGACATCGCGGTCTGCACCGCCGACGGCGGTGAGCGCCTCAACCTGACGGCACGGGATCTGGTCGTACTGCCCAGTTAGTCCGATGTGTTGACGGGCGGTACGGCAGGGGGGTATCCCGTAATTCTTCGGTGTGTGGTGTCGACCGCGCCACGCCCCGTCAGGCAGCGGGAGTCGGGGGCCTTCTCCATGTTCGAGGAACAGCAAGAGTTCGTTTTCGGGGTGCGCGAACGGTCGGTGGGGGCCACCGCCGTCGTGGAGGTCACGGGGGAACTGGACATCGTGGCGGCGGCGGCGGTGTCCGTCCGCCTCGACGAACTGACCACCGGGAGCAGTCCG
>Ga0307517_10013212_pt1 | contig 11242 bp, 2 predicted proteins | sample 23_EM_MG_FD_194515 | JGI IMG/M metagenome (GOLD analysis project Ga0307517, IMG submission 194515) | Populus trichocarpa ectomycorrhiza microbial communities from riparian zone in the Pacific Northwest, United States - 23_EM | ecosystem: Host-associated > Plants > Roots > Unclassified | place... | reverse complement strand
TCTCTCTCTCTATATATATATATATATATATATATATATATATATATATATTTCTCAACTGTCCTTTTTTTTGTTTTCTTTTTCTCCTTTTCAAGCTTTTCTCTTCTTGTCTATCTAGCAAGACTTATCATCATCTCTGTTCTCCCCTCTCCTCTTCTAAAAGTTTGATCTTTCTTTCATTTCTCTCTGATGATCAGTTAATAAAAAAGTGATGTATATCTATCTTTGTATAGCACTTAACTTTGGTTTTTAGCTATTTATGAATGAATCTGGCTATCTTGAAAATATAAAGAAAAGAAAAGGAATAGTAGATTTCACAGGGCGAAACGTGTCAATGGGTCTGTGTCTATATTTGCCGCTGCGTGGTTTAAGCTGCGTAGAGGGCAAAAGACGCCAACCATCCCTCTCTCTCGGTTGAAAATGACTCACTTTCCCTTTCCTTTCTATATTATAAGCCAAATAATTTAACCCACTGGGGTTTTAGTATAGCAAGACATCAATACCCACAGGCTTAATTAATTCCTTTCTTAAAAGACTGTACTTAATTACATAATATTTCTTATTCTTAGTAATTATCTTTAATAAATAATAAAGGATCTGATAGATAATATAACTCCTGCCTGGCTTGGGGTTAGAGAGAGGGCCGGGTGCCCATTACAATTTACAAGTTTTGTGAAAAAAAGTCAGGAAACTATTCCTGATATCGTTCCCTGTCAATTCATGAACTCCCCCATATGTTTGTTTTATCCTATGAATGGAAAGGTTGATCTGCTTAAGTTACACAGAACTTAACTTGGTAAACACACGAGTGATCATTTTTTTTTGGTTTTCTCTTACAAGTTGCCGTGATGTGCTTTACAATACTGATTAAACCTTAAAATATTAATGGCTGAATTGGTACTGATGAGGAATTAATGATATTAATTGTGATTTGACAAATGATCAATCCCCCCTGATCTTCATTTTGTGTGTGTATGTGTATTTGTGACGATCAATGATCCTTTGCATTGCATAGATATATACTTTTTTAGAAAACAGATCGACCGTGGGTGTCAGATTACAAATCTAAGCCGTTATATATTTCCATCGCAAGGGTGGTTTGTCTATACCAACTTTTGAAACTATAATTCAAGTGTGAAATCCGGTCTATTTCATCTAGTAATTACTTCGAATTGACGATATTTCTACCTGTTATCATCGAAAAGTGTGGGCTAGATTCTTCATAATGGAAACCATACATTTTCATCAATTAACATATATGCACCAAGACTTTAATCCCTTTGACTATTTTTGAGAATGAATTCATGGAGAGCTTCCATTTTTTGGCACCTATAAATCCAGTTTATATTTATCACTAAGTTATAGTTACTCCACTTTCTAGGTCAAAAAATTAAGTAAATTACTTCTTTAAAATTCTATCAACCTGATTTATTTAAAGAAAATAAATGGAATTTTATAGAGTTATAGTTATCTGAAATCATGGAAGTAAAACCTATATAGGGAACCTCTTTAAGAATAAAAAGGGGGGGGAGGGTAAACTTTTTTTTTAAAAAAAAAAAAACCCTAATGTATGATGCAGTACCGTAGACCATCAGAATTGGAGAAAGATGAGAACTATATATGTAGCCACGATCGATAGCACAACCTTCGAAAAGGTTAAATATTTATTCCTTCGGTAGAAAGATCATGCATGAAATGTTGGGCGCTAAAATTGTCAAGAAGAGTATTTTACTGAACAAGCGATGCTTCGGTGAAGTTGGCAAGAGTTTGAGGATCTTTACAAGAACATGTTAATTTTCCCTCTTGCTATTTCTTCACAGTAACTCAAAACCTTCACTGGAAATTAAGACCCAGTACGTAATAACAAATCCATGCGAGCAATGTTAGGGGTGTGTGTGTGTGTGTTTACTGCTCTTTTATCACATTACAGAAGAAAGTCTGACCCTGTATATATAGCCATCTTAAAAATTCATGCCATCTCGCACCAGCTACCTATATTGATTCGAGTCATTGTTTATTAATTAAGTTTATTGCTGGGATTTGATATCTAAATGGGACTTGACAAATTCACCTCCATAGCTTAATTGCTATGCCTAAAGGTCGCTCTCTCAACAATATGAACCTTATTTGATGGGATTAAATATTATCGGGGCCATTTAATTAATTTTCCCAGCAAATCCCGGATCCTATGCAAATCGTTAGTCTCATATCTGCTCGTTGTGTAATCCATAGACCAAATCAAGCTGAGTGCACTCCATTTTTATTTTTAAAAAATGAATGTGTTAATAGATTGATATAAACCCTCTCTTTTTTAACCTAGGTTGATATATACCTGGAGAAGAACAGCATGTATCTATATAAAAGAGATTTCCGCCACACTTGCATCACGCAAAAACTTAAAATAGCTCATATGGATATATTATATAATATATGTGTAAGATAATTTTAAGATGTCAAGCATATGAACGCATCGAGAAACTAATTTTTGCGAAGATTTGAGTAGGCTGACGTGCTTTGACTAATAGTATCCATTCATGCCATCCCCTCAACAGCTGGTTCATGTTAAGGAAACAAATTAAAGTAGGTTCTGCTTTGTTTTTGATGATTACAGGATCAGATCATGATTATAAAGAAGTGGTTAATGTTTGAACTAAATCAAGAGTAATTAAAGAAAGGAGGAATCATTTGAGTCCCTTCGATACTTTGCCAGCCAGCCAGTCATTCTAAAAGAGGTCAAATGCCGACGCTCGGCGTTCAAAAGTCGCTCAATTCGGAGACTGACACATTTGAGTCGGTGAATAAGAATGTAACGGCCGGGCATAAACCATGACCTCATGAATCTTAGAAACTCAACGTTGGGGCTCGACACGCCGTTCAATTGAAAAAGGAAGTAACGCACCTCACCGCATCATTAATAGATTTTTTTATTTATAGGAATAACTAGGTTACTTTAGTGTATTAAAGCTGCGGATCGTATAAAACTCTTTTATACACAAAAATAAATTAAAAATAACACCAGTGACAAAAAAACAAATATTTGTGTTTAAAAACAATATGAAGGACATGTAATAATATGATGAGGATTAAATAATATTAATAATTGAGATAATAAGAAAACATATTAGATTAATTCTGAATCACTTGATTTAATTTTTTAAACCCTGTTATATGATTATAATAACCATATAAAACATAAACAAAAACAAATCAAGACTACAAAAACTACACCAAAATATATTATGAAAACTAATTTAAAATAAATTGAATGTTCTAAAAAAATTCAAAATAACATCTCGGTTTAAAAAAATATTGAGACGACAACATATTAGATCGACTCAGGGTTTAAGACCAAAAATATCAAACGTGTGATCTATGTCATAAACTCCACTAGATTTAATATTTTTTTTAAAAAAATTATATTTTATTTAATTATATAATAATACGAATTGCCAAAAAAGTTAAATGATAAGATTGGAAAGAGAAATAAAAAAAGGTCAAAGCACATGGGTTATTGTCTATGTGACCTAATATGCATGGGCCTTTAAAAACAAGCCCATGTACGGGGCTTTCCAACCGCCCATGCCTAGATGTCCCAGTCTTTTTTTTTTTAGATACAAATGACCTGTTATTTGCACTTATTTTTTGAAAAAATAAAACAAAAGTAGAGTTGTTTGCCCATAATTTATTATTGTTGTGATGACTGAAAAATTAGATCTATATTTTTTAGCTAGAAAATTTATTTTTTTCATTTATTTTGACCAAAAACTATTTAATAAACACCCTTAAAAAAAACCCAACTAAACCACCTAAAAAACACTAAAAACTATCCGAAAATCAAATTAAGAATGATTTTTCAATTCATCAAAAAAAAAAACCGCTTGCTGTGAAATAAATTCAGTTCATTTTCAATCTTTTTATATATATAATAAACAAGAATTGATTTTTTTATATTTTCATTTTGAATCTAGAGGTGAAATCAGCAACAGTTTGTAACGGCGAGTCACCACGTTGTCCGGGGCCCTGTCCAACCTTGTGGTGTTGTGAACAAGAAGCCATGACAGCTTGTTAGTTTGACCGACACGTGTCACTATTTAAACCCTCCTGACAACTTTCGTCACCAATTGCTTACGTTGTAGCAGTTCCTTGAGTTTATCCTCCCCACTCCTCTTCCTTTCCCCGTAATTTTTTATCCATTACCATGATATGACAATCACGATAGTCACAATATTGCTGATTTGAACGTTCATACAAGTTTCAAATGCACACAACTGAGATATATATATATATATAATGCCGACATTATCAGCATATCATCAACACATGTTAGACAACAAAATTTAAATAAAATTATAAAAACAAAAATCATTAAAATCAATTTGTGATTGCTTAGTACAACGCTTTAAAGGAAAAGAAAGTTAATTTTGTGTAATGGAATATATATGTTTACTTTTTTTGGAGGAAAAAAGGCACGATTTATTATTATATAATGAGGTAAATCTTGAATCTATTTTTATACTTTTAATCCAGTTAAAAATATAATATCAAATGGATAATCCACCATGAAGAAAACCTAAATTATTTTTTCTTTTATTTAATCTAAGATATAATCAATTGAAAATAAAAACACTCATGCTGAATTAACGGAATCGATAATAGAAGGTTTTTTTTATTTTTTAATGAATCGGTAAAAACATATGATGTAAACAGTGGGTTTAGCCCATCTACAAACGCAAAGTTACTCTATAACTTAAACTACAAGGCCAATTGTCTTGACTGTTTGAAACACTAGCATGGCAATCCTATAACACACCGAGCCTCTACTGACCAGTGACCACCGCATGTGACACAGAGCCATGGACCCATGCTTCAAGAAGCTGTCTTTCCTTGAAGGACTGATTAATCTTCGAGCATCAAAACCTAAGAAATTTTCTTTAAAGCTATTCAACTTCAAGATAATTATCCACAGAAGAGTCCAATATGAATTTCAGGATGGAAACAAAACCATTTGAATATATATTAGAGCTGCAAACATAGTTTGAATATCACAGCTATCATGTATCATGTAGGAAGTTTGAGAAACAAGGTCCCTACAGAATTTGAGAAAAGCCCACTTATCTGGCAACATGTCCGAAAAACTCTTGAACCTTAATTAGTTTTGTTTAAGCTCCTAATTAGTCTACTCTTGAACCTTAATCTGTGATTAGGCTTGTCTAAACTTTTACAAACAGGAACATGTAGCAACCTGATCACAGCTCAAAAAAATGCAAGTCTCGTTCAGACCGACCCCACAAGTTTGAAGTTTCTAATTTCTGCCACTCGTGCGGTCAACACCTAGGAATCAGAAAAAGAAAAATTGTTTACAATAGCTATAGCTGTGGTCGTTGAAATTTATGTTGAAAGAAATGCGTTAAAGGATGTCACCATAAAATATGGCAAAGCAGCTGTTAAGTGCTCTAATTTATTAGTAAAAGGACTTTATGAAGGAAATAATTAGTTTTTTTTTATTATTATTGTAGTCAATTAGTCGAAGAAAGATTTAGGACTGGAACAATCATGAAATCCATGGATATGCCTTTGTCACCTTTAAAGTCATATTCGTCAAACTGTCAAGGAAATCTATCATGCTGACCATTCTTTTGAAAGTTTTGATGCTTTAAAATTAATGCTTGTACAACATTAATTTGTATTACTATAGAATTCGGGTGGGATTTGGTCTTGAGAATTTTTTTGATTTAAAGAGATCATTACTATTAAATTTTTTGAAAAATCGGTCCTTTTTTGATAATCTAATTAATACGATGTTTAGTATATTGTTGGATGGGCCATGTAACAGGTTTTCATTCTCAGACATTTCTCTTTTCCAGCAAAGGGTGTTTGTTGCACATGAGTCATGAACACTTTGTAATCTCAATGGGAGCAACATACTTTACTCCATGTTCCCTTACAAATAACATATTACCCAAATTCCAGAATAAAAACCATATACAATAATCATGGCACATAGTTGGAAAATACAAGCAGTCACCAAGGATGTGTGAAAGACAGCCACAGCTTGGATTTCTTGTAACAAAAAAACGATGGTAGATGTTCATATTTGTTCTGATTGTCAAGTTGATCATTGGGTTTGTCGTCCCATGTCGTCCCATATCAATAATGCCATAGGAAAAGGAAAAGAAAAAACCAGAGAGCAGTCATTGCATTCATCCTGTTTTTAGCTTTGAAGCCTGTAACTAAAGAAATGTTTGCTTCGAAGGCCTGTAGAGTTTGGCCAAAGATCATTGATCAGCAAGTGTAATGTTGATGGTGAAACTTGAAAACCCCCACACCCTCATCTCTTTTTTCTGGATTAATTCTTAATGTGAATCCATTCTTCTATCTCTGCATGCCTAAGACGCTAGCTCATAAGCTTTCGATCGAATGGCAATGAACCAGCCACCGTACGTGTTGGGATTAAGTTTTAACCTTCAGGAAAAACAAAAAACTACAGTAAAATTGGGGCAGTTTGCTACGATGTTATTCTATTATTAAGCCAGGATGATTAGGAGGCCACCTGCTCTCATTTTCATTTTATTTTCTTTAAAAAAAAAAACTTCAAAAAACCAACAACTGAGTGCCAAAAACTTCCACAGTCAAGCTGCTTCAAGAAAAAAATTCTAAAACAAACAGATTTCTTGTTCATGTGTCTAAATTAACATATGGAAACAAAAACATAAATTATACCAGATTTCCCCTAAACTTCTCTTTGTTGTTTTTTCCTCCTAGGGCAAGGGAGGAGTTGTTCGTCCTGATCACGACCTAAGCCTATTTCTATATGGTAGATAACTAATTCTAAAGAATAGTTTAATTAGTCAAATTTTAAATTTGTATTAAGTTAGAGTTTTTTTATAATCATTAGAAATTTATATAATTATTAATTTTAGAATTTATAAAATTAATTGAATATATAAACTAGTTAATCTAAAAAAATGGTAGAGAACTGGGTTGGATTATTTTGAGTCAGAGTGGTAAGGGCGAGGAGAATTCACGAGGAGAAAGTGGGGCTAAAAGGCACTTATTTGTAATTTCATGTGAACCTCTTTGTATGGACCATTTTTCTCAGCACATTAATTGTCCTCCGTATCACTTTAGCAAAAAACAAGACTACTAATTTTGAGAATCTTAAAGCATTAAGATTCTTTAAATATAATATTAGAATTAATAATGTATTTTAAAATCAATTTTATATTCCGTTTTTAACCAGCAACTCATATGAGCTCGATTTTTTTTAACTCTTTATTGTTGTTTTTTTTTTGTAATATTTTGGTTCCATGATTTATTTTATTGGAATTGGAATATGGATAAAACATGATGAAATAGATCCATAATAGATTAATTATTTTCTTAATTTTGCTCCTAACAAAGATAATTTTAAAGATTTTTTTTTCGTATTCTTTACCGAGGAACAAATAACATTAAAATTGTTTTCAGATGCTAAAACATCTGATTAAAAGTAAAATCTTAGTAAACGCCAAGTGGCAAGGAACCTTATTTCTATGTATATATAAAAATAAAAATAAAAATAAAAATGGAGATGAATTACCTTAGTCAATTCATTAGCATGTCCTTTCTTTCACTTTTCGTCAGACTCTGGCATGAGCATCCATAAATGTTCTTCCTTCTCGAAGAGAGAGGACGAGAAGAGGACCATCCGCGGGATGCCACGTGTACTGACGTGATTTATTCCCTGCTCGTCCAAGTCATCGAGAAGTGATTGACTGACTGGCAGACTTTCCTGTCTCGTTGTCCTTAAAAATTGACAAAATTTATATTCATGGCAGGAATTTATTTATTGAAGAAAAATTTATTCGGGGCAAAAACCTCGAATGTCTTATCCAAGTGTTTGCTATGGTTTATTGTGCATTTATAGGGACATTCTAAGAAGAAGATAACATTTTTACTATCCAATAAGTAAAAAGTACTTATTCACTTGTAATTTAAAAATGATTTTTAAAAATAAATAGTATTTCTTCTCCGACATAATAACGAATTTTCCAAATGATGCGACAGTATTTCACAATATAATAAGTAAATATATTTAACAATTCAAAATGTCATGGATTGAAATATATTACTGTCTTTTTCTCAATGTAAGAAACCGGGACCGCATCATTCATTGGCATCATTATGAAATAATCAGTGATAATACATAACAAAAAAAAAAAAGCAAAAACAAAAGGAGAAGAAGAGCTTAGGTCTGCCAGCCCAACTGAGTCCCACAAGACTAGGTAAGGTCACAAGACTCATAACCCAATCGAGTCCAACACACTTGATTCGGTCGAGAATCAATTGAGCTTTTTCTTTTTTTTTCTTTCTCAAAGCTGGTTTAGAACGAGTCTAGAGTACATAGACTCAGTCAAATCAAACTCCACCCCTTCTTCTTTCTCTCTTCTGTTTCTATCACATTTTTTAGTTTGACATAATCTCATTTATTATTTATGAATAGTGTTTACTATAAAAAACTCATTCAGAACGAGTCATAAGTCCCTAAACTCGGTAAGACCGAGCTCCACTCTCTCCTCTCTTTCTCTCTCTTTCCTTGGTTCGGTCTAATCGAGCTACCTTATTTCACCTTGTTTTACTATTCATAAATAATACTATTTGCATGGTGTGATTCATACTATTTATAAATAGTATATTTTCTCAGATATTTCACAAAATATTTTCCCATCTATATACATATGGGTATCAACTCGAATTGACTTTAAATGATAAAAGTTTTTTTTCTATTCGGGTTTGGATAGAGTATGAATATTGTCCTGCCTAAACTGAACCCTATCTGACCCCAGCCCAGACCTAAATTACATAAATAACCTTAAAATGTCAAAATTTTACATTCATACCAAGTATATATAAATATAAAATTTGGTTTCTTTTCTATAGTACACATTATTTCATCTCTAGCCTCCTATAGTCTCTTATTCTTGTTCTTTTCTTTTAGGTTTCTTATTTTTATTTTTTTACAAATCGAACCATTAAAGAAAGGCTGGTGATGATGCTTCAGAATCCAAAATACTAGGGAACTTGTGTTTCATAGTGTTTGTATGACAGATAATCATGTGTTCACGTTAGTCTTCTTTTCTCTTTGACTGAGTGTTCAAAGAGTTAATGACAAATGGTAGATATCTTGTAAAACAACCTCTTTTGGTAGATTGAGAGACCCTCCAATGATTAAATTAATGACTTTTATTATGATGATTCATAGTAAATAAGCATTGAATTCTAAGAACAAAAATATTTGTTCCTAATTTATGTTTGATAAATGCTGAGAGTATGTTATAAGAGAATGAAGATTGTGAATCATTTACCCATGTTATTACAAGAGTATTTATAACATTTATACCTTGAACTTTCTTCCTCTTATTCGAGAGGTCATAAGTCTTTTTTTTCTTTGCATCAAAATAAGGAGGGAGACTATTATATTAATATTGATGTAAATGTTTTTTTACACGACATTAATGTTAATGGAAGTATTATGTATCTATAGAGGACGACCTCACATCATTTTATATACAATATTAATGTCAATGGAATCAACCCTTACAATCAACTTTAATGTCGATTGACAAAAGAATGATTCTTAGAGGACTTTTTGAACAACTAGAGTGTAAGGAAATGATGATTCTAGATTTTCATGTTGGATGTTTGACTCTAAAGCAATCATGGGCTCAAGGACATTAGGCCCGACATATTGACAGACCCATAGGTGTTTGGGCCTGGCATGTAGCCGAGCCCAAAAGAGTTAAGTTTGACATCTTATCAGACCCTCTTTCCATGGATCTTGACTCTTGTTAAGCCATTATGTTAGGTCTTCTTTTTCTTGGTCCCTTTAGTCATGGCCTTAATAAAAAAATAAAAAAATTTAGTATGAAATAGATTGATCCATCACTGGGTATGTTCATTTAGCCTTTCCAAAAGAAAATCATTGTTGAGTTGCTTGAACTATAATTTTAATAGCTTGTTTACTGTTGAGAATGGCTAGTTGGTTGATTTTTGTTACTCTTTGCTGTGTAATTGTCACAGAACTTGAAAAGCATATTCTTGATATCCATGTCCTCGCCTATGTATGGCAGAAGGATCAAGAGGGCAAAAAATCTGCAATTGCTTTTCACTGCTAGAATAGGCTTTGATCATATAGACTTGAACGCAGCAACAACTGTTGGGTTTCTGTTCGAGAAACCAATCAAAGATTCAAGCTGTTGAATACCCAATGAATATTCATGGAAACTCGAAATCTAATTGCGTCAGTTTTAATCTATACCCAATCAAATTCAGGTAAAAATTTTAAGTTCGAGTTCAGGTATAAATATTACTCGCTGCCATCCGTCGGGATCTCTTCGTGTGGATCTTGAGATCCATGGTTCTCGCTTGAGATATTAGCCACTTAGCTAGGGCCAGAAATATTGGCACCATTTTGTATATATGCCCTTTAAGGAGGTAGTCATGATAGGCTATATATTATGATATTTTTTACGGTACAAGAAATTGACGTGCAATTATGCTTGTCACAGTACAATTGTTACAAAAATATTATATTCTACATCAATGTTTAGAATATTTTTATGAGCACGAACTTAGAAAAATATGATAGTTTCCAGGAGTAAATGAATAGTGTAGTGTGTAGCATTAAAAAAGAATTTATGTTCTTTTCAAGCTCTAAAAATTATAATTCTAAATTATAGAAAAAAAACTAGAGTTTTTCAAATTTTAAGATTACAGTCACTGGACTAATTAAAAACAACACTATAAACGGGAAAGTTTTGAATAAATTTGTGAATAATCAATTTTTTATCGTCTTGATTTGATATAAAAAATACATAGGAGCTAAATAAAACATAACTCAAATAAAATTTTGAAAATTAATTAAAAAATAAACCTGAAGTAATTAAAAAAATAAAAAATAAAAAATAAAACATGTTTTAAGAGCCTGTTTGGAAACGCGGGTCAACCCGCATTTCTAAAAAATTCAAATTTTTTAAAAAAAGTTTTTTGTATATTTTGAATCGTTTTGATGTGCTGATCTCAAAAATTATTTTTAAAAATAAAAAAAAATATTATTTTAATATATTTCAACACAAAAAACACTTTAAAAAATAACCTCAACTATACTCCCAAACATATTATTAGTCGGGGCAAGATTTCTTTAGTAAATTTCAGTGCAATTTTTTTATCGATACATGTACCGTGCAATTAATTAGCTAGACTC
>Ga0307517_10013211_pt1 | contig 11242 bp, 14 predicted proteins | sample 23_EM_MG_FD_194515 | JGI IMG/M metagenome (GOLD analysis project Ga0307517, IMG submission 194515) | Populus trichocarpa ectomycorrhiza microbial communities from riparian zone in the Pacific Northwest, United States - 23_EM | ecosystem: Host-associated > Plants > Roots > Unclassified | place... | reverse complement strand
TGTTGTCCTTGTACTTCAAGGCTTCAAGCGCGTTGGTAGCATTGGCTACCGGGTCCCATGGTCCGAAAAGGCGCTGAAGTTCGGCGGTAAATGTCGGATAGGAGACAAACCATTTCGGGAAATCCCCGCCGGTGGCCATAGTCTGGGTAAGTTCTCCCTGGAACCAATCAAGTGGAACGCCTTTGAGAAAGGAAAGGGAGAAAGCGACTCATGACTGTTGGTCAGGAAAGTCAGTGGGATGCGCCGCCATGTACATGGAGCACTGGAAGGTGAAGACATCCAGTTTGGTTGGGTCGGAACTGTCGAATACATCGGGGGAGCAAGGCTTGAACAATTTCATGCACGAGGTTCTCAAACGTTTGCGCAATGCATACCAACAATGACAGCAACATCCCCATCGATGCTAATGGCCACAGTGGGGTGGCAAAGGAGGGTGGGCACAGAACGTACGCCCGCGACTTTCATTTTGTATTTAGATACTAAATACTCTATGAGACAGAGGGCTCTGCCACCTCACCAACTCCCCTCCCTCGCACGAAACACAAGACCAACAACAAGAGGGCAGGCGTACACTGTACGCTCCTGGAGTTGACCCTCACCACCCCTCCTTCGCGCAAAATGCGAGACGGAGGGGCTTCCACCTAGCCACCACCCCTCCCTTGCGCAAAATGCAAGACAGAGGGGTCTGCCACGTCATCAGCACCGGGCCCTCCATCTTGCGCAACACGAGATGGAGGGGTTTTCGACACGTCACCACCCCCTCTTTCAACGCATCACCACAGACATTGAGAGGGCGCGTACAAAGTACACCCCACCCCCTCAACCCTCACCAGCTCACTGGCACCCCTCCCTCACAAAACTCGAGACGTGTCTCCCACCTCACCACCACCCCTCTGTCTTGTGTTTCGTGCAACGGAGGGGTCTTCCACTTCACCACTACCCCTCCCTTGCACATAACACAAGACAGAGGGGGGTCTGCTATCTCACCACCACCCCTCCATCTCGCAAAGGGGTCCTGTACCTTGCCACCACCCCAACACGTGAGACAGAGGGGTCACAACTCACCATCATCCCTCCCAAGCCCCCTTCCACCAACTACTACCCTCGAAAACAAGCGACGATGCTTGTTTTTGAAGGTGGTTGTTGTTTTCCACCACAATCACAACTATCACCCTACCAAATGTTCGTTTGCAAGCGTGTGATTAATTTTTTATATGTTAATGGCTAGGACTTTTTAGTTTAAAACTGTGATTAATATATGGTATTTATAATATATTTATTGGCAGGTACCCACATGAGTACCCACCCCTATGAAATCGACACCCAGATCCTCAAGGATCTGTGTCCGTGGGTGATCCGGATCTGTGGGTCATGTTACCCATGAGTATTCCCACGGATCTACCTGTGAGTACCCGCCATTGACCCGGACTTGTGCCCAGCCTTAGTTATGACCTCTGCTTTGTGCATTTTGTTGAGTTGTGACCGCAACACTCTCAGGCTCCTTGTCTCGTACAAGGAGTGTTGCTATCGCATCAGGGACACTGAATCCAGAACACCTGATGCCATTGAATCGGATAGGTCAAAGTCTGAGTAGACATGGTTTAGTTGATGATTCTGTACTTGGGCATCAGAGAGCCGGGTCATCGGATTGCGCTGCTGACCCTGAAAGCCACGTAATCTGTTCTCACATGGAGGTCCCCAAGGGGAAAAGTCTGCCCGCCGATCTCCCCACTGCCGGTGATAAGTAATTTCATACTCTGAAAACAAACTGGCAAGTTCACCTGCAGCCTTTGGTCGCATATTTAGGTAGGGTTGTAGTCATGTTTTTATCCTGCGTCATCTTATAACCTACGTTCCGACGTCTTAGAGGGCCCGGGCGAGATGCTGCACAAGCCATAACATCATATAGTTGTTGCGCAAGTCATCTCATCTGCATCTGCATTGCCGCTCATCCGTTCCGACCTATAGAGGAAACATGGCATTGGACTCCATCGTAGTCTGAGTAACAGGAAATCATAAAGTTGAGTGTGAAACATAGCTAGAGTACCAACTAAAACCCCACAAACGATGTCCAGGTGTCGAACATGCACTAAAAATCCTACGTCCCAATAAAAAGGTAATGGGTGCATCAAGGCCTGGACAGTGCCTTCCTCGCTTCTTCGCTCGCCTTTCGAGCACTTGCCAGTGAGGGGCGTTCGTGATCCATTCTTGAGCCTACATTATGGTCGGACTGAAAGACTGCTGATCGAGGACCAGCGTTGTTGGCAGCGGCGACAGCACGTAAAAGCAATCCACTACGCCGTTTAGATTTTGTAGCAGAATGTGATGCGCTGGCGCCCATAGGGGTGGATATAATCGTGGCGACTTTGTCGGTTCGCTTTAAGAATGGACTGGGGAGATTTTCTTCATCCGCAAAATCATATTCAGATGAAGGATCTTTTCTGGATGCAGGGGGAGCCGTAAGGCGAGCTAGTGACCCCAAGTTTGAATTGCTGGTCGAGGGTCGCAGATGGGGATGGGGGAGTGGTTTGGGTTGGGGAACTTGCGATGAGGGTGGTACATTTGTAGCCAATGCGGTGGGTTCTGAAGCTGAAGTGGGTAATGTCACTGAACGACTGCGAGTTGAGGATCGTATGGAGGGTCTGCGAATCCGGGTTGGTGGGAAAGCCGTTTGGGTTGGGGTGGCGTTCGTCAAAGTCGATGGAACCGAACAGTCAGAGACGTCTTCCTTCTCCTTTTCTCCCTCCTTCGCCCTTTTTCTCTCTTTCCTCGAGCTAGGACTTGGTGGGGGACTGTGATTCATGTCCTCTTCACATTGAATGTCAACGATTTTCTGCCCCTCATCAAAATCGAAGATCTTCGCGAAATTGAGGCCAACTTTCGGCGACGAATCAAATAATTTGGTTAATTCCGTCGGCGCAGGCGTAGCTAGAGTTTCCCCCGTAGCAGTAAGGACAACGCCTTTCATGGCAGAAGGGAGGAAAGCGACAGATGTGGGGCGAACAACAGGTGTTTCGAGGGCTGCAATTCGTATTGATGTTGGGATTGGTTTGGGTGTTGGTAGGGTGCCCAGTTTCCGGCGACGTTGAATTGGTGTCGTTTCTATGACTTGCCGCTGTGGAAGCAGATTCTTGACTTCCTCCAGAGGGTTTTTGTCCTTGCGTCCTGGGTAACAGACTTAATGCCGCTTTGAAGGGTTCCAAAAAACATACCTTTCGCAAAATTCTCTTCCAGTTTCCTCATATTTTCTTCCAACTGCCCTCTCATGTCCTCTAGCCGAACCTCTTCTTCCTTGAGTTCCCATTCCTTCTCCGTGATCCAGTCCACCCTTTCTTGGAGTGAATTGTAGTTCTCTTCAACCTCTTTTCTGATCTCGCCCTCTCGCTTGACCCATGCATCGCAAATCTCTGAGTCTCGTCTTTGGACAGCCTCCATGATTTCTTCTTCGCGCTTGTTCATCGACGCAGCCACCTCTTCCTCACGCTTCATTACCAGAATGCGTAACTCGTCCTCACGTCGTACTATGGCCTGCCTAACGGCCAGATCGACATCTTGCGCAGAAAAAAAGAAGTTCTGTTGATACTCCTCAATTATTTTCTTCAGGGAGGAGATTTCCTGATCTTTCTGGTTTATCAGCGTGATGAGTTGTTTTTCTTTCTCCTGAAGCACTTGTTCGCGAGCGGTGACTTCTCGTTCCCTGTTCGCAACAGCTGACCTGTGACTCTTGACAATTTCAAACCTAGAAAACCTGAGAATCAGGGTATCTTTGAAAAGGAATGCACTTCACATTCTTGCAGCCTCTGCGACCTTGTGTATGGTTTCTATTCGCTCATGCTGGAGAAGTTGCGCCGCAGAGGGACGCATGGCGGGCTGAATTACGTTAGAAACGAGATAAATGACATGAATTGCGAACATACATTCAGATTAAGCATTGATTTGATGACAGATGTGAGTGCCTGAGAATAGCCTCGGGGGAGGGGAGGGATACGGCCATTACTGTCGATATCATGTAAAACTAGAACATATACCATTTGAATGGTACTCACCGAATAAATATACTAAGTTCGGAGTGAGTTTTAGCCTCGTGAAAGGGAGGCTTTAAGGCACATAGTTCATAGATTAGACAGCCCAACGACCAGATGTCAGATTTTGAATCGTAAGCTTTCTCTTGCATAAGTTCTGGAGACATATAATAAGGAGTCTGCAAAATAATTTAGTTGATTCGAAAGCGTGTTGTCGCAATTGCTCACCCCAACATAAGTGTTGGCGAAACTCGCCTGTGCTAAAGCCTTCGAGAGGCCGAAATCGCCGAGTTTTACGGTGTGATTGTCGTCAAGGAAGACTGAGACAGCTTTAGAAAAGGAATAAGGGAATAGCACAAGCGGACGCACCATTGTCCGGTTTCAGATCACGATGAAGAATCTGTGCTCGACGAGAACTAGTCCCTTCAAGTTCAACTGGTGGCGAATTCGACGCAGAGCCGCTTCCAGATCTTTGATGATTATTAGGATGGTGACAATGGTGTAACGCTTGTAGGATTTGGTAGAAATAATTCCAGATGGTATCTTCGGGTATCACGCGATTTTGCTTCGTAGCGTGCTTGATGACGGTGGAGAGATCGCCGCCACCGCAGTATTCCATCAGTATGTATAAAATTCCGGCATCTCTGTCGACATATCGATCGTGATAGCGTACGATGTGATCATGATGAAGGTCCTTAAGGATGTTGCTGAAGTCTCGTCAGTTTTCAGTCGTCCTACTAAACAGACATGCGTACACTTCTGCTACAATCTGTTTTCTGTCCCGCTCACTCATCCTTTCAAAGTTAAGTTCCTTTCGAGCGAATACCTTGTGTAACAAAAGTCAGTATTCAGCCAACGAACAGCAATAGGGCATACAATGCCATCCGATTTCCGTCGGACCTTACGAATTATGCCAAAAGAACCGTTCCCGATGACATCCAATGGTTCATATGCCTCCAAGAATGGTGAAGAAGACATGGAGAGGCAAAAGGTGATGGTTGACATGCAACTTAAACGTTGTCTCAATATTGGTTGGTTTGTCACGTGACCGCGTTCATTGTAATAAATTTTTTTTTTTTGATTCACAAAATTTGGCACAAATTTCCAGTCCGCGAACATGATGGCATTTCCGCATAGGGTCTAACATTGGCGTGAAGTAGGCTGACTTTCTCTCTGATAATGCCATGACTCTAACTAGTGCACACCAAAAGTTCAGTCTTTCAACTTGCTTTCAACTAGTAATAGGTCCGTCTAATTTGCAGGCCTCAGAAAAGTGAAGAAATTTAAGTGCAAATTTGTACAAATTAGCACCGTGCCATCGAGGGGTTAAGGCTTCCAGATTATACCTCATGGACTGTCTGATCCCTACCAAAAACCACTTGCTTCACTTGAATCTCACTAAACTTGCACTAAACTGTAACTTACTCGTGACATCACAGCGTGCCTACAGTGAAATTTGAAATTTCGTCCTGCTAGTTTTGAACTAAACCATCATGCAACTGTACGCGCGCATTATTGCAGAGTGGTTAGCCATTTTTATTCTCAAGTCAATCCACAGAACCAGAAATCAGCAATTTACATGCAAAGAACAAATTTTGGACGGAAAATTTGTGTGATTTTGTCATTTGCAATTTTGCTGAAAATCGACTTAGGTGAAAATTAGAACCCAGACCTATTTCTACAGTATTTTTAACAGTGAGATTCCTGGTGAAAATATCCGTGAGATGAAATTATGTAAGGATCATTATCGTGTTCTCATTAGTAATAGTTTAGATGATACCGAACGACACGCATTTTCTGAACCAGTCTCTACAGGTGAATTTGCTGAGGGTCCTTATGTTGTGGAAATGGGATCGGATAAACGCATTCTAATTGCATGTAGATATGGTATGTATGTTTTTCGTTACATAACGTACTACTGCGTATATCAAACTTCCTTGTAGTGCCCCACGACCAATGGTTTCTCACCAACATCAGTCCGTCTTGGAAAATCAAGCACTTGAAGCAGAGCATCATTGCCAAAGCCCTGAATCTCCCGTTTGACCGTCGATTTCTGATGGAGGATTCCACCGCCCGCCCGCCATCTCCTATCACCTTTGCACCTATTGAAGTACCACTCCAGGAAAGCGAATTTATCAGTGGGCCCGGGAGCTGCGAAGTGGACAAAATTCAAGCTGGCTACAAAATGCAAGGTGATGATGGAGGAAAATCAAACGGCGCTTTTTCTGACATGCCCATTGTCGATCCTTTATTTGCGGAATATAAATCTCAAATTTATTCCAGTGTCTTCACACTAATCCGTTTTTCCACTGGCCAGATTCTCGAAGAACACTTCTTTGTCTCGTGGTACGACTTGGGACCGCATGAACTTGTCGAACTACACTGCTCCTCTCCCCCTACTACATTTGCTCGGGCTCTCATATTCGGACAGATGCTCATGAATGGAGGGTCCTTAATCCTCCCCATCCCAAGTCAGAACTCAATCCCAGATCGTCACGATTCTTTCCCATCGCCAGCCGTTTCTGCAACCTTGGGTCTTACTCTCGCAGAGCCTCTGAGATTGACTCGTCTTCCTCGGCATGATCTTGCGTCTTATACCGAACCTTACTGGGAAGGTTGGATTCGCATACTACGTGTGATGTGGCAATCTGATCTCGATCGCTCTCCAACAGACCCCCCTGAGACATTTCCACAAGTAAATGGACTCAACGACACACGGACCAAGACAAAGGAATGGAGAGAGAGATGGGCAGTTATCAGAAATGGAGTCCTGAGCCTTTGCAAAAACCGCGATGTGAGTTTACGATTGCCTCGATAGCCCGTCCTTATTGGCTCGTTCGCAGGACCCGACATGTACCCAACTGCCGTTATCCGCATTGATCTCCCTCTGCGGAGCTGAATATTTTTCCTCTGGTCATTCAGACAACGACATATTACTCACGAATCCTTCCGGTGCTGGTACCGGTGCTACTTCCTCCCACTCAAACCTCACGCCAACTAAAAGAGCGTCCAGAACCACATCCATCTCTGATTCTCCACGCGTAACAGCTCCTGTTGAGGTGGGAACCTGGAAATATATGTTAACAGCAACATCAAATTCTGCAACCGCACCCCGGGTGTTGTCTCCATTAGCGACTCAATCGAATCCGACCCGCATCGACGCCAATAAAAACCCGCCGTTATTGGCAACAACACCGATAGACCCAAGCTATTCCAACCACAATCATAATATACTGCTATCCATTGATCCCGAGAGATCACGACGCGAAAGGGCGGCAGTACGTGAGTGGGAACGCGAGAGAAGGGAAAAGGAGCTGGCTGGAAAAGTACGGTTGGATAAACAGGTCGAGTATACACGCTGGGACGATTTCGTTGGTTTTGGTGGGAAAAGTAAGGCAAAGAGCAAGGAAAAAGAGAAAGAGAGGGACAATGAAAAGGACGGCAATCGTATTGGAAAAGGTCGTGAAGAGAAGGAGCAAAAGACAAGAAAAAATTCTGCAACGGTCTTAGCCCGCCATCTGCTCATTGGAGAAGGGGGGCCAGAGAAGGACAATGATAGTAACCAAGAGGATCGTCAACACGAGAAATTGCAACACCATCAAGACCATTTGTTCCACCCCGATGACCGCTATATTCCTGCATCACGCGAAGAAGCTATTGCCTGTGGAATGTTGATTGTTTGTGCAAAATTCAGGATCGGTGTTATGGAACCAATGAACAAGGCTCGAAACAAGGATGAAAACAGCGCTCTGGATCTGTTACGGGATATCGGCTTGGATTCCGTCACTAGCAATGCAGGAGACGAATCTGGACGCAAAGACGGTTGGACGCAAGGGGATGACGTGGAGAGAAAGGCAGTGAGGCAGCAACCGCAAGATTTGGAGAGCCCTCTTGTAATAAAACCCTTACTTCCACCCAGAAAGGCTAGTCTGCCTGGCCTAGGATATGGTTTGACTATGCTAACTGGCGGGGGATACACCACACCGGTCGGAAGCATGTTTGGATTTTTTGGCAACAAGGACGGGGACAACGATAAAGTGGACGAAGGTGACAAGCAAGACGGGTCTTATTTGGAAATTGAAGAAGCGAAAGCCAAGCGGCATACCCCAGGATCTCCACCCATGGTGCATACCACCATCAGAAGAATGTTGGATGATTACCACGGTTTTTCGATTAACCCGCCCGAGATGGATGGCCGTGAGAGGCTTGACTTGTCAGTCAACAATGAGACCCTCGAAAAGGAGCCGGGTGTGCGTTCCGCTTCGCCCTCGCTCGACGATCGTTGGTTTGATGAAGGTCAAGGTGATAGAGGAAGGTGTCACCGAGCAGGGCATGAGCCTGACGACAAGCACACGGAGCAGGCTAATAGGGAACAGAAGAGGAGGAGAAGGAATGAAGACAGAGTTGAATGGGTTGTGATGGATTTGGGCACAGAAATCGGCATGTCACCACCAATTTCACATCAACACTACATTATTAACATGATTTGAAGCTTACAATAGCTTCCTTTGCATTCTCCATCGACATTCTCCTCCGCCCACGCAGTCGTCCTTTATCCCTGTGTCTGCTTCCCCGTTCCATCCTCAATCATCCAATCCTTCGTATGGCGTTGTTCAAGACATCCATGGAGTTCTTCCATACCCCGAATGGCGCCGGGATATCGTATTCCGTGCCCGAAGTCATGGTATGCGTGAGTTAGGAAGGCCGCTAGAACTTTCATTCAATTTGGAAACACAAGCGGACCAAGCATGCAAGTCGCGGAACGAATGCCGTGGCCTGAATTCAAATAGGAGACGAAAGAATAATGTGCCGGAGACCGATCATAGTTCGGACAACGATCGCGTCGGAATGGAGTGTCTCATGTTGGACGACTCTGATGATGGAAGTGAAGACGAGTCGGCACGGTGGTGGCAAGATATACCAAGGCAATTGTCTTCAGAGGGGATCCATCAACTTAAATGGTCAACAAGACATAGGCACTCTTGGAGCGTGGCAGAAGACAACGCAGAAGAATACTCCCCATTGTCACCTAACATGCCAATCACTGACCCATTTATCTTTTCACCCAGCCATGCGGATTTTAGCGAATCGACTTTAAGTTCGCCAGTGTTACTAGACATGGAAGAATGGCTTCGTCCGTCCATTTCATCGAGTACCCTTGCCTCTAATAACACAATGTCTTCGTTCGGAGCGTCGTCCTCTAACCTGAAAAGCATTAGGTCTGTCATATCGAACGAGGAAATGGCTGCAGACAGCCCAACGGGAATTTCTTGGCAAAATTCCCCTGGATCCTACCAACCTTGTTCAGACCGTCGTCGGATCGCTTCACCTTCTCAGACCCTTTCTTCTCCGTCCTCCAATGAGTCTCTTAGTTCATACCATTGCCTCTCTCCAAGACCGTTTTCACCTAGTAGCGATATTTACCTTCCCAATGCTTACCGCCAACTGGCATCTGGTTCTGCATCGGTTCTGCATCATTCAGCATCATTGCCCAATGCATCTACATGGAGGTCCGTTCCTCATGGTGGCAAGGGTATGCAGACAGATATGGTTCGGGAACAAACTGTCGCCACGTCAACTGTACTCCCCAAGCCAATATTATCTGCAGCACAAATCCGCCGAATTGAAGTAGACCTTGACGTCCAATTGGTTCCCTTCACGCCGCACGACGATTCCCTAGCGTACGATGGTGAAAACACCGATGTTCTTGACAGGCCAATATTGACCCCGGCTCAAATTCATCAGATTGAAACGGAAACAGAAGCAAGGATCAGCGGGGATTCCAAGGGTCCGACTCGAGATACAAGGCTCGGTATCACAGATGGCAGGACAACCAAACAAAAAATGTCGACAACTGTATCTAACGAATCTTCCTCCAGCTCAACCTTTCGGCAGGAGCAGATGGCAAACAATGGATACGAAAAACGTGGAGATGATGCTCGTTTGGAACAAGGTTCTCGATCTGATCTGCCCCGAGATGCGGCAGTATGCATTGAGGATTCTGAAAAAGGGGATAGATCACTAGCCAGGAATAATGTTACTCGGAGATTCATGGCTGCTGGTGCAACTCGCTCCCATCCAACTTCGCCCTTCTCTTTTTGCTACCAGGATTACATTGGCAATGGGTCAGGTTCGGATTCCGCTTCCATTTCTGCAAAAGCAATCCTTCGCAGAGTTCGGTCAGGCTCATCCCTTCAAATGCCAATGGGGGTGCACATTGAGGAATCTGAAGAAGACGGACGCGGGGCACAGATCTAAATTTATCTATCCATTTCAAGTTACATAAATTTGTGAATTTGACGTGTATCTACTAAAGCCTTACAAATGGCGGCATTTTTTCGGCCCTGTGTCAGGTTGCATCCGACCACGCTGACACTTACGTCATATGCCTTGCATTAATTTATTTCATTTCTGGACTCGGTGAAGGGATGCTCATCCAGAAACTTCCTACTTTTGAACCAGTGTGGATCTTGGCACGTTGCTAAGCTCAGTCCCTGTCCATTGTTTGGACCAAGAAATTTTTTGCCAATCATGAACATTAGTGATGTGCTGGCTCCGGCCTGAAGCCAAAAGCCGGGCCAAGCCAAGCCAAAAAAAGCCGGGCCAGGCCGGGCCAAAACTTTGGCCTGAGTTGGCTTTTGGCCCGGCCTAGGGTTTTGGAAAGCTAAAGCCCTTGGCCTGGGCCGGGGCTTTGTAGGTAATTAATTATTATATTTGGGTGAGCTTTTGTGTTAAAATTCTGTGGATTTTCGGCAGCCGGACATGTGTGACATCACCCATCAAACGCCGCCACTCAACAATGCACCACAATGCCACTCGACAATGCACCACGATGGCATCCAACGACGCAAACACGAACACCAGGAAGTGCGACGACGAGGTCGTCAATGCGGGCACCTCTGGTGCGCCGTATTTTTTAATTTTAATTTTATCTTTATACTAACTTACCAAGTGCCACCACTTTTCGAGCAGATTCAACGCGAACGGGGAGGGAGGGTTCAACCCCTCCCCTTTTGTTTCCACCACCACCACCTTGATGTCGAGACTCGCCATCACCACCACCACTCAACCACCACTAGTGTTCGTCACGGGTTTGTGAACCCGCGCGGGTACCCGGGTATGGGTAAGGCAGGTACGGGTACGGGTCACCTCGTAGTCACCCACCGAAAACCCACACCCGTGGCCCAGGTGTGGCGGGTTTTTTAAATTAAATTAAATTA